>Ga0255457_1085_pt1 | contig 13155 bp, 12 predicted proteins | sample ANMaggQBNCT02L10_FD_182650 | JGI IMG/M metagenome (GOLD analysis project Ga0255457, IMG submission 182650) | Sediment cell enrichment communities from methane seep in Santa Monica Basin, California, United Staets - ANME aggregate JGI... | ecosystem: Environmental > Aquatic > Marine > Cold seeps >...
GCCAAGTGGACTGGCCCCGAGCTTAAGGCTGGCGCAAATGAAATAGCCGTTGAAACAATAGAAATTATCCATGAGGGGGTGAGCACAGGATGACTCTACAGACCGAATTCGAATTTGCTCTACCCAAAGGATTTGTTGATAAAGAGGGGAACCTTCATCAGCATGGGGTCATGAGGCTGGCTAATGCGAAGGACGAGATTCTTCCGCTCCAGGATCCGCGCGTTCAGCGAAATCAGGCCTATTTGATAATAATTCTACTCTCACGTGTAATAACAAAACTTGGAGATGTTAGAGACATAAATCCCGGGGTGATTGAAAACCTGTTTGCCTCAGACCTTGATTACCTTCAGCATTTCTATAACCAGATAAATGAGAACGGAAAAGCTGTCCAGAATGTGGTTTGTCCTGAATGTAAAAAGCAGTTCGAAATGGAGTTAAGCTCTTCGGGGGAGTTGTAAGCTACCCCCTGGATAACCTTTACAGGGAGGTAGCTTATATCGCTTATCACTTCCACTGGTCTCAGGATCATATTATGGAAATGGAGCATCCTCAACGAAGACTCTGGGTGAAGGAAATAGCGACAATTAACCAGGAAATCAACGATCAGGAAAATGATAACTTCAGCAGAATATAAATCGCCTGGACTCTACTTAAAGGGAGTTGAAACAGAGAGTATACCTCCTCTTCTTAGTGCGGTAACCGGCTTTGTTGGTGTTGCAGAAAAGGGTCCTCTCAATCTCCCCCAATCGATCAGCAACTGGGGTGAATATTTAGAGGTTTTTGGTTCTTTTGTTTCCTATAGCTATCTTGCAGAGTCAGTTTATGGATTTTTCCTCAATGGGGGAGAAAAGTGCTACATAGTACGTGTCGGGTGCTCACCGGGTGATCCATCGGACGCACAAATCGGAGAATGCAAGATATATGAACCATTACAAAAAGCCTCTAAGACAATATTAGATGAGCTGGGAAATAACAGTATAAGGTTAGAAGCTATAAATGAGGGAAGTTGGGGGAATCATATAGCTGTCAAAATAAGCGGGGAAGCCCAAAAAAAAATTGAGCTGAGCAGACTGACTCAATCGGGCATTCAATCTGATAATGAAATTAAGGTTGATTTTATTTATGACTTTACGAAGGGTGACAAAATCTGGATTACGCATAGGGATGATAAATCAATTGTCAAATCATATGAAATTGATGACATAAATGAAGGAAATAAATCCATATTACTAAACAATACTCTTGGTGAAGAATTCCCTGAGGAGAGTGTCGTATCAGCTTATGGTTTTCGTCTATCCGTTACCTGTATAGATCGGAGAGAAATCTTCGACAATCTCTCCATGAATCCTGATAATCCCCGTTATTTTGAAGATGTCATAAATGGTGATCCGAGTGTAATCAATTACATGGAAAAAGCAAGAAATGGTAATTCGATCCTTGTTACCGCAACAGAGCCAGAGCCTGTAAGTAGCAACTCAAGATTCAAACCTAAATCAGATATGTATACTCTGGAAGAAGGAGGCGATGGTTCTGTATATGCTCAAGGTACTTTAAAAGATGAAGCAAATAATGATTCCATTTATATTTTTGCCAAGAAAAAGGGTAGTGATGGAAATGATATCCATGTTTCTGTAGATGAATTTGTTACCACAACAGCTCTCCCTATTTCATCCGAAAACAATGACAAGGTTACTGTTAACAATGTCCAGCACTTTATAGGAACAGAAGACAGTAAACTTGTTATCAAACATGGTATAATTACTGAAGAAATTATAATAGCCGAGATTACGAAAGATGAAAATGCAATAATACTTCAAAGTAGTTTGTTGAATGGTGATTATCCAGAAGGTTCAAAAATTTGGGTGAAAAGTGCTGCTGATAAACCTTACTTCAATATTATAATAAAGCAGAATAGAAAGGACGGGCCAGTTGAAAAATACTATAACCTAAATATCGAAAGCGGAAATAAAAGATATTTCAAAACTGTCATTAATCACGGTTTTGAAGATGCTAATATCCAGCCATCTATCTATATATGTGTAAATGAAAATGTCTCAGCTAATAACATCCCAACATTTACCTCCGAAATCCAGCTGACTGACGGTAAACATCCAAGCGAAATAGACTACCAATATTATACAGGATATACAGATAATAATGCCCATTTCACTCCATCGGGAGATGATGTCACCAAACTCTATGGTTTGTCAGCTCTGGAATTGATTGATGAAGTGAGCCTGGTTTCCATACCTGATCTGGATTGGATTTCAGGAAACAGCACTGACGAAAACTCCAAAAAAAAGAATTTTATTAAAGCTCAAAATCACATTCTCTTTCATTGCGAAAAAATGGGGGAAAGATTTGCCCTTCTTAATTCAATGCGCGATACCAAACCAACAGATATTGCTCAATGGCCATTGCATTTTGAAAACACGAAATCTTCCAGATTTGGCGCATTACATTACCCATGGCTTATTTGTACTTTTGACGAAAAAAAGAAGAAGGTACCCCCCTCTGGGTTCATTGCTGGCGCTACAGCTCTATCAGACAGAAAGGACGGCATTAACAAGGCACCTGCGAACATTAAGTTGAAAGGCGCCTTCGACCTTGAATTTCACATCGACCAGGCTCAACAGGATGAGCTTAATCCCATCGGGATAAACTGCATCCGTAAATTTGAACATGATGGTATCAGAGTATGGGGCGCCAGGACATTAAGCCCTGAATCAACATGGCAATATATTAATGTAAGAAGGGTATTCCTGGGTATCATAAAGACCTTGTATAAGAGACTGCTATGGAGTGTTTTCGAACCAAACGATAGCATTCTATGGAAAAGAATTGAATCGACATTGAACTCCTTTTTTCTCACCATGCTCAGCAAGGGGATGACGGCCGGTCAGAGACCGGAAGAAGCCTATTATGTTAAGTGTAACGAAGAAACAAATACGAAGGTCATAATAGATTCAGGAATGGTCATCGCAGAGATTGGAGTAGCTCTCTCATGTCCGGCAGAATTTATAGTAATCACCGTCAAAAAAACACCGGAAAGTATAAGTTTAATAGAAGAAGATGTTTAATTAGCGAGGAATAGGTCACTGATGAGAAGAATAACTGATCCCGTTGGAAATTTTAGATTTATCCTGGAGCTTGGTTTTCTCCCAGTTGCAGGATTTAGCGAATGCACCGGTTTACAACTTGAAACCAAGGTATATGAGTATAAGGAAGGTGGTCGAAACTCAAGTAGCTTGAAATTTCCGGATACTGGATCAGTCGGAAATATAACTTTGAAGAGAGGACTCAGCATAGGTCCCAGCGCATACGTGCTTTTTATTTGGCATCAAGATGTTATGTCGGGCACCTTTAATAATCCGAATAAGAGAAAAGCTGATCCTGATGATGATATCGATAAAAAATGTGCCATTATTCTAATGGATGAATTCGGATTACCGGTAAAACGTTGGACACTCTTTAGAGCTTTCCCTGTAAAGTGGGTTGGTCCCGAACTTAAAGCAACAGCAAATGAAGTCGCTATAGAATCACTGGAACTCGCCTGTGAAGGCATTGAACTACTATAGGTATAAAGAAAAAGGTTAATCATGGCGTTAGGCGATTCAAACATTATAGGAGATGTAACTGATACATTGGTCAAGCTTTTAGCTGACCTGGACGTGTCACTGGTCTCTCCAGCGGAGCTCAAAGGTACAGAGAATTATAAAAAAATTAACCTTTACCTCTATCAGGTTCTTGAAAACGCTTACTCAAAAAATCAGCCCTGGTTGACTGATAATTCAGGGAAAAAGCAATATCCACCTCTCTCCCTTAATCTCTATTATCTTCTTACACCTTATGCGTCAGATGCCCAAAGTGCACATGAAGTCTTAAGTCATGCAATGAGAATTTTCTATGAAAACTCCATATTAAAGGGTAATGCTTTGGACGGATCTTTAAGATCCATCATAGAACAATTAAGTCTCGTCCTCTGCCCTATGAAATTGGAGGAATTAACAAGAATCTGGAATGCACTTCAATCACCATACAGGCTCTCTGTCTGTTATGAAGTAAGAATTGTACTCATTGAATCAGAGATAGTTGAAGACTATCGCCGAGTAGAGAAAAAGATAAATATCTATTCAACGAAATGATATGAAAAGTCTGTTTAAGCGTAAGAGATATTTCGAAAATAGTAGAGAGCATCTGGATGCCGAACTGCAACTAATTGAATTATTGATAAAGAAGCAGGTCTTGCTGATGAATGAGCAGAACAGCAGATATAATAAGTTTGATGAATTTTCGGGGATGTACATCTCTGAAGAAGAGATAAATTCATATATTGAAGATAATGAAAAGATTTTAAATCATCAAAAAAATGCTAATAATGAGAAAGTTAATTCTATTGAAGATAAGATTACCAGGCTTAGAAATCAAATAGATCAGCTTATAGACTCTTCTCTCAAGAAAGAGATAAATCTCAGACTTATTCAGTTTGCAGAAATTTTTCAGATCTCGAGGAAGGAAATTGAAGTCCTGCTTTGCTCAATGGCCCCGGATATCGATATGAGGTTTGAACGATATTTTTCGTATCTCCAGAATGATGTATCAAAAAAGCGTCCATCCGTTCAACTTCTTGGAAGGATTTTCTTTGGAGAAGAGAGGAGAACGTATCAAATTAGAGAATTTCTTGATGAAAACGCTCCATTAATAAGTCATCGTCTGATCACCTTTAATACCAATGGTATGACCGATGAAGTCCCACTCCCTCTTCAACAACCAAGGATTTCGCATAGCATTATTGATTTCCTTTTAGAAATCGATCATCGCGATATTACTCTAAAAGGAATAGCTGAATTAGATTCACCGCACTTGTCAAACATGGACTCAAGTTATTATTTTCACCATAAAAAGATACTGAAAAAGATCGTACATTACTATGAAGTTTACAATGCAGTTCCTCTTACTTATATATCCGCATTAAAAGGCTCTGAAAAAAGCGCGCTAATTGACTCAATAGCATATCTTCTAAATAAAAATGTTCTGACAGTTAAGTGCTCAAAGTTAACGGGATTTGATGGAGATTTGCCAAGCCTGCTTAATGTCATTGAAAGAGAAAGGTTGCTTCACTCCAGTATTGTCCACTTTTCTGAAGTTGACTCATTTATTGAAGATTATGAAAGGGTTAAAGACAAGATAGAGCTTATAAAAGATTATCTTAAAGAAAAACATGTCGATGGCATAGTGATTTCGGGCACAAAACAATACGAAGAAATCAAGGGCATCATTGGACCCATCCCTCGCCACTTTCACATACCTCCTCCCACTATTGAGGAAAGAGGTGAATTATGGAAAAGTTTCTTAAAGTGCGCCAGCAGTCAAGATGAAGGTGAGCTGGTGAATGAACTTGCCACAAAGTTTCGTTTCACCCCCGGGCAAATAAAGTCGGTTCTCCATACGGCGCTTTTAAACTCGGTAAGTTCAAGTGATAATGAGAAGATAGTTGAATTGAATGACCTCTACAAATATTGCCGGGAAGTATCAAATCAAGGATTACTCTCTTATGCACAGAAAATTAAATCCAGATATACATGGGACGATATCATTATTCCCGGTGACATTTTGAACCAGTTAAAAGAAATATGCAACTGCGTGAAAAATCGGAAACGTGTCTACGAGGATTGGGGTTTTGAAACTAAATTCAGTTTAGGAAAAGGGTTAAATATTCTATTTTCCGGCCCATCCGGTACCGGAAAAACTATGAGCGCAGAAATCATTGCAAATGACCTCTCTTTGGATCTCTACAAAATAGATCTTTCCCGCGTAGTAAGCAAGTATATAGGGGAAACAGAGAAAAATCTGAGCAGGATTTTTCATGAGGCTGAAACAAGCAACTCTATCCTCTTCTTCGACGAATCAGATGCTCTCTTTGGTAAACGAACGGAAGTGAAGGATTCACATGACCGCTATGCGAATATAGAAATCAGTTTTCTTCTCCAAAAGATAGAGGAATATGAAGGTATGGTTATACTTGCCACAAACCTGATGAAGAATCTCGATTCTGCATTTATTCGCAGGCTGAGCTATGTTGTGGAATTCCCAATTCCAGATGAAAAACAGAGGGCGCTTATCTGGAGTAAAGTATTTCCTCAAGAGACACCTAAACCGGATGATCTGGACTTCGATTTTCTTTCCAGACGGTTCAAAATTGCGGGCGGAAACATAAAGAATATTGCTGTAAATAGCGCCTTCTTAGCGGCAAATAATGGTGACATTGTGAATATGGAAAAAGTAGTTCTCGCCATAAAAAGAGAGTATCAGAAGATGGGGAAACTATGTTCCAAGTCCGATTTTGGTCAATATTATAGAATTGTAAAGAATGAGCTGGAACAATGAAAGAATTAAGAAAAAAACGAGAACTTGAAGATATGCTTATTACGCATAAACCCAAAGAACAAGATAAAGATAAAACTGGAAGGGAAGCAAAAGATAAAGGAAAGGCGGATGTAAAAGATTTTAGAAAACTTGAGAGAATGAAAAGAAAATTATTCTCCACGACTGATCCCAATGAAGGAGAAGCGATTCTGGACACAATCCAGGAGGTGTTTGGGAATGAGGTTGCAGAGGATGTTATAAAAGAACTGAGGCTGTTAAGGGGCGAATCGGGAACATCGACATCAGATAGTGGTACATATTCAGACAAGAAGACAAAGGACTAGAAAATGGTTATCAAACTGATTACACAACAATGGGTGAAAGGAATACATACGAGAAGGATAATCGGTCCTGTTGGACAAGTCTCAATAGTTTCTTCAAAAGGCTGTTTTTTACTTCATTCATGGAAAAGCCCTTTTCGAGTTTCGAACAAAACTATTGAAAAAATTCAAAAACAAATAGATTTTGCAGCGAGATTTAATAAAACCATTGTCTCAAAACATTTGGACTTTTTGAGTTTTATATTCACCCTCAGCTCTTTTTCAATACGACAAATATTGAAGATGAACAAATATCGGCAGATCAATAACCATTTCAATTGCAACTTCAACTTTTTCAAATCACCTGTTAACAGCACTTTTCAACACTTGCATCTGTACCGGAAAAATTATTACCAATATAATCAAGCCAAGGAAATAGTTCATGGAACTTCTGGAACTCTGGAGAAAAGAGTGTCTCCCAAGCAGTCCGATTTATGCAGCCTCATCAAAGTAGGTCGATATATCAATTATAGTCCGGCAAAAGAAAACAAAAACTCCCATTATTTAATTCACCCCATTTTTGAAAGAGTCAGCAAAAGCTTTCGAATCAATTTTGAAAATCTGAGAATGTGGCAAAGATATTCAGATGAAGCAGTTAAGAGTAGGAGTATCTTTTCCAGAAAATTGTTAAATGAGATTAATGAAGTTCCACTGATGAATCGTTTGAACAAAGGGCATGGAAAGAAGATACATGAGCATGCTCATGTGAAGAGAGAATCGCTATGGAAAAACATGATCACAAAATTGACCAGAACCGGCAAGTTTTTATTGCAAAGCAGATTTATAGAGCAATCTGTTTATAGACTCAAAAAAAGTAAAGTGCCAGCCAGAGACGATAATGTGTCAACTACTTCTCAGGATATTTTATGGCAAAAGATTACAACTACACCCTCGCAAATGCCGGTTGCTAAAAGCAGTAATGGTGAGAAGAACGGTTTTATTTCTGGAGTTAACTCAACATTGAGCCCGGTTTCACTTCAATTCATTAATAAAAAACCTCGCACAGTTGAAAAAGAAGTCAATCATGAAGAAGTGGAAAAAACTGTTGTTAAAAAGGTCGTAAAGAATTTGGAAAAAAGGATAGATGAAAGGGTTCATAATAAATTTTCCTTAAATTCCGTTTATACACATAAATTAACAGAACACATTTATTCAAACCTCTGCAATCGAATCGTTTTAGAAAAAGAGCGTATAGGAGGTTTTTAAAGATGGCAGGACGTCTCGAAAAACTCAAGATAAAAAATGAGGATACTGGTGACGAGATATCTGTTCTCTTCAATCCTTCGGAGTATACGATAGAAGACGCATCCAGATGGTCCGAGCAGGAAAAAATGGTGCAGAAACCCGAACTCCATTATACAGGGGGAGACCGAAGAAAGTTAAGTATGGAGCTATTCTTCGATACTTATGAAAATAAAACCGATGTAAGAGAACATACTAATAATATTTCAAAATTACTTGGTGCAAATATAATCGAAAAAGAGAAACACCGTCCACCCAAACTCAAACTTATATGGGGCAAGCCTTCGCCAGGTGGAGCCAATACGGATTTTCCGTTTACATGCGTTATGACATCCCTCAGACAGCAGTTCATTCTTTTTTTAAGCGACGGCACTCCTGCAAGGGCTAAGCTGTCAGTCTCTTTCATTGAGTTCACACTTCCGGAAGAAGAATTAAAAAAGAACGAGAAATCTTCAGCCGACCATACAAAGACCTACATTGTTAAGGCAGGTGATACCGTAAGCAATATTGCGGGGATGTTCTACAATGATCCACGCAAATGGCGGCATATTGCGAGAGAAAACGATATTGAAAACCCGAGGGTACTGGAACCCGGATCATTATTGGCCATACCCAGAATTGAATAGGCTATTTTAATGTTTGAGGGGAAAAATGGTACAGGAAAATACAACGCCTGAAGGTAAAATTCTGATAAATGACTCAGAAATTCCTCCTGAACTTAAAGTGGATATTCTGGAGGTTGTTGTGTCCCACTACATAGAAAACGCTGACAGTTTTGATATCACAGTTAACATGCTTAATTCGGAGAATCAGCAATTGAAATGGATCGACTCGGACTATTTTAATCCCGGGAATACAGTAGAAATCCTTCTTGGTTACGTTGATAACTTTCAGACAATGATAAAGGGTGAAATTACGGCATTACAGCCTCAATACTTTAATGATCAGGCGGCCAGATTGAATGTGCAGGGATTTGATAAGCTTCATCGATTGCGTCGTGGCAAGAAAACGCGTTCCTTTCATGAGATGAAAGACAGCCAGATAGCAGAACAGATAGCCGGCGATATGGAGCTGACGCCGGTGGTGGAAGATACAGAGATTGTTCACGACTATATTTTGCAAAACAACCTCAGTGATATTGATTTTCTTTTGGAACGGGCCAGGAGAATCAGATATGAAGTCCTTGTCCAGGACCAGACATTGATCTTTCGGAAGGCCGCCAACCATCTTGGAAAGACGGTCACACTCGAATACATGACAGACTTAAAATACTTTTATCCAAGGCTCTCAACGGTACAACAGATAAGTAAGGTACAAGTGAGGGGGTGGAATCCTGGTACGAAAGAAAGCATTCTCGGTGTTGGTGAAGCTGGTTCTGAAACTACCAGGATGGAGGGTTCAGAGATCGGTCCTGCCATCGCTGAGAGCGCTTTTGGCGAAAGAACGGCATCTGTAACAAATATACCGGTTGATTCCCAGGCTGAAGCAGATCAAATAGCAAAGGCGCTGTTTAACGATATTTCTATTGAGCTTATTTCCGGCGAGGGTGAGGCGGTTGGCAATATGGATATACGGGCAGGTTCTACACTCGAATTAAAGGGACTTGGAGAAAAGTTCAGTGGAACCTACTACATTAAAAAGTCAGAGCATCGTCTCAATCCACAAATCGGTTACATCACAAAATTTTGCGCCATAAGGAATGCATCATGAACCTGGTTGATGTATTAACAAAAAGCAAAGTTGAAGAGGAATTGGTCAGCCGTGTTTTTGGGGTTGTCGTCGGTATCGTCACTAATATAGATGACCCTGACGGCTTGGGGAGGGTAAAAGTCAAGTTTCCCTGGTTAAAGGAAGATGTTGAAAGCCACTGGTCGAGGATAATGAGTCTAATGGCAGGAAACGAGAGTGGCTGTGTCTTTCGGCCTGAAGTCGAGGACGAGGTACTGGTTCTCTTTGAACATGGCGATACGCGCTATCCATATGTTATCGGTGCTTTGTGGAACGGACAGGATGCCATGCCTTCAGAGCGTGGAAGCGATTCGGACAACAACATTCGGCTGATCAAGTCACGAAGTGGACACATCATCAAGCTTGATGACACTGCTGGGAGTGAAAAAATAGAAATAATTGATAAGAAAGAAAAAAATACGATAGTGATTGATACATCTTCCAACAAGATTTCGATATCTGCCGATACTGACATCGAACTGAAAGCCTCAAACGGCAAGATACTTCTTGATGCAACAGAGATTGAAATAAAATCTTCCGGGAGCGCAACTGTTGAAGCATCAGGAGATATGACTATCAAAGGATCAACGGTAAATATTAATTGATTTGGAGGATATGAATGGGACAGCCGGCAGCAAAAGAGGGGGATCAAATCGTAGCAATCGATATTCACATTGTATTGATACCGGCGGCCGCGGGAGTGCCGGTACCGACACCTCTGCCCCATCCCTTTGCAGGCGTCATAGACGGTGAGCTTAGCTCTGATGTCAATATTATGGGGATGGCCGCGGCAACAGTTGATTCAACAGCAACAAATACACCTCCTCACATTCCGCAGGGTGGGCCCTTTCAATCACCTCCATCGAACAAAGGATCGATAAAGATGGGAAGCTCATCGGTAAAAATAAACGGTAAAAGTGCTGCCCGGACCGGTGATACGGCAGAGACCTGTAATGATCCTGCTGACCTGCCGGCTGGAACGGTTGTCGCTTCGGGAACAGTAATGATCGGATAAAGGTTATGAGTAAAAAATTTTTAGGAACAGGTTGGGAATTTCCGGTTGAGCTCGACACAGAGGGAAGGCTTGCATATTCCAGCGAAGAGCAAAAAATCCAGGAATCGATCCTGATAATCCTGGGCACGGCCAGAGGAGGAGAGAGGGTCATGCGCCCTGACTTTGGCAGCAGGCTTCATGAAATGGTCTTTGCACCTATCAATAGCTCCACAAAAAGTCTCATTGCTCATTATGCAACTGAGGCCCTTGTTACCTGGGAGTCGCGAATTGATGTATTGAGAGTAGATGTCTCTGACGAAGAAGCAGCACATGGAAAGTTGTTTGTAAACATTGAGTACAAGGTCAGAGCAACAAACAGCATTTTTAACTTGGTTTATCCTTTTTATCTAGCTGAAGGAAGGAAGTAAGCGGCATGCAGGCGCCTAAACTTGATAATAGAAATTCCACCGTTATCGTCGAACAGGCATTAAAACTGGCGAAAATATATGTTACAGAGCAAGAATGGAAAGGGCTTGTTGATAAAAACGAGCCTGGCCGTGGGCTCATAGATATATTTGCGAGGCTTATGGAGATTCTTATAGAAAGGCTCAACAGGATTCCTGATAAGAATTTCCTGAGCTTTCTCGATATGGTAGGAGTGGAGCAAAAACCTCCTTCTCCTGCAGAAGTGCCTGTCACATTTCTCCTTTCAAAAGCTGCACAAGCCGGCGGTGAAATTCCTGAATGTACACAGGTGGCAACAACACAGACGGAAAAAGCAGACGCACAGGTCTTTGAAACAAGAAAGACATTTTTCGCCACGCCTGCTGAATTAAAGAAAGTCATAAACCTGCTGCCGAAAGAAGATCAATACAGTAAACTTGAACTCATTGATATTCCTCCTAAACCGGAAGATCTTGAGGATGAATCAAGCACCATTACGGCCTTGAGTGGTGATATGCACTCTTTTGAATCTATTGACCATATACTCTGTCTCGGCAGTGAAGCCCTCTTCGGGAGGAAAGAAATAATTCAAATTGAATTAACTTTCTCACTTGAAAATAGCCACAAAAATATTTTTTCTAAAAGTAATCTTGAGTGGAAGAAGAAATTCAACAAAGAGGAAGATGATTGGGAGAAAATAGATGTCATTGACAACGACTATAACAAGAGTATGGCAAATGAAGTAAAGGTTACTCTTAGAGAATTCGCTGGGACGGAAAAAACCGATTTAAATGGGAAAAAAGATTATTGGATAGCCTGCCATTTTGTGGGTGATTTTGAAGGACTTCTAACACCAAAAATTTCAAATGTTACCGGAAAGGTTTCAACTCCTGCTGGGCAGCCAATAACATCTTCAATTGAATCGGCTTTTTTTAATCTCAATCCAATTGACCTTTCGAAGCCTTTCTATCCTTTTGGAGAACGACCCAAGTATGGAGATGCCTTCTATATAGGAAATAAAGAAGCATTTTCTCGTGAAGTTAATAAGGTCACGCTGACATTCACGATTCTACCCTATACAGATCCGGACATAGAATATAAATTTAAAAACATGAAAGCAGGTAATACGAAAGTAATAGAAACTATAATTAAATGGCAGTATTTGGATGACGATGAATTGTGGCAAAACATTGTCAAATTTCGCCATAAAGTTTCAATTACAAAAAACGCCGATTCTACCTTTGCTCCAATCGTTCACGAAACATACAAAGACGATGATACTAATCAGATAACTGACAAAAATGGTGCTTTTTTTTGTATAGCAAACAATCCCACTATTTCCACATTTGATTTTAACATTCCTCCGGATATTCGGTCGAAAAAGTTATTTGAACAGGGAAACTATTGGATACGGGCACTTATAATCAATTCTGATCCATATGGAGAAAATGCTTATTATGAATCAACTACTGACCCGAACCATCCTTACGTTGTAATAGGTCCTACGTTTATCCCTCCCATCATAGAGAACGTTGAAGTCACCATAGACAGCTATAAAGCTGACCAACCAATTCCAGTTGAGGCAATCCAAACAAAAAACAACTTCAGCTTTGTTGATCATTCCGGAAAAGTGGAACTAGACGAAAGCTATTCCTTTCAGCCCTTCATCCCAATTACATCACATGAAGTTAATACGAACGGCGAATTCTTTGCTGAAGAACCTGCAATTTATATGGGTTTTGACAGACCCTTCGGTGATGTTTTTATCAGTATGTTCGTTCATTTGAAAAACATTGTTTCCAAAGAAGTTTTCCCTCTTGAAACCGGCTTTCCACAGATTGTATGGGAGTATGTTTCGCAGGTTAATGGAAATATCAATTGGAAACCACTGGATGTTCAGGATGGTACCGCAAACCTGACCAGTAGTGGAACAGTTGACTTTCTTGGACCGAATGATTCCGGAAAGATCAGGACCTTCGATCTTCTTGCTGAAGCAGAATT
>Ga0255457_1086_pt1 | contig 13024 bp, 14 predicted proteins | sample ANMaggQBNCT02L10_FD_182650 | JGI IMG/M metagenome (GOLD analysis project Ga0255457, IMG submission 182650) | Sediment cell enrichment communities from methane seep in Santa Monica Basin, California, United Staets - ANME aggregate JGI... | ecosystem: Environmental > Aquatic > Marine > Cold seeps >...
AAAACTGAGATCATGACAAATAACTGCTGCCCGATTTAAAGGGTTATAAAAGGCTTGAGCCGGATGTAGTGAAAGTTACAAGTCCGGTTCTTAGAAGAGGGAGAGCGAGTAATCGCTCTTTCTTATTCGGCGACTGTGGGATAGATGGTTCATGATCGGATAGTTGGAATACAAATAACAATTTTTGTAGTAATAAAAAATTATAAATAATTATTTTAATATCATTTGTCATATTGAATCCTGTTTAATGGTTATTTATCTGAGATCTTTAAAACATAAAATTGAATTTAGTGACATTAAAATGCGGCCAGAAACAACTCTGATTTTCATATATCAACATTGTAAAGAAACGTATTTAAAAGCATCGGTTTTTTATTAAAATTTTGTTATATTACAAGAGAGAAGCCGTGACAGTCATATACCGCACTAATTAATTAAAATAAAGCGATTTCAGAGGTATTTGGAGGGGGTGAGGGGTAAGGTGTGCGGGAGGTAAGATGCGCCCAAAAAACTAATAGGCTTGAATAGTATGAGTTCCGGGCACATCAAGCGCCCAAAAAAATCTTCGAAGGGGATTAGGAAGAAAAGGGCGCATTATGTGAAATGATGTGGTGTGATGTAAATATTTCGATTTCTTACAGTGCTGTCCAGATCAGGCAGGACATAAAGCCCAGGGCAAAACCAAACTTGCTTTTTATTATGCTTAGTGAGAAAAATTGATGCGAGGGGAGGGATTCGAACCCTCAAATTCCTACGAAAATAGGCCCTGAACTTATGCCTTTGACCTGGCTGGGCAACTTTCACTGTGTTATCAGGCTTTCTTTCTCAGGGCAGGTAATCCCTGAACTGAAATCCATTCATATTCTTTCTCAGGATCGAGATTGAATACTGTTATAATTTGAGGATTGATTGTTACTCGATACTGACCTGTACTTGACTTTGAGATTTTAACCATTCTAATACATCCTGATTTTAGGTTAGTATTAGGATGATTTTATCCTATTAATTGATTTCGTTACCTGATAAGATTAGATTTTAAGAAAAAAAGGTAGTATAATCGACAATTTCACAAGATTAGAACAAGAAAACATCAACTACAGTGCCTGCCCCGTATCCTTCGATATTGGGCGGCACCACCACATATCCATCGGCCCTGGCAACTGAGCTCAGTATCCCGGCACCCGATACCATTAGTGGTTCAACCTCTCCCTGCCTTATTTGTACGCGCACAAAAGTGTGATATCCCTGGCGGGATGTGATCTTTTCCTTAAGAGGTAACCGTATCACTGTTGGTGGACGATCTGGGAAATGTCCGAGTATCCTGATAGCCTCCTTCCCGAATACTATTAGTGCAATCAGACCTGCAACAGGATAACCTGGCATACAAAGCACAGGCTTATTGTCCACAACTCCCAGGGCCGTGGGTTTGCCAGGGCTTATGGCCACGCCGTGTACCAGCAGTTCACCTAAGGTTTCTATGGCAGCAGGCACATGGTCACGCTCACCCACTGACGTGCCGCCGCTGATGATGATCATATCGGCATCTGACCCTGCCAGTATGGACTGCTCTATGAGTTGTGGGTCATCGGTGACTATCTTGCTGATCCTGGAGATGCCGCCCATTTTTTTGACGAAGGAGGCAGTCATCAGGCTGTTGGTCTCCCATACCTGTCCGGGCTCCAGGGGTGCTCCCCTTTCCACAACTTCTTCACCTGTCGGAATAATCGCAACCAGTGGCCTGTGGAATACCTCTACATCCATGATACCGGTTGATGCAAGTACTGCCAGGTCCCAGGGACGCAGCTGGTGTCCGGTACTGAAAAGTCGCTCTCCGGCAGCCACATCTTCACCTATCCCGCCTACATGTTTTTCCGGGTGTACCTGTGCCATAACCTCTACAACACCATCCATTGACCTGGTATCCTCCAGCATCACAACCGCATCAGCACCAGGGGGCATGGCCGAACCAGTATGCACCCGCTGGCAGGTGTCAGGAGTAACATCTTTTTCTGTCAGTGTAAAGACGATCGGTGATGATGTGGATGCACCAAGGGTATCGGCAGCTTTCACTGCATAGCCGTCCATGGCAGCACGCCTGTAATGTGGTACGTCACAGTCGGCAACCACTTCAGAAGCAAGCACCCTGCTTTGTGCATTTTCGATGGGAATGCTCTCGATACTTTTTATTGGCTGGATTGTATCGAAAAATGTCTTTCTTGCATTTTCCAAGTCCACACGTGACCTGAACAATTTATCCATAAATTTTCCTCAGCCGCCAGATACGGGCGGGAATAAGGCAATCTCGTCCCCCGTATTAAGTACAGTGTCCAGGCCGTCCTTGTCCTTTACACTGATGCCGTTGACCATAACATGGATGAACGGGTGTATCTCGCCGTTTTTGATGATCAGTTCTCCGAGACCGTCATATTTCCCTATAAGAATGTCTATTACTTCACGAAGATCACTGCCGTCGGCTTCGATTTTTGCTTTTCCTACCTGTTCTCTTAGGTTTGCGAACAATTTTATTGTAACTTTAACCATATGAACTCTCAAGTTAATGCTGTTATTATAAATATTTTCTTCGGGATTTTTGCTTTCAATCCATAATACAACTTCAACAGTTTATCGAGGCAGTCCAACAAATCAAAATTTCAAGAAAATGGAAATTTCAGACATGATAAACAGGATTGACAGGATACGATCCAATCCTGTATATCCTGTAAATCTTGTCAAAGGATTTGATTGAAACTACGAAAATTACCTATATAGATACCGAAATGCGTTTACAATTTCCGATACGTCGAAAAAAGATTGCGTTCAATGAACTTTGAAGGGAAAATATTATTGCCTATGGTCATTAACATGTAATATAATATTGATGTGTGGGTGTGTTCATGGATGATAAGAAAACAGAACGATGATGTAGATGAGGTCAGTATTGGAACAATAATCATAATCCTTGGCCTTTTGTTTATATTATTTGCACCCGTTTTCTCTGATTTTTTTTATATTCCCAGGGAAATTACAGGATATGAAGATAAGACTACCAGAATAGGGAGCAATATTTCTCAGTTCACCTTTATTTCGATAGGTATATTAACAATCTTTATCGGATGGTGTATCTTTTTCAGGAATTTTATGAATATTACTATTGACTACCTGATAGAGAAGAGGAATCAAAAGAAAAGCGGCCAGTAATTGCCCCGTATTTATGCAGGATACTCTATCTCGTGCATCACCTTCATAGACCTTTAGACGAACTTTATTCAGTCTCCAAAGGATCATGGTTAATTTTATATTCAGGCAAATGCATGGTTTGAGAAGGGGTGAAACAAATGAACAAGTATCTGAAGATTGTCTTATTCGGTTTTCTTCTATGGTTAATTCCGTTTATCGCCGGGTTCCCGTTTGTGGACCAAAGTGGCAATTTCCTTATTCCTGAAACGTTTTTCAAGTCTATAATGATCGTTGTAGGCGGTCTTGTCGGTGTGACCCTGGCAGTGATGTATTTCAAGGAAATCGGGACAGATCATGTCAAGGAAGGAATCACCATAGGGGTGGTCTGGTTAGTGATAAACTTAGGGATTGACCTGGTGTTGGTATCAATGGGATTTTTCCCTATGACAGTTACCCAGTACTTCACAGACATCGGCCTGCGCTACCTCAGCATACCCATTTATACTATAGGTATGGGATATGCCCTTATGCAAAAAATGTAAATAACTGGATTATGGGATAGTGCCATCGATAATGTAGCATTTATAGCACCAAAAAAGTTTAAAACATTGAAAATGAAGACACATTTTTTATATATTCCAGACAATCTTTATCCACTATGGTCACCCTATCCGAACCATCTATGATATTCTCATTGACATTAGCAGCTTGTTTCATGATGACCCTGCTATTTTTATTTCTTATATCAATAATTGGCATAACCATATATAAAAATAATAAAGCCACTCTGGAACTATCCATGTTAAAACCCATTTTCATCAAACTCTTGCAGGGCAAAACAGGCGAAGTAGCCGCCGTCATGAAGGTATCAAATCCTGTTGGTGACCTCATGGATATGGACGTTCCGATGTATGAGATAGAGAAAGTGCGTCGTGAAATGGTACAAAGTGGTGAGCATGAACATTTACTATGGTTGTCTGTACTTGTATGTGCTGCTTACCAGGATGACGCGGGTTATAAGGAAGAAATCGTAGACCTGATGAAAAAAGACCTCAAATCACAGGGTCTATCTGAAGATGCAGAAAAACTCACACCTCTTTGCAAACATACCTTTTCACCATATACTTTTTTCAGGATCGTTCGATTCCTGCTGGACAAAAATATCCCACACGTTGGTTCTGGCTCATTATTCAAAGAAATTGGAAAATATTTTAAGAATTATGATGTTACAAAAGCTCTGACTGTCACTGGAAAATTCAAGGTAATACTTCCAATGATCAAATATATTGTTTTAGCTGCGACTGCATTCGTAATGTCATGGCTGCTATTCCTTTTCAGTTACCTGTTACCTGAAGGCGTTTTATTGCTTGTGTTGTTGAATGTAATCACTACTGTTGCAGCTACATTATTTGTATTATGGAATATCATGCAAAAACAAGTAAATCCCAGGTCGTATGGAGAGATCGAAGCTGATATCATATCAGATATTCCAGATTTTAAGATACGTGCAACATGATCATAGCTACATATGTTCATACATTCCCTGGAAAGATTGTAACCAATGCAGTATAAGAACTGGAATGTCAGTACGGCGTAAAAGCTATTGGCAGTGCAACTGTGTGTATCAGGTCGGGAATGAATAAAGCAAATGTTGATGCTTCGGTCCTACTCTCAGTTGCCACTTGTCCTGACCAGGTAGAAAGCATCAATAGCTGGATATCGGGCATCTGTAAGGATTATCCTGGTATTATTCCACTGGGGGCCATGCATCCTGAACATCCGGACCCGGAAGCGGAGCTCCTGTGGATGCGGCAGCCTGGAATAAAAGGAATAAGACTTCTCAATTAAATTGTGAGCCGTTGGTAACTTAGATGCCACACCAGTATGTAGAGAATGGCATCGATTACGAAAAGGCTGATAAAGTAGTATCGTTAGCTGTTTAAGTCCTAAACCTCAGCAATCCACCCACACCACCAAGTTTTGCCAATCTGAGATCATCTTCAACAAACTCAATTGTTGTGCCTGTTCTTTGTGCAAACTCAATGATCTCTTCAATAACATCAATTTCTGATGTTCTGCTACCGCAATAGGGACATTTATCTTTTACACCCGAATCAACAATCTGGCATTTCTCACAAATCCAGCCCCTTATTTGATAACCCTTATTTACAAACAGCAACTCTACCTGACCATTTATCACCGCATCCATTGTTTCTCTTAAACCGTGAACTGCAAGACCGTTTTTCAGTATTTCACCCATTAATCTACTCATATTTTTTTCGCTTGTTTCTTTTTCATCCTCTAAGGCGATTTCCTTAGCCTTCGAAATAAGCCTACCTTCAGCTTCGTCAAAATCCATATCAATAATATCTATAACCTTAGACTTAATATGAGGTGGGAGGATATTATTAAACATTGTTTTCGCATTACCGGAACCTGCAATAATAATTCTGACTACCTCTTCCTTTAAAAACAATTTTTCAACATCCTCTAAGATATCCTTAAGAAAATGATCAATCGCACCCTTTCTTAGTCTCTGAAAACGCGCCTGTGACATCCCACCTTTCTTATGCTTGTTAATAATATCAATGGCTTTTTTCTTTTGATATCCGACTTTACCTGAGGAAACAACATAGATTTTTACTCTATGACTGTCCAGAAGAACAAGTCCGAATGATTCATATTCGTCAACCAGTCTTGCAAGAGGTTTGATATATGGTGATGTATCTACGATCAGCAGGTTTTCAACTGGCATCCCTAATTTGTATACTTTAAAAAAGTTGTGAATATTTGATGCAAATATAGCAAGACCTTGCTGCCCTTTTTCTCTATCGTTTTCATTCAAATATTCCTCTACCATTTGAATTGATTTTTCAAAATATTCAGACAATTCTTTATTTCCTTTCAGAATAGATTTGCAAGTATTTTTTCTTCTCCCAACAAATTTACTGTCCAGACTATCGATATCCAGATAAAGGCTGATAAACGAATCCCTGTTTTCAGGATCATAAATTTCCGAAAGCTCTTTAATGTCACTGTTATTAAGATCTGCAATCATATGTTTGATAGAGACTGTATAGTATATATTTTATAGACCTGTTTTTGAGTCACCGACCCCGGACGTTGCTTCGTTTTGTTCGGTGCATCGAAAGGATGCTCAGAAGTAATAAGATAAACAACTTTTGTAAATGATTTAAGAAAGTATTTTTTGTCCTTATCAAAAAATTAAATTTAGAATAAAATTCAATAGAAAATAAAAACACAAGTACTTTAAAGAAAGAAATGTATATTTACAAGTAGAAATATAAATTAGTTTATTCAATTTTTAAAGGAGATTATATGACCTCTAAATTAAATACAGATGATGTATACGGAATTACTAGGGATCTCCCCTCGAATTATGTTATAAGAAAAAATGTAGATAGTAGATTAGATGAAAATCTCTCACGCGATAAGCATATTGTTATTTTTGGCAGTTCAAAACAAGGAAAAACATGTTTACGAAAACATAGCTTAAATCCTGAAACATATATTATGGTACAATGTTCAAATCGTTGGACTCTTTACGATTTAAATTCTGCAATACTCAAAGGGGCAGGATATCTAATTACACAGTCAATTAAAAAATCTCATACAGGTAAAAATAAAATAGTTGGAACTGTTAAAGGAAACATATTAGCAGTTAGTGGAAAAGTTACTGGTGAAGAAGAAAAAGAAGAGACAATTGAAACATTAGAAAAGAATATTGAAATAGATGTTGAAGATGTAAATGATATAATATCTGCTTTGAAGGCTATTAATTTCAATAAATACATTGTTCTGGAAGATTTTCATTATTTACCAACAGAAACTCAAAAAGATTTTGCAATTGCATTAAAAGCTTTTCATGAATCATCAGAATTTACTTTTATAATTATTGGTGTATGGCTTGAAGAAAACAGATTAATTGTTTATAATGGGGATCTAACGGGAAGAGTAGTTTCTGTTAATGCAGATAAATGGAATGAAGAAGAACTTATTGAGGTTATTGAGAAGGGAGCAAAATTATTAAATATTGGTTTTACGAATCAATTTGAAAAATCATTAATAAATGAATGTTATGAAAGTGTCTATATTGTACAAGAAGTATGTAGAGAAGCTTGTAAATCGAAAGATATCATAGAAACCCAAGATGATTTTATAGAGATTGGGAAAGATATCGATGTGAAATCATCAATAAAAAGCATTGTATCAATGCAAAATGCTAGATATATGTCATTTATAACGCATTTTTCGGAAGGATTTCAAGAAACTGCATTAGAGATGTATAAATGGTTGCTCTATCCAGTATTAATTTCAGATCTTAGACAATTGGAAAATGGTCTATCATATTCACATATAAGGAATGTCATTCAAAGTAAGCATCCACTTCACGGTGAATTAAATCCCGGTAATTTAACTCAAGCATTACAATCTGTTTCATCTTTACAAGTTAAGAAAGACATAAAACCATTTATTTTGGATTATGACCAAACACATAAAAAACTTAATGTTGTTGATAAAGGTTATTTTATTTGGCTAGCTAATCAAGAAAAAAGTGAATTGCTAGAAGCTGCCAATATAGAATTAGATGAATAATTATGGTCAATCCTTATCTAACAAAGCGAGCATAAACCGCCCATCTCGCAAGCCCCAGCCAGGCAGAGGGAAACCCTGCCCCACACCGCAGCCCCACATACACCAGTATCTCCCCCGCCTTTGACCCCGGCAGCCGGGACGAAGTATCATAGACCTCATCCACAACGAAGCGCAGGTCACAGTCCCCTTTCCAGAACCCTTCTCCACCACATCAACCGGCAGGATATCCAGGCCTCCTCTCAGTTGCCCCCCGTCCTGACCAGGTAGAAAGCATCAATAGCTGGATATCGGGCATCTGTAAGGATTATCATAGTATTATTCCACTGGGGGCTATGCATCCTGAACATCCGGACCCGGAAGCGGAGAGCATGTGGATGCGGCAGCCTGGAATAAAAGGAATAAAACTTCGTAGGCCCCGTCCGCACCACTCTCTCCTTAAGGAGTACTGGCCATATGGCACAACTTAAATTGCGGAGCATCCGCGGGCTGGAGGTCGGACGTTGGTGTAAGCGCAGACAGATGTGGGTGGACGTGTATTTATTGAGGGCGGCGCGAATTTTACTTATCACGTGACGCGGATATGAGAAGTTGCGACCGCAGGGAGCAATTTAGGTGAAGCGACCAACGGGAGCGAAACCTTATATCCGCTGTTATATAAAGTGACATGCCCCTATCCATTCAAGGTATCAAGATATTAAAAAAATATTTATAAAAATTAATTGCATTTAAAAATAATTTGTGTTCCAACATAACAATTTTTCACTTTTTCTTGTCCAAATCGTTTTTTAAGAATATCAATTGTTTTGGTTTTTTTTATAAAAGGGATAGGTAATTTATCTGTGCAATGATTAAGGTATAAATCGGGACAGTCATATACATTTTCTAATTGATTTGCAACATGTATCACCTCTTGGGGTGTATAACGAACCATATGAGTACCACCTATGATCGCTATAATCTTTTTTTTCGTAGATTTTTTTACATAATTACAGATATTTAATATACCACTATGAGCACATCCTGCAATAATGACTTCTCCTTCCTTGGTGCTCAATACAAGACTTAAATCATCCAATATTGGATCAACGACTAATTTCCCATCCTCCCAATGCATTGCAATCGGTTCAACCCCATCTTTTTCATTGCGTCCAATAATTTCTCCAGTTGTTTTTAGACATGGAGTAATTTGCTGTGGTTCTTTACTTAATTGAACATCTAGTTTTTCTTCCTGTTCTTGTGTTAAATCGGAACAACCTAATGGCATTTTAATAAATGATATTTTTGCAATTTTCTCTTCACGAAAATCGGGATGAGCAAATAATGGCAACGTTTCTTTTTTTATTCGTTTATCAAGAAAACCTGGTAGCCCACCCGTATGATCCCTATGACCATGCGATAAAACCAATTTTGTTATATCATCAGGGGAAATTTTTAATTCAGTCATATTATGCAACAGTAAATGACTCTTCTGTCCAAGATCAAATAAAATTTGTTCATCTCCTATTGAAATTAAAAAGCTTTGTCCATGATCATTTTTAAGTCTTGAACCACTTTCTTTTTCGTTACTATACAAATTTAATATCTTTGCCTTCATAATTTTATCCTCCTTTTTTCCCATTTATATTCGAAATAAATCGAATATAGGGCATGTCATTTCATATAACATAGTATATCCGAACTTACTTCGCATATCCCGCCTATTCAGTGTTATATCCGAACATAGTCTATCTATATATCCTTCTGGACGAATTTCAATCATTAGATACCCCTCTTCATTCTTTTCTGCATAAAGTCTTTCAACCCACCCCACAAAACCCTCCGACCTTGCAACCAACTCGACCTCCACATATACTCACACCAGTCTCACGAAGTCAACGACCCCGGATGTCGCTTCGCTTTGTCCCGGGCTTCTCATTGGTGCACAGGGATAATATTTTTCTTGATTCAATAAATACCACTTGTTACATTATCGCCTTCTTCTAATTAAAAGTGCAATTGCTAATAAACCAGTAATAGAAAAAACTCCTTCAAATCCTGCGATTCCTTTTTCTTCTTCATTTGGCATTTATGGACCTGATGCTAAGGAAAGTGTTCCAAATATAAATCTTTGGTCTAACGCACTTTTTCCATTATCTCCTTTGTGAACAATTGCGCACTCTCAATTTCATTAGCATCGGGATGACCTAACGTCATTTCACGCATCGCTCCAAACTTCTGCATTTTTGGGTCAGGATTGTTTAACAATTTTTGTGCCAGGCTTTCATCAAGTTCTCCCTGGCAGTCAAATGTACCTAATAGGTTCGCTTCACATGCGGGTTCATTGCATTTTACAAGGATTCCTTCAAGCATTTCCATACTCTTAGGCATTGCATGTGTTATGAAAAGAGCGAGGTTCTTACCTTTAGCATATTTGTCTAAGAATACCTTCACGTCTTCAGGTGGTCCGAATCCATGAACCGGGAAGCCAATGAATGCAACATCGTAGCCTTCGAGATTTTCAACATCTCCGAGTTCTTTGATTTCTTTTTCTTCTTGAATCTCCTTAAAAATAGCTTCAGCTACCTTTTTAGTATTTCCTGTAACTGACATATAAGCAACTAGGACTTTCATATCTTTACTCCTCCCTTTGTTATTAATCAGAGATTTATGATGTCATTAATATTTATGATTATAAGTGATATTTAATTCTTTTGAAGATATTATGGCAATTCAAGTTTTAAAAAAAATAGGGGATTTCTATACCAAATATGGATCTGCCACTTGAAGTCATGGTATACCACATACAAATGTAACGAGGCCTGTATATAGTGTTTTCAGGTATATTTCATATTAGATTTATACATATTATAAACTGAAATACCTTCTAGAGGAGATTTCAATCACATTTAACATTATGCGATTTGTCTTATTAATTTTTCGATATTGCCACCCCACCAAGCTCAGGAAGCCCCAGCCAGACAGAGAGCAACCCTGCCCCACACCGCAGTCCTTGACACTTCCGGCAGCTGCTTTATCGTCCTGATCATCCCATTGGCCAACAGCAGGACCGCAGCCCCTCCGATCAACCCATTACACCTCACTCCAGCCCCATATACACCAGTATCTCCCCCACCTTTGACCCCGGCAGCCGGGCCGAAGCATCATAGACCTCATCCACAACAAAGCGCAGGTCACAGTCCCCTTTCCAGTACTCTTCCACCACATCAATCGGCAGGATATCCAGGTCTTCCTCTCAGTTGCCACCCGTCCCGACCAGGTAGAAAGCATCATTAACTGGATATCGGGCATCTGCAAGGATTATTCTGGTATTATTCCACTGGGGGCCATGCATCCTGAACATCCGGACCCGGAAGCGGAGAGCATGTGGATGCGGCAGCCTGGAATAAAACTTCACAGTCAGACCACCCCCTAAATAAATTCGGTGGCATCCGAGGGGCTCGGAGGTCGGGCGGCGGGGTAAGCATAGATGGTGGGTTTTGAAATGAGTTAATCATTTACCCAATTTTTTATAACACGCGTAGCAAACAGGTTTTGCTACAGTACTATTATGTTCATTTCCACAAGCATGACAAAATTTCTCCGTATACTCAGGATTACTATATTTCCCCCAACTCTTGAAACATTTATAGCAAAGCGGTTTTTCGGGATTAAATTTTAAGTCATTTCCACAGCGAATACAAAAGCCCATATCTTTCTTCTGATGTTTTTTGTTGATTTTTGTAGGAACTTTTTTGGATGCTGTGGGGGCATCAGTCTCGATTTTTTTCACTGAAAACTCGGGTTGCTGACTTGTTTGTAGGATTACCATCACTTCTTTGAAAATATTATTATATAAATCAGGCTCCTTTTCTTTCTCAACTTTAATACCCATTTCTCGATTATTTTGTTGGGAATACTGATACAAGTTCATGGAAGCGATGATTGCTGTATTTTCATTTAAATAACACTTAGCGTGGAGATTTTCACAAGCAGAAATTTTAACACTGGTCAATTCTGCAAGAAACTCATGTCTTCGGCATTTATTTTATTATCTTTCCTATAAACTATACGGATGTCGATTTTTCTTAAATCTCTTTCTTCGATTAGATGTTTGAGACTACTTGCAATTTGGAGATAAGGGCTCACCAAAAATAGTTTTTCATCTGAATTTTTAATTAATTCTTCAAGATTGTAGGATATTCCAGTAGTCGTTAAAAACTCTGCCATTTTTTTACACCTCATTAATTTATTTTTGCCATTCCTCAGTCACAGCATGGTATACCTCGTACAAATGTAACGAGGCCTGTATATAGTGTTTTCAGGTATATTTCATATTAGATTTATACTTATTATGAACTGAAATACCTGCTATAGGAGATTTCAATCACATTTAACAATATGTGATTTATCTTATTAATTTTTCGATATTGCCACCCAACCAATCGCATGAAGCCCCAGCCATGCAGAGTGCAGCCCTGCCCCACACCGCAGTCCTTGACACTTCCGGCAGCTGCTTTGCCGTCCTGAGTATCCCATTGGCCGCCGGCAGGACCGCAGCCCCTCAGATCAACCCATTTCAACTCATTCCAGCCCCACATACACCAGTATCCCCCCCACAGATTTGACCCAGGCAGCCGAGACGTTGTATCATAGACCTCATCCACAACATAGCGCAGGTCACAGTCCCCTTTCCAGTACTCCTCCACCACATCAACCGGCAGGACATACAGGTCCTCCTCTCAGTTGCCACCCGTCCTGACCAGGTAGAAAGCATCAATAGCTGGATATTGGGCATCTGTAAGGATTATCCTGGTATTATTCCACAGGGGGTCATGCATCCTGAACATCCGGACCCGGAAGCGGGTATCCTGTGGATGCGGCAGCCTGGAATAAAAGGAATAAAACTTCATGGTCACTGACCCCGGATTTCGCTTCGCTTAAATACGAGGTATCATTGAGGATGCTCAGATCTTCAATCATGATTTTGTTAAAAGTTACCAGTTAACAAATTGTGAAAAAATTCAAGAATTGTTTCTTTTCCTGGAGAACCTACTAAAACCCATACAATAGTGGCCATCAAATTTAAAATAATTGTAAAAGCTGCAAAGGATATTTGTTGTTTTATAGTACTCAGAGAAATTGCTTCTTTTGCGGCTTGCAATACTAAATGCTTCTGATTTTCACTAAGCTTTTCCCATTCTTTATATTCTTCTAATTTATTCCCAATTTGTTTATCTAATGATTCAGTAAG
>Ga0255457_1087_pt1 | contig 12845 bp, 11 predicted proteins | sample ANMaggQBNCT02L10_FD_182650 | JGI IMG/M metagenome (GOLD analysis project Ga0255457, IMG submission 182650) | Sediment cell enrichment communities from methane seep in Santa Monica Basin, California, United Staets - ANME aggregate JGI... | ecosystem: Environmental > Aquatic > Marine > Cold seeps >...
TGCTGCTCAAGTTAAATAGAATTTCACTATCTATGCCTTTTGTTTTTGCCTGAACAATATCTTCATAGTCATGCGATAGTTCAATTAGTAATTGCTCTAAGGCTTTTATGCCGGTTGCCATTTGGTCTTGCGTCCATTCAGAAGAAATATTAATCAGATTTGTCCCTTTTGGATTGGCAGCCTTGAATTTAACTTGTGTTTCACGGGAATCGATATTCAGATTTTTTAGTATTCTTGAGTTATAAATACCGCTTTCTATTTTTGCTTTTATATTTGCTGTTGAATCCAGATAGACAGGGTTTCCATTTGCTTTGATGTCAATAACGCCGGACCCAATAGCCATGGAAACTTCATAAATCTTCGGCATCATGAAGCTGACCACCCCTGCCGCAACCATGCAAACAAAGGTGATCATGATAATCAACCACTTCCATTTCCATAGCACACGCAGGTAGTCGATGAGTTCGATTTCATCATCGGGGTAATAATAGTTATTTTGCATGGGATTTGGCTGTTGAGGCTGAATAGTCATTTTTTTCCATGAGTTTTTAATTCTGTAGCTTATTTTTTCAACACAGAGTTTTTACTTTTCTACGGGATTAAACATGTCGCAGAGGGCATAAAGCATCAGGCATTGTGAACGTTTTCTGCATACCATTTATATGTTTCTGCTATCCCTTGTTCCATGCCGATTCTTGCCCTCCAGCCAATAGAGTTTATTTTAGAGACATCGAGACGTTTCACAGGAGTACCGTCAGGCTTGCCGGTGTCAAAGCGAATACTTCCTTTAAATCCCGTAAGCCCTGCAATTATCTCAGCCAACTCACGGATAGTTTGGTCTTTGCCAACACCAATATTGATGATTTTGTTTTCGCTGTAATTCTTCATAAGAAACAAACATGCATCAGCAAGGTCATCTACATGCAAAAATTCCCGCCTGGGTGATCCTGTTCCCCAAATCTCTACCTCTGATTGACCTTTTATTTTGGCTTCGTGAAACTTTCTAATGAGTGCGGGTAGAACGTGACTCGTTTTTAGATCAAAATTATCATTTGGCCCATAGAGGTTCGTCGGCATGACAGATAAAAAGTTGGTTCCATATTGCCGGTTATAAGCCTGGCACATCTTTATTCCAGCAATCTTGGCTACAGCGTAAGGTTCGTTGGTTGGTTCCAAATGCCCGCTAAGAAGGTATTCTTCTTTCATGGGCTGAGGGCAGTTTTTAGGATAGATGCATGAGCTGCCCAGGAAAAGCAACTTTTTGACTTTAAAAACATAAGAAGCATGTATGATATTGGTTTGAATAGTAAGATTGCTATAAATAAATTCAGCCGGATAGGTATTATTAGCATAAATACCCCCTACCCTTGCAGCAGCAAGAAACACATAGTCAGGTCTCTCTTCATGAAAGAATTCTTCTACCTTCTCCTGTCTTGTGAGGTCCAGTTCTGCATGTGTACGAGTAATGAGGTTTTTGCAACCCTCAATTTCAAGTCTTCGCATAATTGCCGAGCCAACAAGACCGCGGTGACCAGCTATATATATCTTTGAGTCTTTATCCATAGCTAAATTACTTCTATTATGTTAAGGATTTTTAAGATTTTTCTTCAGCCTTTAGCTTTGAGTTTGTCTGGCTTGTCCGGGTTGTCAGGACTATTCAAACTGGTTTAACATAGGGAAGCCGGCGGTTTGGCAAAACCTGTCTTTCTCTGCCTCTTTAAGGTCTTCTCGAACCATAATCTTTACCAATTCATCAAATAATACTTTAGGTTCCCAACCCAGTTTTGTGCGGGCCTTTGTGGAATCACCCTGAAGGAAGCCCACCTCCGTGGGCCTGAAATAACGTGGATCTATCTGTACAAGGATTTTTCCGGTCTCTTTATCTTTACCTGCTTCTTCAACACCAGTTCCTTCCCAGACAACTTTTATCTCAACCTCCTTAAAAGCTTTTTCCACAAACTCTCTAACTGAATGGGCTTCTCCTGTGGCAACGACATAGTCTTCCGGTTGTTCCTGCTGTAGCATCAGCCACATAGCCTTTACATAATCGCCGGCATAACCCCAATCTCTCTTGGCATCCAGATATCCCAGATACAATTTTTCCTGCAATCCCAATTTTATTCTTGCCACTGCCCTTGTAATCTTACGGGTCACAAAGGTTTCACCTCTCACGGGTGATTCATGGTTGAAAAGAATACCATTGCAGGCAAAAATATTATATGCTTCACGATAGTTGACCGCAATCCAGTACGCATAGAGTTTTGCGGCTGCATACGGACTTCGCGGATAAAAGGGGGTGGTTTCAGTCTGTGGAATCTCCTGAGCCTTACCATAAAGCTCACTGGTAGAGGCCTGATAAAATCGTGTTTTATCTTCCAGATGCAGGATCCTTATTGCTTCCAGAAGACGTAATGTCCCGAGTGCGTCGGCATTAGCAGTATACTCCGCTGTTTCAAAGGAAACCTGGACATGACTCTGAGCAGCCATATTATATATTTCGTCAGGCTGCACATCCTGGATTATGCGTATAAGATTCGTGGCGTCTGTTAAATCTCCATAATGCATGAAGAAACGAACATCTTCCTCATGCGGATCTTTATATAAGTGATCTACCCTTGCTGTATTAAATGATGATGACCTGCGTTTAATACCATGTACTTCGTAGCCCTTTTTCAATAGAAACTCAGCTAAGTAAACTCCATCCTGACCTGTGATTCCTGTTATGAGCGCTTTTTTCATAAACATTGTCCTTTCATCTATTGAGCAGCAATTCTCATTTTGAATCTAAATTTAGCTAATGATAGCTGTATTGGGTCATTTATCAAGCAAATTCAAAATCTATGTCGGCGAGATAGAGAGAACTAAAGATATACGTGCTTCTGGAAAAGTTATTTTTCAATTTAGAACATCATTAACCATGTTTGTAGTCAGTTTTTAGACAAACCAATCCATTGATGCTCCGAAATTTCGTCATTTTTAGCGCCAATACTGATTTGACTGTTCAACTGAATGAGACACGAATATAATTTAACTTGTATCCGGAACATCCAGTTCGAGTCCGTGTATCATAAAAGTTAACATGGCATCCCAACTATCAAAGTACGAATATCGGGTCAAGGCGCGTATATCATCAAAAAAGGTTTGGCGGGTGGGAAGGTTATCACGAATCAGTTTATATTTATCATCCATTATCTCAAGTACTGTGTGAAATAAGAAAGCCAGCAGGTTTAAGGTTAGCAAAAGAGAGGATAAGTGCTTTTTGCCATGACCATAGTTGTGTTCAAGGTGATATCCCTTTGTTTTCAGAGTGTTGTTGTTTTCGTTTTCCACTTTCCAGCGTGTCCGGCCATCCCTTACAATCTCTTTTACATTGTTCTTTGAAATCTTGAAATTGGTTGCAAAAGCATTCTTGTACAAGATTTTTCCATCGGGCAAAGTTGTAATAAGTTCGCACCAGTTTACTTCCAGAGCATCATCGCCGTCACGTAAAGGCAATTGATTAACAAAACGATACGTATCAATTTCGTGGGTCTTTCCTGTCCATCGTTTTTCCGTTACTGTTTGGATAGCCTGCATCGTCTCCAATTCTTCCAACCATTCGTAAAGTATCTTATGGGAATCAGGTTTACATACTAAAATGAAATCAAGTCCTTCCTCTAACATCAAAACGCATAACGGTTGCTTGCAATACAAATCATCGCCCAGGGCGGTGATCCCAAGCTCTTTATACATCGGTGCATATTGGCGAATCCAACGTTTGGCCGCCGCATTCTCACAGTCTTGTTTTTTGTGCCCATCTTGCGGTGTGATGAATTCCGGTTGTAACGGAATGACTTTGTTATTCCCCGGTGCCACAATTACCGGAGTAACAACAGTATGAAAATAGGTTGTCGTTCCGTTTTTATGTTCTTTTTTGCTGCAGTTTTTACAATGAATCGTTTTCGAAGAAAAATACTGCGTGCCGTCAAATGCGCACAATAAGTTACCATTGAAGGAACGAAATACATTCAGATAGCCTGAAGCATTTAGCCCATTAAAAATATATGAAAACATGGGGAATACATAGGAAGGATGCACTACATCCAGCAAATTTCTGATGTGATTATCGCTTGGGATTTTTTGCATACCGAACAGAGATTGAGCATTGCTTTTCCCTTTTGCTTTTTGCATAGTATCTTGAAATGCCAGAAAAGATGGGCTCTGAGTAAAAAAAACAGAAAAAGCGCCCAACGCCGCATCTTCAATGGTATAATAAGTATTTGCCCCGGTACGCTTGTCGGGGAAATCAAATATCAAAGAGCGAAAATGTTTCACCATATTGTCAAAAGAAAACTCTGTGAGCTTTCGTTTGAGTAAAATTTTATTTTCTATCTCTTCGGAACAGCGCATTCGATCCTTCTGGATAATAAAGATGTAAATCAACATCTTCCAATATCAAAAATGAATGCGACTGTCTATAGAAAAGATATCTTATAATATTAAACAGTTATCGATTTGCAGCAAAATTTGATGGAGTCTGAAAATGTCTGAAGCTATCCTTATGAAGCTGAGCTAAAGTCATAATTAGAATTGCTGTCTATTGAGACCTTTGAAACCTTCTCAAATCGTAACTATCTTATTAGCGGGCACTCCCTTTTCTATAATATCATCTAAAATTATCTCTCTTGATTCAATTGTGGTAATAAGGATTCTGTCAAATGAAAGTGAGTTAAGATAAACAGGATCTAAAACTGAATATCCCAAAAACTGTTCGCCTGCCTTTAACATATCGACAACTGCAACCATTTCAATGGATGTCTCCTGTAAAGATATATATGCAATTTCAGCAAAGTCACTTGCTCCGCAAAAAACAATTCGACCGACTCTCTCTGCCTCAAGTTTTTGAAAAAGTTTACGGAGTTTGTGGCGGGCATCCTTATAAAACTTATAAGAATACTGGATATACTTATATGCCAGCCTTGTTTTTTCAACAGCTCCTTCGGGCGTAAGAATATACTTTACCCTATTCTTAGGAATGGTTGTAATCTTGAAAAAACCTTTTTGAGCAAGACGCTTGATAAACGAATTAACAAGCCCCAGAGAAATATCCAGCTTTTTTGCAAGCTCCCGCTGGCTCTGAACGTGGTTTTCCTCAATTTCTTCAAGGAGTTTTAATGTTCGTATGTCTTTATGATCCATGATAAAATAAAAAAGATTAAGAGGAGGATTTTGGCAAAGCGAGACCTTTGAAAAATGTTCAATTTTGTTCGAGTTCAAGGAAGGCGAAAATTTCAACCACAGGAATATATTGAATATTTCGAGGATTGAAATTTGAGACTGACGTAGCAATCGGGCAAAAGGGGACGTTTTGCAAAGGTCTCGAAGCGCATAGCTCCGCCTGGTGGGTTACAGAGTGCTTATTGAAATTGAAGAGATTTGATTCAAGTTGTTCAAGCATTGAACATGTTTTTTTCTTAATGTCAAGCATAATAAATTATGTATTGGGTTGGGTCAATAATGCCTGCTTCTTTAAAGCCCTGCTTTCTTATAATGCAACTGTCACAATCACCGCACGCCAGGCCATCTGAAGAAGGATCATAGCAGCTATGCGTCAGAGAAAAATCAACACCAAGGTCAACTCCTTTTTTAATAATTTCCGCCTTCGTCATATGGATAAGCGGAGTCCTGATTTTTAGTTTTGTTTTGCCTTCTACGCCCGCCTTTGTTGCAAGATTTGCCATTCGCTCAAAAGCTTCTATATATTCAGGCCTGCAGTCAGGATAGCCGCTGTAATCAATCGCATTAACTCCTATAAATATGTCGGAAGACTGAAGAACTTCTGACCATGCAAGTGCATAAGAAAGAAAAATTGTATTTCTTGCCGGAACATATGTTACCGGTATTTCATCTGGCATCCTCTGTATATTCCTATATTTTGGCACATCCAGATTATTATCTGTAAGTGCTGAACCGCCAATTTTTTTTAGATCTATATCTATTATAAGATGTTTTTTTACACCCATGACATCCGCCGCTTTTTTGGCTGCTTCTATTTCAAAGGAGTGACGTTGTTTATAAAAAAAACTCAAACTGTATATTTCAAAGCCCTCTTGTTTTGCAATGGCCATAACTGTTGTAGAATCAATTCCCCCGCTTAAAAGTACAACTGCTTTTTTTCTCGAAACCATAAAACCTCAGTCAAATAGTTAAAGTTATAGTTTAAGTAATTGTTTTTAACATGTGGAAATAACAGCATATCGAAAATAATTTGAGTTTCACCGCAAAGAGCGCGAAGAACACAAAGAAATTATACCCCCCTTTCCTTCTCCGGCCATATAATTTTTTGTAGCTGAATTTGAAATCTTACCCTAAGGTGGTCTTCAAGAATCCACTCTGCAAGTTGTGATGGATGCATTCGCTCAATCAGAGGAGAGAAAAGTATATTTCTCATGGGAAATCCGGGAGGTATTAATTTTGTCGTTTTTTTAGCAAATTCATAATCTTTGCGGCTTCCTATTACAAATTTTATCTGATCCTTCTGATTAAGTCTTTTAAGATTTTCCAAATCATTTTTATCATTCTCGCCGCTTGAAGGGCATTTCATATCAACTATCTTTATACAACGGCTATGGACCACGCTTATGTCAATACTACCGTTTGTTTCTAATAAAACCTCATATTTTTTTTCCAGAAGCCTGTCAATCAATAGAGGCGTGTCACCCTGAAGCAGAGGTTCACCACCAGTGATTTCAATAAGCGGGCATTTATAATTATCAACTCTGGACAGGATTTCTTCGATTCTCAATTCAATCCCTTCATAATAAGCATAGGCGGTATCACAGTATGAGCATCTTAAATTGCAGCCTGTAAGTCTAACAAAAACGCAGGGAACTCCACTATATATTGATTCGCCCTGAATGCTGTAAAATATTTCGTTTACTATAAGAGACATGGTAACTACTCAGGTTGTCAGGTTCACGGTTGGTTGCCTTGAAGCTTCGGCAAACTCGGCACTTGCAAGATTCAGATAATATCTGATATGTTATCCTAAATCAACGGAAACAAAATGTAACTACTCAGATTCACGGTTCAACGGTTCAAGGTTAAAGAGTGATGAAAAAAATATGCCTGATGAAAAATACCATCCAGGAGTATGCATGGGGATCCCATACCGCTATTGCCGATCTTGTGGGCAATAACTCTCCTTCAACAAAACCCCAGGCAGAACTGTGGATGGGTGCGCACCCAAAGGCCCCTTCTTTAGTAAAATATGATGACAAGTGGCTATCTTTGCTTGAATTGATAAAACAATTCCCGGCAGATATTCTTGGGGAAGATATAGCTGCAAAATTTGACAACAAACTTCCATATCTCTTCAAAGTCCTTGCTGCATCAAAACCTCTTTCCATACAAGCTCATCCAAGCATCAAACAGGCAAAACAAGGCTTTGAAAGAGAAAACAAACTCGGAATACCGTTAGATTCTCCAAACAGAAACTATAAAGATGAAAACCACAAGCCCGAGTGTATTTGTGCTTTGACACCTTTCCTGGCTTTATATGGTTTTCGCAAAATTTCAGAAATCATTTCTCTTATGGAAAAAATCTGCCTGAAAGTTTTGTACAAAGAACTTAATAATCTTAAAAGACAACCAAATTCAGAAGGCCTGAAGAGTTTTTTTCACTCTATTATAACAATAAAAGGCCAAAGAAAAAAACAAATCATAGAGCACGCAATTACAAATGCACAAAAACTATCCGAAGCTAATCCCGGCTTTAAATGGATGATAAATCTTTACAAAGAGTATCCTGATGATATGGGAATTTTTGCACCGATTCTTTTAAATTTAATTTCTCTTAAACCCGGCCAGGCCATTTTTCTCCCTTCGGGAGAGCTTCACGCATATCTCGATGGCCTTGGAATAGAATTGATGGCAAATTCAGACAATGTCCTTAGAGGCGGGCTAACAAAAAAACACATTGATGTTCCGGAACTTTTAAACGTACTTAACTTTGAAGAAATGGATGGCAATATTCTTTTATCGCAAAAGGATAAAAATTGTGAAAAAATTTACCACAGTATGGCCGAGGAATTTGTTCTGTCTGTGATTTCTGATGAAAAAAACATATCATATACAAGCCCTGAAAAAAGAAGTGTTGAAATAATTCTTTGTACTGATGGAAAGGCTTCCATTACAGATATCAGTATAAATGAAAATATACTTCTGAAAAAGGGGACATCGGTTATTATCCCCTCTTCGGTTAACAAGTATAGCATCGAAGGTAAAGCCACACTTTACAAAGCCTCAGTGCCTGTTAAAAGTAGCCGTTCACGGTTAACAGTTTATAATTAACGGTTGATAAAAACATAAAAACAAGGTAAACGTTCACAGAATGTTGAAATTGGAAATTGGAAATTTCTACTTTCCAATTTCAAGTTTCAAGCCGTGAACGGCTACGTTTAAAAAACTCTTGACATACAAATTTTGATAATATATATGAGCGGTCAAAGTAAAAAAGCAATTATAATTTAGGAGATTTTAGTGGTGTACAAGCTTTCAGGCAACAGTTATCGGTATTTTTATTACTATTTTTTTAGCATCGGTCTGCCTGCCTGGATGCGCTGAGAGAAAATAAATTTTAATAAGCGCTATAAGCCGTGGGCAGACTTTAAAGCCCACGGTTTTTTTAGAGGCCGTGGAGAAAACTTCACGGCCTTTTTTGGTTTAAACCTAAGTTGAAAGGAGGAGAATATCATGACAATCTTAGGCAAACATATCCGTATGGAACGTATAATCAACCGGAATACAGGAAAAACCATAATTGTTCCTATGGATCACGGTATCTCTGTGGGCCCTATCGACGGGTTGCAGGATATGAAGAGTATTATACAAAAGGTGGCTGAAGGAGGCGCTAATGCCATTGTTGAACACAAAGGGCTTGTTAGCGAAGGCCATCGCGGCAAAGGTAATGACGTAGGCCTCATAATACATCTGTCCGGCTCAACAGCTCTATCACCTTATCCCAATGCCAAAACTCTTGTCTGCTCAGTAGAAGAAGCTGTCAAACTCGGTGCGGATGCTGTTTCCATACATGTAAACTTAGGGGATGCCGGTGAAAAGGAAATGCTGAATGATTTCGGCAAAGTCGCCTATGAGGCACGCACATGGGGCATGCCCCTTCTTGCGATGATCTATCCCAGGGGCGAAAAGATAAAGGACGAGTATGACGTTAAAGTCATCAAGCACGCTGCCAGAGTTGGAAATGAGATGGGAGCGGATATCGTTAAGGTTTCGTACTCAGGTTCAACAGATAGTTTCAGAGAAGTTGTTGAAGGCTGTTCTGTACCTGTGGTAATTGCAGGCGGAGCCAAAATGGATTCGGATCAGGAAATACTGGAAATGGTAAAAGGCTCAATTGATGCCGGAGGCTCCGGTGTTTCCATAGGTCGAAATGTTTTTCAGCATAGAGATCCAAAACAAATGGTGCAAGCTATTTCAGCCGTTGTAAATGATAAGAGCAGCGTGGAAGATGCCTTGAAAATTTTGGAATAGTTGTAACAGTTCCGCCACTAAGGCGCAAAGGCACAAAGAAGAGATTTTAACCTTTATCAAAAAGAAAAGAATCTATTTGCTGGAAAAATTGTAGGTGCGGCATATATCGTACATAAGATTAAGATATTAAGACCGGGTTTGTTCGAAAAAGTATATGAAGTTTGTTAGAGAATTATATTATAATCTTGGTGTCTTAGTGTCTTTGTGGCTAAATTATTACGAGTAGTTTTATTGGGGGGGTAATAATGCGAAAAATATGGGTAAAGGTGGATCCCTGGGATAAGAAAATGGTAACAACTGCCCTTGAAGGCGGGGCTGACGGCATAATGGTACCACAGGGATTTACCGGTAAAGTAAAAGAACTGGGCAGAATTCAGACAATTTCAGAGGACGGCGACTTAAAGACAGGCGAAGATGTAATATTTTTTACAATTAAAAGCGGAAAAGACGAAGAAGAAATAGTAAAGCTCAGCCAGAATAAAAAAGTTATTCTTCAATGCAGTGACTGGACAATAATACCTCTGGAAAACTTAATAGCAAAAGGAGCTGAGGTTATTGCTCAGGTTAACAGTTTTGAAGATGCCCAAACCGCCTTCGGCATTCTGGAAAAAGGTGTAAATCATATCCTTTTTCATACAAAAGACCCGCTTGAATTGAAAAAGGCCCTTTCTCAATTGAGATCACTGGAAGACAAAACTCCTCTTGAAACAGCCAGAATTGTGGAAGTAATTCCTGTCGGAATGGGTGACAGAGTCTGTATTGATACATGCACATCAATGACTTCCGGGCAGGGCATGCTGATTGGAAACAGCAGCAGTGCATTGTTTCTGGTTCATTCGGAAAGCATTTCCAATCCGTATGTGTCCCCCAGGCCTTTCAGGGTAAATGCAGGGCCGGTTCATGCATATACAAGGGTTCCAGGCGACAAAACCAAGTATCTTTCAGATCTTTCATCAGGAGATCAGGTAATAATCGTCGATTTCAAGGGCAACACGACAGTTGGTATTGTGGGTCGCCTGAAAATTGAAAAACGACCATTAATGCTGGTTAAAGCGGTTGTTGGTGACAAGCAGATATCTACTATTCTTCAGAATGCGGAAACAATTCGCTTGACCGATCCTGAAGGAAAAGCAGTATCAGTTGTAGCCCTGAAACCAGGCGATGAAGTTCTTGTGGCGATCGAGGAAGGCGGCAGGCATTTCGGACATAAGATTGAAGAAACAATTACGGAAAAGTAATATCATGGCAAATTCCGAAAATACTAAAAACGATGATTCAACTCCAAAAATTGATACACTGCGGAAATCCATAGATGATATTGACGACAACATTCTTGATCTTATCAACAGAAGGCTTCTGCTTGCAAAGAATATTGGACAAATCAAGGGACTAAACAATGAGCCGATTTTAGACAGCGCACGTGAAACAACAATTATCAAGAGGCTTTCAAGTATCAACAAAGGTCCCCTGATTAATAGTACACTTAGTCATATATTCACCGAGATATTTGCGTCTGCCCGTGAAATTCAAAAGCCGCAGATAGTAACATATCTTGGGCCTGAAGCCACATTCACCCATATTGCCGCTATTAAGCATTTCGGACACAGTGTGTCATTTGTTCCGCAGCCGAGTATCCGGGACATATTTTCCGAAGTTGAAAAAGGTGCATGCAATTACGGTGTTACACCTGTTGAAAACTCCATAGAAGGGGCTGTCAATTATACCCTGGACCTCTTCTTTGAATCCAATCTAAAAATATGTGCTGAATTATATCTTAATATATCTTTGGATCTTTTATCAAAATCAGGGAACCTGGATGATATCAAGGTAATATATTCACACCCTCAACCAATCGGGCAGTGTCGAGGATGGCTCAGAAAAAATTTGTCTGAAATTGTGCCGGAAGAATGTAGCAGCACTGCTTATGCAGCCCAAAAAGCCGCTGAAAATTCAGAAGCAGCCGCAATTGCAAGTAGTGAAGCCGCAAGATTGTATAATTTGCAAATAGTTGCATCTAAAATTGAGGATTTTTCAAGAAATATAACTAGATTTCTGGTAATTGGGCGAGATGAAATCCACATGACAGGGAACGATAAAACATCAATTATGTTCGCAACTTCTCACGTTCCAGGAGCTCTCTACAGAGTACTGGAGCCAATTGCAAAATCCGGAATAAACATGCTTAAGCTTGAGTCGAGGCCGACCAAACACGAAAACTGGAGCTACTTTTTCTTTGTTGATTTAGAGGGACATATCGAAGATCCAAAAGTTCAAGATACAGTATCAAAAATGAAAAATCTCTGCCAGTACCTTAAATTGCTTGGTTCATATCCAACGTTTCAGGATTAAGGACAGGGATCGGGGATTAGGGGTCATAAGAATTCAAAATTTTACATTTTCGAGGTACAACAATTATGGATATTGATGCGAACACTTCACTTTTTTGCGTTATTGGAGATCCCATATCTCACAGCCTTAGTCCTGTTATGCATAACAGTGCATTTGCCGATACAGGATATAAAGGAGTTTATCTTGCATTTAATGTTAAAGACGTGGCTTCAGCCGTTGCTGGAATAAGGGGACTTGGCATTAAAGGCGTCAGCGTCACAATACCGCATAAGCTGACTGTAATGGAATTTTTAGATGAAATAGATGAAAGCGCTATAAAGATTGGCGCTGTTAATACTATAATTAATAAACAGGGTAAACTTTTTGGTAGTAATACAGACTATCTTGGAGCAACAAACGCTCTGCTGGAAAAAACAGGCATAAAAGACAAAGATGTTATAATGATAGGAGCCGGCGGCGCTGCACGTGCTATTGGGTATGGCATATTATCAGAAGGCGGCAGATTAACTATTGTAAATATATTAGAAGATGAAGGGAAACAACTGGCAAGAGATCTTGGTGTGGAATATTATCCATTGCAGGAGCATAAAGATTATGACTGTCAAATACTTATTAATGCGACACCTATTGGAATGGATCCAAATATTGACGAAATGCCAATAAAAAAAGAGTATCTGCAAAAAGATATGGTTGTGATGGATATTGTTTATAATCCCCTGAAAACCCGGCTTTTAAAAGAGGCTGAAGATATCGGCTGCATTATAATAGGCGGAGTTTCAATGTTTGTTCACCAGGGTGTCGCCCAGTTTGAATTATGGACAGGGAAGAAAGCTCCTGTTGATGTTATGAGAAAAACCGTGCTGGATGCTCTTCAAAAAAAGTAACGGTTCAGCGCTTTTAAATATTATTTTTGGACAGGATTTACAAGATATTCAGGATTAAAATTATTGAAACTTTTTCTGTTA
>Ga0255457_1089_pt1 | contig 12540 bp, 12 predicted proteins | sample ANMaggQBNCT02L10_FD_182650 | JGI IMG/M metagenome (GOLD analysis project Ga0255457, IMG submission 182650) | Sediment cell enrichment communities from methane seep in Santa Monica Basin, California, United Staets - ANME aggregate JGI... | ecosystem: Environmental > Aquatic > Marine > Cold seeps >...
ATCAAAAATGTTGAGTAAAGCTTATTCATTAAAAGAAAAGAAATTAATAATTTGTGTTTATCCATATTGCAAAGGAACATCAAAAATTTTAGACGAAATCAAGCAAAAATTTGGTGTTACATTTAAGCCGATTGAGAATGATTTTGAATGTGATAAAGCTTTGAAAAAAGAGGATGCTTGAAGCTTTTAGATTTTTGTCCCCTATCGGGTATCGAAAACGTATTATTTTAACAGGAATCTTATATCAACTAACTTTCTTAATTTCACTCACTAGTTCCATCAATACACTTAAACCCTCCTGAAAGTAAGTAATAAATATCGGAATTTCTATTTTATCAGGATATCTTATTCCCCCTCCTTCCATAATGTGAATCCCAAGCGCATCAGTCAAAAACATCAGAGACTCATTCTTAAATCTCTGATCTCCGTGTTCTAAGCATTTTTTTCTTAAATCACTCAAATTATGCCCAAATTTTCTAACATCGTGTGGTTCTGCCCCTTTGAAAACTAAATACCCCTTCATATAAAGTTCGGCTGCCAAACCAGTCAGATATGGGACCGTATTAATGGCATTAAAGAGGGGGGAAATTTCACTTCCGTCTTTAATACGCATTAAATTCTCTTGTAAATATAATACCGTTGAGCTAAATGACGATGCTTTACGAAACCAAATCATTGGATCTTTTAATCTCTTTTCGTCAGTCCAGTCCAGTTTTTTCTCTATACCTACATACCTATTAATATCCATCATTTCTCACCCCAAAATAAACCCAATCTTCGCTAACCAAATATGAGTTGAATGAATCATATATATTATTAAAATAGTAATGAGAATTAATAAAATTAGTTGCAGTATTTCAAAACATGTTCTGATTATTTTCTATTGACTTCCCGAGCATGGACTCCCATTCCTGCAGTCACCTATATCCCGGACTTAAGTCCAGGGCCTGTTTATAATACTCTACATCACGATTTTCTATCTTGTCCGGGGATATATTTCTCAATAACTTCCCAGCCATGCCCAACACTTCCATGATAGCAGCTTGGTTCCCTGAGACTTTTTTCACACCATTTTTTTAAGTTCAGGGAACTCTTGCTGCAATATTCTACTGGTTCACTATAATGGCGATATATAATCTCCATATTCCTCTTGTGCTGCGATCAATCTTTGTTTTTGCTCCTCCAGCACCTCAAATAATATCTGTGGTGTATCAGCCACTTTTGTCTTGTAGAACTCCTGGATTCGCTCGATCTTAGCAAGATTTTCAGTTATACGCACAGAGAATTGATTAATATAATTCTCTTTTGGATAGTCTTTAGAAAGCACTTCCCTGAACAGCCCTTTAAGGTCTTCATATTTTGGTATGAATCCGGTAGGCGTTTCTATCGCTTCAACTTCGTTATGTGAACGCAGTTCCATCCATTTAAGCCAGACCGCCTTATCTGCTATATCATTTGTGTAATTCCCTTTTGCATCTTTCAGGAAATAATTAACACAGTATATAGATGGCGGATTATTCAATTTAGCACCAAAATCCAAATGACTTTCTATATATCTTCCGATAGGGATCGAAAGGAAATCCAGGTTTGACATAGGATTGATCTTCCTGACACCTTCTTTTCCCAGTGTAGCAGCGGTAGTCTCTGATTCCAGTGCGGCGCCCATAGTAACAACACCATGCACCCAATCAAAGGATTCCTCAACAGGTACTTTTGTGTCCGAATCCCGTCCGCCATATATTATTCCACCTACCAGCACACCTTCAGGATCACTGAGTTTCGGATCCACATTCCCTAATAGTTTCAGGTCAAGCGTGAATCTGGCATTCGGATGCGAAGGCGACAAAATATTACCATCTTCGTCTTTCTTTCCAGGCGTCCATTCCCCTGAATAATTTAACCCCTTTTCCGGCTCATCTGCATCTTTACCTATCCAATGAAGGCCTTTCTCCTCAGTGACCAGCACATTCGAGAATATTACCTCGCCCGGACTGTGGAGCGCCTTCCAGATCAACGGGTCGTCTACGGAGTTTACGCCCTGTATTATCCCAAACATGCCATTTTCCGGATTGACCGCGTGTATTGCACCATCCATATTCCTGAGATAGGCGATATCATCACCGACAATAGACTCTCCTGGCAGCATGGATGTAGATGTCTTACCACAGAGCGAAGGAAATGCACCTGTAAAATAAGTTACCCGCTCTGAAGGTCCGACCACACCCATAATGAACATGTGCTCGGTCAGCCAGCCTTCTTTTGAGGCTCTGTTTATCGCAGGACGCATTGCTAACTTCTTAAGTCCTATTGTATTGCCGCCGTACTGCGTATTCAGGCTAAATACTGTTTCGTCTTCAAGGTCAATATAAACCCGGCGCTCATCAATGTTCCTGGATGTATTCCTTTCGTCCAGCTCTCCTGCGGAATGTACAAACTTTAAAAACCGTGCAGATTGTCCCAGTCTTACGAACTCTTCGTATCCCTGCCTGTACAACAGGTCCTCTGAGTGTGCAACATAACCGGAATCGGTAAGTTGAACTGCTGGTATTGAGAATTGTGAATTGAGCGGTCCCAGACAGAAGAATCGCACGAATAACTGCTTCCCCTGCATAACGTCTTTCATAATCGGTTGAATTTCTTTGAGCCCTTCCTCCCTGTCCATCGCATTAATATTAGGTCCTAACTCAACACCAGGCGGTAAAAGGTACTTGGAATTATCTTTATCTCTTGCCTGGTCGTAATAGCCGTCAAAATGGACTGTATGCCCTTCTACAGCAAGTTCTTCTTCCTCACCTGCTGTTATTGACTCCTGCCTGACGTACTGCAAATCCTCAGGTGAATCTGTACAGATAAATATTTTATCTGCATTGCAAAGCTCAATATATGTAGCAATAAATTGATGGAGTTTGGGATTATCTATTTTGATAAGTTTCTGGTAATTTTCCTCGCCCAACCTCGCTTGTAATGTATCCATTGTTCCTTTTCCTCCTACTGTTCCACTTTGCTTTTTTTCTACCGTTTTCATCTTCGAAAACCAGTTTAAATAAAAATACATTACTATTAAATATATCGTTATATATCGTTACTTAATTGCGAAACCGGAAGAGAATTGGCTTTATCCTGAATTAGGATACTGATTATATGACATTATAAGCCAATAAAATCACTAAAAACATTCAAATTAAACAATAAATGATCCTTGCACCGATTACCAGCAGGATGATGCCAAATACCTTCAAAACAGTTCTTGATTCCATATAATCAGCCATGGTCAGGGAACCAACCTGGGCACCGATAAATGCAGCCAACCCTGCAAATAACATGAATGACACATCAATTGTACCAGTACCAATATGACCCAGCAGTCCTGAAAGTGATGTGAACATGACGAATACTGCAGAAGTAGCTGATGCTTTTTTTGCTTCGAGTCCCATCATCAGAAATAATGGCACAACAAAAGTACATCCGCCAAGTCCCAGCAGACCGACTGTAAATCCTATGACCATTCCGGCTGGTATGCCGATCATTGCTGATCGTTCGGACGATACAATTTTACCGGACTCGATTGGCAGTAACATCCTGATGCCGGCAATTACCATGATAACGAGAATATACAAAGGATCAGGTTATCGTCCAGTAACCCTGAAAAATATGCACCAATGGGAGCAAAAAGCACTGATGTTACAATGAATGGCAATGCCATCTGCATGGCAATCATCTTTCTCCTGTGATATGTAAGTGATGCTGAACTTGTGGTTATGCAGTTGAGAAAAAGTGCGGTTGGAATGGCAATATCCAGGTCTATTCCCAGCCAATAGAACAGGGGTACATAGATGATCGCTCCACCCAGACCTACTATGGAAAAAATAAAAGCAACAACCAGAACGATCAATATAATAAAAACCAGTTCCATGATTAATGTCCTGTGATGTAGGTTATTGATCAAAAACCCCTAATAATTCTTCAATCTGACTGGCTGTAGTATCCATTTTCATATGTATCGGGACCAACATGATCTAACTCTCCATCAAAATATTCTTTTTTATTAGCAATTTTTCTCCATTTAGTTCATCTACTCATTTTCTAACTCCATAGGTTTTATTGGATAAATTCATAAAGATTACTTTATTGTAAATATTTTAATTCATAAATTCAGCATCTCCAAACCCTTTATAAGCTGTTTAAAGATTATGCGCACCCGTGGTTCCTATTCTGCTGCTGCCGACTGGCCCGAATTCCAGTAGAGCGCTACCGTCCCCCAGCGCAAATACGGTATCCCCCAGCATGGCCATACTAGCCATTCCACCTGCGGCTTCCACTGCTTCAATGGCATCTGCAGCTCCCGGACTGACAAGCCCGGTCTCAAAGGCAAAATCCCTTGAAAGGGACATGAAATGCTCAAGCCCTGGCCGTTTGAGCAGTGCCTTCAATGCTTGTCTACCCAGTATATTGATCCTTTCCATGGTTTTCTCATCATCCAGCACCGATGAGGTTGATATCTCACCCAGGCAGACCCATGACACTTCCATGGCATCCACTGGCACCTTTTTGACCGCACCCACCCCGGGTGCCCCTGCTGCTGTCCTGATAACCAGCCCGCCGGTATACTGTCCTGCCACGTCCCCCATCCCTGTCCGGTTCACCACTTCCGCAGAATGAGCCACAACAGCCGCCTGTTCCATAGTAAGGCCCTGCCCCAGGTCAGTATTTACTGCCAGGGCAGTTGCCAGCGCAGCCGCACCGCTCACCCCGAAACCATAACCCAGAGGAACATCTGCTGTCAGGTCAACGACCAGCCTGGAATGCCTGATACCTTGCAGTGATTCGATAACATATTCAACAGTGGGCAGGTCTATCTGCTCACCATTTAGCCTTATAAGCGCCCCTGAACCTGTAATATCGGGTGTACCTGGTGTACTGGTTGTACCGATTGTACCCGTTGTAACGGTTGTTACTCTTGCCGTCACTCCTGCTTCAAGACACAGCCCGCAGCCAACCGAGCCGGCCTTAACAGGGTCCGGGTCGGATAATGTTGCAAAAAAACCAGTGATATGAGCCGGCGCAAATGCCGTTGCAGTCATCCATTTACCTCTGTGAACCTGTCAAGAACAGCCCCTGCAATGACCTGTTTATCCCCTGTTACCGGACCGGTCTCACCACCTGAGCTATCCAGGATATGGACAGTATTATCCCGGGTACCCATTCCGCCCTTTCCCACATCATTGGCTACTACCATTGAAAGACCATACTTTGCCATCAATTCCTTTGCGCTTGCAATAAGCCTGTCCCTGTCCACATTGGCTTCGGCCTTGAAACCGATAATATCCAGTTCAGGATACTTTTCCCTTACCTTTTGCGTCAGCTTTGGGGCAGGTCGAAGAGTTAGGATGAGTGCTTCCTGGCCCGACTTGATCTTATGCTCCACAGGCTCAACAGTATAATCTGAAATTGCCGCAGAACTAATGAAAAGGTCGCAGCCCTTTTTGATCTCATCCAGCACACTGCGGATCATGTCCTTTGCTGACACCGCCTCAACTTCGGTTATGCCGTACAGTCCATTGGGCCCGGGATGCACCAGTGTCACATCCGCACCCCTGCGGTATGCCTCCCTGGCCAGTTCCACACCAGTTCGGCCAGATGAACGGTTGGTAAGCACCCTGATGGCATCGATACGCTCCATTGTCCCGCCGCCTGTGATCACCACCTTCCTGCCACCCAGGCTGCCGTCTCCCAGTATTCGCTGCACCTCCAGTACTATATCCTCATTAGCTGCTATTTTGGCGGTCTTTTCATCGATGAGCGGGTCCATGAGCAGTACTCCCATGCCTTTTAGTCTCTCGATGTTTTCCTTTACAGCCAGATGATCATACATTGAACCGTGCATTGCAGGTACAACAAGCACAGGTATGCCGCTGCCCATGGCTGTGGTGGCGAAGGTAGTAGGCGGGGTATCGTCGATACCAAGTGCCATTTTGCTGATAGTATTGGCAGTACACGGCGCTACCAGCAGCAGGTCGGCAGTACCTTCCTCGCCGCAGTACTCCACATGTTCCACTGCACCTGTAATCCTTGTCATGACCGGGTGTCCGGTGGCGTAATGCAGTGCATCCGGATGGATTATTCCCTGTGCGGCCTGGCTCATCACCGCCCTGACAGTAGCACCGTGGCGCACAACTTCCCTTGCCAGTTCGATGGTGCGTACCGCGGCAATGCTGCCCGTGACTGCCAGTACTATAGTCCTGTTCTTTAGGGTGGCGGATGAAGTACCGGTCAGTAGAAGAGTTGGGTGTTTGTTCATGGTCATCACCTGATCTGGGTGTTTGTTCACTATAGGAAATTATAAACGCATTTCGATATCGATATAGGTAATTTTCTTAGTTTCAATCAAATTTTTTGACAGGATTTACAGGATATACAGGATTGGATCATATCCTGTAAATCCTGTCTGAAATTTCCATTTTCTTGATAGATATCACTTGATTTAAGTGGTTGTTCACAGATATCACCTGATTTGTCTGGTTGACTATTCAATGTTTTGATGACAACCTATCAAAGATGGTCGGCCTCACTCATCTGACCCTTTGTTATCCTCCATACCCCGGCAGATCAGAAAACCCCGGGCACGCTCTGTATACCGGTATTCATTGACCTTGTTCCAGAACCGTTTGGAATGGTCGGGATATACCAGGTGTGTCATCTCGTGCATGATCAAATAATCCAGTACCCATTTGGGCATATCTGCCAGCTTGTGGGAGATGCGGATGGTGCCCTTTGCCGGAGTACAGCTTCCACTTCTGGTATTTTGGTTCGTTACGAACCTGATGGAATTTACACTAAGCTGGCCACCGAAATACTTGTTATTGAAATCATTGAATCGCTTTTGGAGATATTGGTCACCATTGAGTTCTTTTCTTAAGCTTTTTTTCTCTACCTTTGCTTTTATTTTTTCTATCCACTGCGCCTCTTCCTGTTTGCTCAATCCGGCGGGCAGATAGATTTTTAGTTTATTTCCATCCTGTCTTGCCTGGATAGTTTTCTTACGCCGGGCGCTTCGGATTATTTCAACGGTAGGCTCTTTGTCAGTCATGGTAATGGCCAGATATTTTTATACTTTTTGAACTTACCCAAAAATAACCAGGAACAGCCATGCAGGAATAAAAAATATATTATCCTGCATTTTTAACAGGTCCTTTGTTACTATAATCCCGTATTTCGGTTTAAACTGTTCTATAAATCTTATAACACCTTTTAATTCCTTCAATGCTACTTTATTTTTGAATTTTACTTCAATGGGAATATTCCCATGGATGAAATCAACTTCATACTTATCTTTCCAGTAAAATAACTTGGTGTTAAGTACATATTTGATGTTATAACAACAATATAATTAATTATTTTTCCGCCATAACAGCAATAATGTTCATGTTACTGAATATCTGTTTGTAAAATTTACCTGACTTTAAATCCTTTTTATTCAACCATATGAATAATATTTATAACCGAACAATTTCGAAGAGTATATGTAGGCATTAGTAAAATCAGTTACCTTGTAGGGATATATATGGAATTAAATGGTATAGAAATCGAAGATACTTTTGCAGAAGCTTTTCCGATAAAGATTGCAAGGGTATTGATAACAGGAGCTACAGAACGATGGGCCCTTGTGGCAGCCAGAGAAGCCACAGGTTTTGGTACATCAGTGATCGCATGCCCGGCAGAAGCAGGAATCGAGAAAGTTGTGGGTGGAGATGAAACCCCTGACGGCAGACCTGGTGTGTACATACAGATATGTACTTTTGGGTACAAGGCCATGGATGAACAACTACTGAACAGGCTTGGACAGTGCGTACTTACGGCACCTACTGCCCATATGTTCAATGGATTGCCCGATGCCGAGAAGCAATTTGATACAGGCTTTAAGCTCAAATTCTTCGGCGACGGAATAGAGTCCGAACTCGATGTGGGTGGAAGGAAATCATACGCTGTTCCGATGATGGAAGGTGATTTTATCGCAGAGCACAGTATCGGTGCCGTGGAGGGCATTGCCGGTGGTAATTTCTTTATGCTGGCAGAGAACCAGATGGCTGCCCTGGCCGCAGCCGAAGTGGCAGTGGATGCTATCTCTGAGGTTGAAGGCGTAATTACACCCTTCCCCGGAGGCATTGTTGCCAGCGGTTCAAAGGTCGGTGCAAATAATTACTCTTTCATGAAGGCCACTTCAAATGAGAAGTTCTCGCCCAGTGTCAAGGATAAAGTAGAAGGCAGCAATGTACCTGCTGATGTGAACGGCATCTATGAGATCGTCATCAACGGACTGGATGCGAAAGTAATCTCAGAGGCAATGCTGGCAGGCATTAAAGCTGCAGTACAGATACCAGGCATGAAGAAAATAACTGCCGGTAATTTCGGCGGCAACCTGGGACCCCATAAATTTAACCTGCACGACATCGTGAAGTGAGACCCCTGGTCTCATCTTTCTTTTTTTTTCGATTCAATTAACTGGTATTGGATCGGCGCTGAATGGGATATTTTCCAGACGGCAGTTTTTCTCGAATTCATTTCTGACGGTCAGGCCCTTGTCCGTCAATACTCTTGGTGACAGATATACCATCAATACTTTTGGTGACAGATATACCATCAATACTCTTGATGACAGATATAATAAGATCCCGATGTATGGTGAACCTATGATAACTACTTCAGTTCCCTTTGCGATATAATACTGCACTACTTCCTCTAATTTCGATAAGCTGGGACCCGGTACGTTTTGCAAGTTCCTCGGCAATGGTCTTGCGGTCCAGATCTTCCAGTGCAGATTTTAATATCTTTACCTTTACCAGTTTATTTTGTTTTAGCTGCCTGAGCAGTTCCTCTATCAGCGAATCAGTAACACCATTCTTTCCTATGTTCAATAAAGGTGTTAAGTGGGCAGCATCACGTTTTAGATTATATATGTCCATTTTCATCCAAACCACAAAAAAAATAAATTAAAACTTAAAGGAATCCCTTGATGATCTTGGACGCTTTTTCCAGTTCCAATAATATCAGGCCAAGACCCGCATCAGGGGTTGTAAGTACGATTAATAGAGCCTTTGGGCCCGCACCTGTGGCAATAAGCTTTCCATGTTCTGATTCCACGATCACCCTTTCCGGGATACCTTTACCTAACTCAGTAGTAGCAGTCTCTGCTGCACCCAGCATGGTAGCCGACATTGCCGCAAAAGTCTCTGCATGTTGCCCCGTGGGCATAATTGCCTTCATGAGAAGTCCATCCCTGCTGGCAGCGGCGCTGGCTTCGACTCCGCCTACTTTTTTCAAGTCAGTAAGCACTTTCTCCAATGCCTCCAACGTCGAATCCATCCGTTATGCACCTCCTGTTATTTTTTCAACCAGCAGTTCAAAAGCTTCAAAAACTCCTTTACTCTCTGTAGCTATTACTGGGATTATAGGTACATCTTCTGGTATATTAAACTGACTACGTATATCATCTACTGACATGGCACCGGGAATATCCTGCTTATTGGCAATAATAACATAGGGAAGTCCGTATCCTTTAGTGATTTCCAGCATCTGTTTTGCCCTGACAAAGTCTTTAGGTGCGGTAGAGTCCACTACCAGGAATATCCCCAGGGCTTCACCACTAATCATCTTTATAATGGGGTCGAACCTCTCCTGGCCCGGTGTTCCGAAGATATCGGCACTGAAGCCCTTATGATCAATATGTCCATGGTCAAGGGCAATAGTAGTACCCAGCCGGTCCACCGAGATCGCCCTGGTAGACAGGGAATGAACAAACGTAGACTTGCCAGCATCAAATGGTCCTGTTACCAGTATCTTGGGAATGTATATCTTGATACCACCTGGTCGCAGCACCCTGAACAGCATGGACTGTGCCTTGTGGTCTGCCCAATCAGCTTTTAACACACCGAAATACTGGCCGAAAATGACACGTTCGGCTATGCCACCCACGGTGATGACAGAATTGAAAATTTTATCCTTTATAGCATGGATGGTGGATTTTGAATATGGCCAGGCAGTGAAGTTGTAGATGATGACATGGTCATTCAACAATGTCATCTTGTTCCATAACTTAATGGCTTCCAATGTTTTTTCTTCACCACAGAGATCCATGATGGTGGATAGTGAACCAACCATGATAACGGATTTCTTAGGTACATCCTTCATGACCTGAATGATAATTTCATTCATATTTTCAATATTCTCAGGGTCGGAAACAATATATTTTTCATCAGAAAGGTCCCCTACAAGGGACGAATATGCATCGATAATAGTCAATTTGTCTTCAAATTTCCGGATGCTCCACCCAAACTCCGTGAAATAATCCTTCATCAGGCCGGGGTTTGAACTGGATGTAATATATACACACGAAATGTCTTTGGACAGGTTATGGTACAGTGTCTGCATACCGAACACATCGCCTTCAACCCCTGGGTGATTAAAGTATACCATGGATTTACCTGCAGGAATACCATCTCCCAGAAATTTATCCAGTCTGGGTATACCTGTTTCCACCAACCTAATCACCGCCAATTAAGATCAGGTCAGCCCCATCAATAGTATATTCGTACCAGGGGGATGGTTTTAGTCCCATTCCCACAACCCTGATAAAATGGTCATCATTCTCCTGTTTCACTTCAATAACACCATCAAAAAGCTGCTTCAAAGTGGCGATGGCCTGGTCGTCGTGCATACCCTCCTCAACCAGATAAACACCAATGGCTCCTGCAGCTTTTACCCTGCCTGTAAATACATGCAGGAATCTAAACACGGTCTGGATGTTGGAGTACATCAGCATGGTGGAAAGTGAATTGATACACAACCTGGTCTTTCGGAGATTTTTTTTCATCCAGAATTCCTCAAGGAACTGACTGATCTTAACCCCGATACCTGTCAGGTCGACCGGACTGGATGCCCTCTTGATGTTAACAGTATCACCTGTGGGCACACCCAGGGTCTTGGTGACACAATCCACAATGCCAATGTGTTCCAATGGTATTTCCAGATTATTGTATTCAAACCATTGTAGCACGTTTTCCCCTGGTTCACGGGTAGTGACTATTACGGCTGCTTCCCCCTCCTTTAACCCATTATAAACAATGTTATTGATGATGGTCTCTTTTCCGCTCATTGGCGGCCCTAACAGCATGATATTCGAACCGGCCCTGATACCTTTGATATTTTCATCCAATTTATCTAAACCCAGAAAATAGCCATCCATATTTTTTTCTCCATAAGTAAGTTGTAAGCAATTATAAATATTGTTTTTGTTTAATCATCACTTTATTTTTATCAAATACTTTATTTGACAATGTGTGTACTAGTTAAATAAAATTTCCTTTCTATTTATTAAGCTTCCACATCATATATATTTATTACCCGTTATTTTCCTTTTAGGATTAGGTCTGCAGCCGGGTCGCTCTTCATATATTCACGCAGCACTGTTGTGGCATATGCTCCCCTCTGCAGGTCAAATTCCAGTTCTACTGCTGCAAAACCCGGATTCAATTTGTCTTCTGTCACTTTACACTTTGGGTTTACCGGAATGATAATCTCACGGCGCAGTCCTTTACTGGCAAGTCCAGGCATTACGGGTATCCTGAATCCTTCAATATCCACCTGTTCCTCTTCTATCACTGCCTGTTCTATCTCCCCGGGCAGTCCCCCTGACATGGGCGTTTCATATCCAATAATTGGTCCGGTCACAAACGCACGACCTCTTTGCAGCAGGTTATTGATGCCATCCAGTGTATCCTCTTCTACATTCTGCATTCTGGTGGGGTCAGGGAGATGGGCCGCATTCTTGAAACAGACGATATCCCCCGGAAGCGCTTCGTTGATGGGCAGGCCACTTTCCAGACGACGGCTGAGTATGAGATTGAACAGGTATGACTGGTATGCATGCACGAACATTTTCCTGAGATTGGGGGACAGCGCATTGAAAGCACCCTCATAGTCCCCTGGTTTTTCCACCAGATGGCTCATCATTGCGCGCTCATACCTGAGGTGCAGCGGAAACTTCCCAAGCCCGCCCTTAAAGTCAAGTGTATCCAGTACATACTGCCTGGCCTGCCTGGCCTCCTCTGACTCACGAGGATATGGGCGGGCTATGTACTCAAGGGCTGCCCCCTCAACGTCACCTTCTACAAGTTTGCGGCCCACTATGTGGGTTATGGGGCGCTGGATGCCGAATCTCTGGATGCCGAAAAAGTTTGGCACGCCGCCCATGGCTTTGATCTGTGATGTGGTAAGCCCCATCATGGCGTCCACGTCGTCCAATGGCTGCGCTATCTGGCGCACTATGATCCTGAACCCGTTTCCCCACAGGTCGCCCAGGCTCACTTTCTTATTAGAACGGCCCACGGCAGTAAGGGTAACATCCCTCAACCTGATGCGCTCAAGTTCCGGGGGGTCCATATTATATATGCTGATCTTCTGGGTGGTCAGGGCCTGCTTGTCCTTGGTGCCTGCCCAGCCAATGCGCTGCTGGCTGATGTGAAGTATTCGGGAGATGTCCCGTAC
>Ga0255457_1090_pt1 | contig 12497 bp, 15 predicted proteins | sample ANMaggQBNCT02L10_FD_182650 | JGI IMG/M metagenome (GOLD analysis project Ga0255457, IMG submission 182650) | Sediment cell enrichment communities from methane seep in Santa Monica Basin, California, United Staets - ANME aggregate JGI... | ecosystem: Environmental > Aquatic > Marine > Cold seeps >...
ATTATTGTAGAAAAAGATGAAGATGGATTTTATGTGGTAGAGTGTCCGCTTTTAAGAGGTTGTTATACTCAAGGAGAGACCCTCGATGAGGCACTCACGAACATCCATGAAGTCATTGAGATGTGTCTTGATGATGAGACCGAAGATGTAGTTTCCGATATTGCGAATATCCAGGAATTTAGTTTTCATACATTAGCGGTTGAAGTATGAAACTGCCAGTTATATCAGACAAAGAGGCAGTAAAAGCCTTTGAAAAACTCGGATATGCCCCTGTAAGGCAGACGGGTAGTCATATCCGAATGAAGCATCTATCTTATGCATCTAAAACACCTATCTCAATCCCTAGCCATAAAGTTTTAGGGAAGGGGTTGCTTAGAAAATTTCTGCGAGATGCAGATATTACAGTGGAAGAATTCATAAAACTCATATAAGGATTTTGTTCTCCTACCCCTTCACATGTATAGTCGATGTCCCCACCCCTGTCCTTTTCACATCTATCCTTACAGGTATGCACCTGGTAAGCTGGTCGATATGGCTGATCACACCAATGGTCCTGCCAGATAACCGCAGGCTTTCAAGTGCGTTTAAGGCAGCATCCAGGGTCTCGCAGTCCAGTGTGCCAAATCCCTCGTCCAAAAACAATGGTTCCAGCTTTGAGCGCCCGCTGCTCAGTTCTGAGAAGTGCCAGGGCCAGCAACAGGCTGACCAGGAATGACTCGCCGCCGGATAAGGGTCTCGACCGGGCGTTGTTCGCCTGCGTTCCACAGGTCTATTACCACCATGTCCTTAAGGTCAACAGCCCTTAAAAGGTTTTTTTGCGAAATATCTATAATTTATTGGATGGTAGTTTCTATGATGTGTTTTTTAGACACTGATATAGGCATCAAAATTTAAGACGCCAGTTCAGTTTTATTATAATTCAAGATTAGTAAGATTCAAATCCCTAAAAAGTTTTACATCGAATTGATATTCATCTGTGAACTGAAGCAATTTATTATAAAAGGGCTTATCATTCGTAATCAAAGTCGTGCCATAAAGGATGGATGTTATCGCTATAAGGTTATCAAAACCACCAGCCTTGATTTTTATTGCATAATCAAGAGCTCTTTCCTTTATGTCCGAATCGAAAAGAACGATTTTGGCACAATCCTCGATCTCCAGTGCAGCATCTTTCCCATATTCCTCTTTTCCTGTCAGTAGTGAAATAACAGAGGCAACTTCCACTATAACAGCAAAAGGTAGAATTAAACAATGTTTTTCCCGTATCACATTTTCGTAGATTTTCTTGGCATTGATGTGCAGATTCCCCCACTCTTTCCGTTTCACTTCATTTTTGTGAATAGGTGGAACAAAAGCATACACAAGTACATTACTGTCCAGAGTTATATACATCAGTATTCCTTTCGCTTAAGTGAAGAAATAAGTTCATCAGGCGTAATGTCTACCTCTGGGCATTTTGACACTCTATTTAATAATGCATGATATCGCTTAAGTTTTACTTCTGAGGGCACTTTTATCGCTCCAGAATATGACATTTTTTTTAAATCTTTAACTTCTATGCCTAATTTCATAAGTTCTCTTCTTATTTCTGTTGACATAATAACCATTTTTTAGTTACTCAAACATTATAATCCTATCTTTTGATTGAAACTTACAAGGGTGAAAGTATATTGTTATGTTCCATATGATCATCTGCAAACACCGCTGTCAGTCAGCACAGTCCTGGATCCCGCCTGAGATACTCATGGTTTACATCCGTGATCTCAACTTCCACTCGCTCCACCCACACCCGGTCTATTCTATACTGTATATGCCGGCCCATGTGGTGGAAGTCATATCCGAATGAAGCATATATCTGATTTATCTAAAACACCTATCTCAATCCCTAACTATAAAGTTTTAGGGAAGGAGTTGCTTAGAAAATTTATGCGAGATGCAGATATTACAGTGGAAGAATTCATAAAACTCATTTAAGGATTTTGTTCTCCTACCCCTTCACATGTATAGTTGAAGTCCCGACCCCTGTCCTTTTCACATCTATCCTCACAAGTATGCGCTGGGTAAGCTGGTCGATATGGCTGATCACACCAATGGTCCTGCCAGATAACCGCAGGCTTTCCAGTGCGTTTAGGGCAGCATCCAGGGTCTCGCTGTCCAGTGTGCCAAAGCCCTCGTCCAAAAACAATGATTCCAGCCTTGAGCGCCCGCTGCAAAGTTCTGAGAGTGCCAGGGCCAGCGACAGGCTGACCAGGAATGACTCCCCGCCGGTTAAGGGTCTCGACCGGGCGTTGTTCGCCTGCGTTCCACAGGTCTATTACCACCATATCCTTCAGGTCAACAGCCCGAAGTGCGTATCTGAATACCACTAGATTTTGAATTATCGGACAATCTCTGAAATATGAGTTATCCACACACAAGCCCATTCGCACTTGATGATGTGTCAATTCATTTTTATTTTAAAGTCCAAATGTGTGTTTCAACGATTCTTTTAGTATGTCCAACTCTGTAAATGTTCCAATTCTTCTGTAAATCTCTGATAGACGAACGGTCGCAATATTATCAGTCATAATAATAGAATCACTTAATAGGCCAGTTTCCTGGCCCATTTCCGTATGGATATCTACGAAAATACGGCTCTTATGACCTTTACGCATTAAATTACTAGTAATCATACCGATGATCAATTGACCCAATCCAGTTTGTAAATTATTTGATTGTAAAACAACTGCCGGGCGTTTTTTTGCGGTCATCAAATTAGAATCCGGAAACCAAACAAGGATGATATCTCCCTGCTTATAAGTTGTCATAGTCGTCCATACCAGATGCATTCCAGTCGTCCTTAAAAGTTGTCAACCGTCTCCGCAAGTCGAATGCTTCTTCCCGAGTCAATCCTGTCTCACGTAATGGGATACCTTGATTTTGCATTTGCTCCTTTAGAAAATGCACAAAATCCATTACCTCGACAATCTTGTCTTTGGGCAAAGCGCACAGGTCATCAACGATTTGTTGAGTATATTCCTCTGTATTCATAATAAACCATTTCTCTCATCCTGACATAAACATTTCGTTAGATTGGTGCAGAGATACTCAAACTGGTAGTTCAGAACCCCATCCCACAAAATATATATTCCAACAGCAATGGCACTATCCCTGCCGCACCCACAGATACCCGGGGCCGTCGCTTGCATATAGTATTTTCCATGCTATCCCTTCACATGTATGGTTGAAGTCCCCACCCCTGTCCTTTTCACATCTATCCTCACAGGTATGCGCCGGGTAAGCTGGTCGATATGGCTGATCACACCAATGGTCCTGCCAGATAACCGCAGGCTTTCCAGAGCGTTTAAAGCAGCATCCAGGGTCTCGCTGTCCAGTGTGCCAAAGCCCTCATCCAAAAACAGGGATTCCAGCCTTGAGCGCCCGCTGCTCAGTTCTGACAATGCCAGGGCCAGCGACAGGCTGACCAGGAATGACTCGCCGCCGGACAGGGTCTCAACCGGGCGTTCCTCGCCTGCGTTCCACAGGTCTATTACCACCATATCCTTCAGGTCAACAGCCCGAAGGGCGTATCTGGAAGTTATATCAGATAACTGGCGGTTTGCGATTGTAATGAGCAGGTCGAACATGGTCTGCAGGGCAAAGTCCCTCAGGCTGTTTGCAGGTATTACCCCTGCAAGTTTTTGCCATCGTTCCATTTCAGACCTGGCCCCTTCGAGATTCTTCTCCTGTTCCTGTCTTTTTGTGAAGTTTTCGTTAAGCGTTTTTATCTTACCTGTAAGTCCACCTTTAAGGGTGTTCTTCTCTTCAATTGATGCAAGAAGCTCCCGCACCCTGTCAAGGATATGCCTCAGGTCATCTGGATTGAAAGGGATTTGTGCAAAAACAGCTTCATGTGTTCTTATATTCTCTTCAACGGTATGCCAGTCATTGTTATACTGCTGCAGCGCCTGTCTTTTCTTATCCATCCATCCAGGGTCCCTGGATGATGCCTTATGTTCCTCTACAGATTCAAAACCTGCATTTTCAAGAGCCTGCAGGTATACGGACTTTGCGGTAGCCATTACCTCCTGCGTTTTACCCAACTCAGTTCTCTGTCCCTCCAGCCGGGCTGTAATCGCTGCCAGTTGCGTTTCAGCCTGCCTGGAATCTTCCAGCATGGTATTCCTGTTGTTCTCTTTTTCGATCAGGTGCGCTTCAAGTGCCGACCTTGCTGACGCTACTCCTTTACCACCAGTTATTTCCATGACCCGTTCAAGTAATCCTGTACCTTCATCCCTGTATCCGGCAGCGGTTTCAAGCAGACTGTTGTAGCGTGTTGTGTCTTCATCAAGGCGTCTGGTGTTCTCCTGTACAAAGGTTCCCAGTTCTACAAGTGTAGAGTTGTTCTGCTCCAGACGCCTGATGGACTGCCTGGTATTTGATATATGCTGCTTGAATTTCTCAAAGGCCAACTGAGGCGGTTCACCTGCAAATTCAGCAGGAATGATAGAGAGGAACTGCTTATTGTTATCTGCAATGTCATCTTCCATTTCCTTTATTCTGGCATAGATGTCCTGTATCCTTTGACCGATGCCTTCGATCTGTTCATTCAATGTATTAATACGATTGCTGCTGGCCTCGATCTGCTGCTCTGCCAGTTTCAGTTCACCTTCGGTAGAATCTATCTGTTTTGACAGGGATTCTATTTTACCAATCTGCTTGTCGCATGCAGTAACCTTCTTTTTTGCCAGACTTACGAGTTTTTTAAGAATGGATTCAAGGCCTTTTTTTGCATCTTCCAGTTCTGATCCGGCACTTTGCACATTATCCCTCGCCATATCAATGGAACCTTCCCTGCCAGGTTCGTGTTTACCGGCATCGGGATGCTCAGTTGAACCGCATACAGGGCACGGTTCCCCAGATGTAAGATGCTCCCTGCGCAGGATAAGTGCCTGGTTGGTGGCAGCTACGGCCTTCTCTTCGGCCTGGCAGCGTTTGACCTTTTCCTCAGCAGTCATTACCTGCTGGTTCATAAGTTCTGTCCTGTGCTTGAACTCATGCAGTTTCTCATTGAATTCCTGCACCGATGCGGTCAATATAGTATCATCAAATATCCTGCTCAATTGTCCATAGGACTCAAGGAACCTGCTGCCTGAATCCCTTACCTCACCCCATGCCGACCCTAGAGTGCGCCAGTAGTAGCCGTCACCTTCTTCTGTTGGCGGTTGCAGTGCCTGCCTGGCAGCATCCAGGCGGGACGTGATGTCATTTTTCCTTGTTTCAATGACCTTCCCCTCATCCACGATCCCTTCCATCTCTTTTGTCTTTGCCAGGTGCTCGTCATTTTCCCTGCCCAGAGCTTCCTGTTTCTCCCCTAATGTTCGTTCCTTCTCGGTAAGAGATGCAGCAGTTTGTGACGCCCGTGCCAGCAGGTCATCCGCATTTTCAGGCAGGGGATTATGTTCAAGGAACTCCCTGTCACCCTTAAGCTGCCCTTCCAGGGCCGTGATCTCTTTGTTCTTCTGCTGTATCTGGCTGTTAAGTTTGTCAAGTTTTATTTTAAGGTCATCTGCTTCCTTTTGTTTTTTATCTGCTTCCCCTGTTTGCTCCTTGCCGCGGGTTTCCAGGACAGCGGCATCATTATATGCATTTTCTTTCTGTTCAGCGTCTTTTCTGGCAGTTTCAAATTCCTGGTTGGCCGAATCATATTTCGCTTTCGCTTCATCGAATTGTTTTTGTCCTGCTTCTTTTTCCTGTATACTCCCTTCCAGTGCAGACTCCAGTTTTTCTACCCGCTCCTTTTCAGTATGATACGATCCCATCTCTGAGCGGATGTCTGATGCCTTTTGCGCCCGCTCGATCTCAGCCTTGAGGCTCTCCATATTGTGCTTCACTGACAGCAGTTCCTGCTGTTTTTTCCTGTCCTCATCCAGTTTATTATGGGCATCCACCCTCCTCTGCTCTTCTTCTTTTTCTTTTTCCAGGGCGGTCCTGGGTTCGTTAAGACTGAGCAGTTCAGCTTCAAGCCGGGCCAGTTCCTTTTCTGCCGTACCGATCTCTTCAGCAGATGCCTCCGGCATTTTCTCCAGGCCGGCTCCTGCAATATCGTATTCACTTGTTACCTGCCTGACCTGCTGGTTCAGGTTCTCCTTCAGCACTTCGAACTGCCCCATGCCCGTAGTGGCCTCAAGTATCTGCCGCCTCTCATCGGCACTGGCCTTTAAGAATGCTGCAAAATCGCCCTGTGCCAGCAGGATAGAGCGCCTGAAAGCATTAAAATCCATGCCCAGTATACGTGTAACTGCGTCCTCGACAGACATATCTGCCATGTCACTACCGCTTTTTCCCTTCCGCCTGCTGGTAATAAGTTCCTCTGTATCTGCACGGAGCAATTTTACATCGGGTTTGACATCACCTTTTTTGCTCCGCCTGGCCCGCCACTGTGCCAGGTACTGCGTGTCGTTGGCCTGGAACACCACCTCGGAAAAACCTTCTCCTGTACCCTGGCTTAATAGATTGACAGGATTACTGCTGCCTGTCCCATCCAGCCGGGGTGTCCGGTTATACAGTGCCACTGATATGGCATCCAACAGGGTTGTCTTACCAGAACCGGTTGGGCCTGTTATGGCGAACAGGGAAGCATCAGATAACGGTTCTTTGGTAAAGTCCAGGTGTAGCTCATCTTTGAAACTGTTGATGTTCTTCAGGCGCAGCGACAGGAGTTTCAAGGCTCTATCTCCTGCTCCCGACCTATATCCAGCAATTCGTTAAAAGTGGTAAGCAATTCGTCCAGTTCAGTATCAGATCCGCTCTCGCCGAATTTGTATTTGTAGAAGTCCTGGAAAATTTCCACAGGGGTCCTGGTCTTAATATCCTCTGTGGATAAAATTTCACCACCTGCCCCGGGCAGTACTGACTCCACCACAAGCACTTTGCCGCCCTTTTGGGCGAATGCCTGGCGCACAGTATCACCCACACCAATGGCAGGGCCGTCCAGGAGTACTTTCACCTCAATGTACTTGTCCTTCCAGTCCCCGAAATTGGCCAGTTGCGTCAAGTCGTCTGGAGTACCCTCCACCCTTACCAGTTCCCTGAATACGGGGACAGTAACCTCTTCAATATTACACGCAACGTCAGTGCCGAGGTCAACCAGGAGTACTTTCTTGTCGTATTCGGCTTCCTTGAAGCTAAGCGGCAGTGGCGAACCCGGATACATTACCGGACAGCCGTCCCCCTTGATCTGCTGGGGACTGTGCAGGTGCCCCAGTGCAATATAATCCGCATCACCGGGAAGGTCATCGGTCCTGACAGGCGCAATGCCGCCTATCTGCACCAGCCGCTCCGAGTCTCCGGTGGTGCCGCCCTGGATGAAGTAGTGTCCCATAAACACTTTAATATCGGCATCCATTGCCGACAAGCATTCATCATATATCCTTTTCATAGCCTCCCGGTATCTCAGCGAGCGTTCTATTTCTGCTTCCAGCGGGATATGAGGCAGGATATCGCTTTCGTTCAGGTAGGGCACGGCAGCAAAGGCAGCGGTTTGGCCATTTGCGTCCAGGTGCACCACGCAATCCTTTGCAGAATCACGGATGCCGCCCACGACATGCATGCGGGCCATCTTCAGGAATTGCCCTGGTGCGGCCAGCCTCACTGCTGAATCGTGGTTGCCTGCGATAATGACTGCAAAGGTGTGGGTCTTCCCGTACAGGTCGAACAGGAACCGGTAGTACAGGTCAGTGGCCCGGGCAGGGGGCATTGATGAGTCAAAAACGTCTCCTGAAACCAGGAGGACGTCCACATCCCTGTTAATTATGGTTTCCAGCAGCCAGTCCAGGAACCGGGCATGTTCATCCAGTCGGTCCTCTCCGTAGATCTTTTTGCCTATATGCCAATCAGAAGTGTGAAGTATGCGCATGGAACCAGTGGAGTATGGACGGGATTGAATAAAAATTTTAGTAATTGATTCCTGACCTGTGGTAAGTTACAGGTCAGTCAAGAAAATCCTCCCTTCGGTAGGATTTTCTAAGCCTGCAGGAAAGTATATACTTTCCTTTACGTAAATAAAAAAAACAGTAGGGGTCCAGACCCCTAATATATTATGCTACAACTTCTATTGTTAGTGAATCTACCGGACAGCTCTTGGTACATATGCCGCATGCTTTGCACAGGTCATAGTCTATAAAAGCCTGCCCATTGTCCACAGCAATTGCCCTGGGCTCGGAGTCCACATCAAAGTTTATGTCCTTCTCCTGTTTAATATTGGTAGGACATACCGTTACACAGATTCCGCAGCCAATGCAATCCTCTTCTGCAAGTACAAGTCGTTTATCTTCTTTTGCCATTTGATTTCCCTCAATGATATGATGTATACTTTGTATTGTTTGCTATAATAAGAACGTTTCGAAATATATTCGTTGATGTTCCTTAGCCATCCTGGCAGACAATAGTTCTCAGGACACGCCAATGTTATCCCGGTTCTTCTCGTAGTATATAGCAAACCGTATCTGTTTTTTGTAACTTTCTGCCACAGAGAACACAGAGGTCACAGAGATATCTTTTCCACAGCTTTAAATCCTGCCTCTGTGTTCTCAGTGACCTCTGTGGCTGTGATCTATAGTTCTGGAGTATATATGCGGATATGCGGAGTATACAACTGGATTATACATGCGGAGTAGTATATAATCTATAAGATTATATACAGTAACAAATCAAGGACTTAAAGCATGACAAATTACTTTCTATGGATTTCACTGATATTCTTCCTCCTTGCATCCATACTCCCATCACAGCATAAACAGTACCGGATGCCCATTGGCGGTACAGGCTGGATATTTTTTGCCATATACTGGGCACTACAACCGCTATATTATATCAAAGAGGGGGACTTCTCAATGATACTGTTGACCCTGGTTGTGGCATTCGTATGCATCATCATAGCTCACCTGATGTTCGGTACATATCTGGATTCAAGAAAAGGCATACAAAACGATAACCCCGCTGACAGAACGAAAACCCTGACAGCTGTAACTACTATCACGGCTGTGGGATGCCTGTTCTATTTCCCTTTCGCCGAAATCGAATCGCTGAACCGTTTACTGATATCAATAGTGACCTCCCAGACCTTCTGGTTTGCACAGATAGCAGGATTCCCTGTAGAGAGGTTTGACTGGAACATGATAATGCTCGAAGAAAGCCTGGTAGAGATCATACTGGCATGTACAGCCATCGAGAGCATTGCCCTTTTCTTCGGGATCATACTAGGTATAAAAGCAGAGAGAAAACGGATTTTCATGGCACTGATGGCTTCAATTCCGGTGATATACATACTCAACCTCATAAGGAATGCATTTGTAATAGGAGCATATGCCTACAACTGGTTCGGGACCGGACCAATGATAGCAAATATCCTGGGTAATGAATTTTTCCTGCATGATTCTGCCAGTTTCTATTTAGGGCATCATATTATTGCAAAAGGTGGTTCAGGGATCGCCCTGTTCTTTATCGCTTACGCAGTCCTGAAACTACTGCCTGAACTCCTGGACCTTATTGACAATCTCTGGCAGCTGATAAGGGAGGACCTAAGGCTGATCAGGAGGGGTTAACCATTCTGGCCCGAAATACCGAAACCCTGGTTAGGGGCCTATTCGCAGTTACAGTGACACTGGCAGTGGCTGCTTATTTATTGAATTCGTCACTACTGGCAAAGGAGTCCGCACTTGTTTTTATACTGGATATTTTTTTCATCTGGTTCTTCAGGGACCCTGAACGCACAGCACAAGGACCCGAGGATGTAATTTTATCGCCTGCTGACGGTAAAGTTGTGGATATCAGGGATAACACGGCATGTATCTTTATGAACATACATAATGTGCATGTCAACAGGGCCCCTGTCAGTGGAAAGATCGTAAAGATGAAACATAAGGACGGCGGATACCTGCCTGCCTTTTTCAAGGATTCGCACAGGAATGAACGCAACCTGGTTTGTATTGAGTCGGATTACGGACTGGTCAGGATAGTGCAGATAGCGGGTACTGTGACCCGCAGGATCGACACGTACTTTAATGTGGGGGATCGTGTGGTCAGGGGTGAGCGTATCGGCATGATACGGTTCGGAAGCCGGGTGGATATCACACCCCCTAACGGCTATACGCTGATTGTCAATAAAGGTGACAGGGTAAAAGCTGCCATATCTGCCATAGCAATAAGAAACACGACTGGTCAAAACGATTCCGGCCATTATGCAGGTGGATGAAATGAATGAAAGCATTTACCGATTGATCAAACTACCGGACCTGGTGACACTATTAAATGCACTTCTGGGTTTTACTGCCATCCTGATGATGGTGCAGTCCCCTTCAAACGCCTGGCACGCCTCGATTTTGATCATACTGGCGGTTATTGCAGATGGTTTGGACGGTGCCATTGCAAGGTCTATGGAATATGGTGTGCTCGGGGAAAATCTCGATTCCCTTGCCGATGTGATCTCGTTCGGACTGGCACCTGCGGTTATCGCATATGCCATTCTGGCACCCCAGTACCACAATCTGATATGTGTGGTCGGCGGGGCGTTCTTGGCATGTGGCATACTGAGACTGGCCCGTTTCAATGCCATCAGTGCAATGGACGGATTTGTGGGTCTTCCTATCACTACTTCCGGCCTGGGTGTGGCATTGTATGTGCTGGTGCTCTATAATCTGGGGTGGCAGTTCTTTTCTCATGGCCTGCTGGCTGCAATGTCAATATTAGCAATACTTATGATCAGCAGGGTATATTACCCAAAGATCAAGAATATGAAATATCTTGGATTGGCAGCTGTCCTGATGATAATTGTAGTACTGTTGTTTTATCTTGGCAATACCACCGGGGTCAGGGTGGCGGCAGGGGCAAGCCTGGTAGTTATCGGATTGTACCTTCTCAGTCCCCTGTTTAAAATTGGGAACTAAAGTCGCTTTTTGAAAGCTTCGATCATTGCTGATTACTTTATAGCTTTTAATATGTCTGCATACAGTTCTGTTGAGCAACGCCAGCCTTCATGTATCATTTCATTCAAGCCATCAAGAGTTTCTTCTTTTGTCACCAGCCCAATCGTCATCATTTTAAGAAGTAAATAGATCGTTCCATGATGCTCTATTCCTTCTATCTCTGCCATTCCCCTGGCTTTTTCATCATCCAGCAGGGCAATGCCTTCTAATTCATAACCCAGAGCAAGCACCTCAGCATCGCCTTTGTGTATTTTGGGATTTTCTTTCAAGTGGCTTAAGTATTGGTTATCGGCAGGTACCCTTATTTTAATTATTCCGGTATTGATCACGTTTTCAATGAGAAATACCTCTGGTTGTCCGCTCTTTTTTCCCTCCACCACAACCTCTTTATAGACTGATTCCGGTGTGTATTTCTCTTCAGGAAAACACGCTATTTTTTGAATGAAGTTTATTTTCCCCAGATAGATCAAGGGTGTGGCGTCAAAAATAAGCGGTTTCATTCTAACGCCTTTTTAATGTCTTCAGCTATGTATTTTTCAGACTTGATCCAGACTATCCCTTTTTCGCGTATAATATCAGCAAGGTCCCATACTGAGATTCCTGACATTTGTGCAGCTTTTAAAAAGGTCACTTTTCCTTCTTCGAGGTACTTAAGCGCTTGTTGTTCCTTCCAATGCTGCAGTCCTTCAGCTAACAGTTTTCTTATTGAAGCTGATTTTTCAAGAGATTCTTCCTTCATAAAAGTCTCAAGTTCTTTAAAAACGTCTTCGGGAATCCTTGCTGAAATGCTTATTTCTGTCATGTATAATATGTATGCATTGCATACCTAATATAATTATCTTTAAGACTTATACTGGCGGTCCGACAATTGCTGCCAGTGTTGATAATCCCTATTAATTTTCGATTTAAAGCCTGAATTGACCTTCTTTTATTCGAACTTTTTAATTATCGGACGGCCCCTATGAGCTTGAACATGAATCTATCATCACGAATCATGGACTTCGCCAACGCTCAAGTTCAAGACATCCAGGTTTATACTCATGATGTATCTTTTCTGAATATATAGATAATTAATTTATCGAATAATTTACTGAAAGATTCCAGTCAATATTTTTAGTATCAGGTACGATGTAACAATCATCACAATAAAAAACAGTACAAAAAAAAGGAGGTTCATGTAAACAACATCATTACTTGAGCCTGCTTTTATAATGTGTCCACCGGCACAGCCGGTTGAATTACAATTGCCACAGCCTGTGCTGCAACTTGAATCATCAACAGATTGTTCGTCCATCAATGGTATCGTTTTCATATCACTCGACATGTTCACTTCTACATCCTTTAACTATATGTATGGTGTTTCCCCGATATATGTGATTGTACTTAATGGTTTGATCGTATCCACTTCAAATCCAAGAGGCTGTCTAACAACAATACTGATAATAATTCCTAGACAGCCCCTATACCTATTGAAATTATTAAAAACTGAGCCAGGTAGAAACTATAAAAAGCTTTTTAATTCATTATAACCCA
>Ga0255457_1053_pt1 | contig 12361 bp, 4 predicted proteins | sample ANMaggQBNCT02L10_FD_182650 | JGI IMG/M metagenome (GOLD analysis project Ga0255457, IMG submission 182650) | Sediment cell enrichment communities from methane seep in Santa Monica Basin, California, United Staets - ANME aggregate JGI... | ecosystem: Environmental > Aquatic > Marine > Cold seeps >...
CCGAGGGAACTCGGAATTGGGTGTTTTCTACCGGAAAGAATAGATTGAAACTGTTCTCGGATACGAAGATTGTTCGATGTGCTGGCCTGAAATTGGATAAGAACCCCTTTATTGACCAAGACTATTTTAACTTACGGAACAGCTGCCCGATACTGAAAGGGTTATGAGATGCTTGAGCGGTATGAGGTTAAAGTCTCACGTACCGTTCTAAGATGAGGAGGAGCGGGTAACCGCTCCCTCCTTAATCGGCGTTTAATCTTTTTGCCATGACCCATTTATCCGGAAGAAAATAAAAAGTCTCTGATTTTTTTATGTCAATGGACAGCATTTATGTTAATTAACCACATTATCCGGTTACAGGTGAAGGAAAAATGGCAATCCATCCAATTGAATTTCGTTACGGTACTGCTGAAATGAAGCAGGTATGGAGTGAAGAATCTAAACTTATAAAATTACTCCGGGTAGAGGTAGCCCTGGCCAGGGCTGAAGCTGATGTGGGCATGATACCAGGGGATGCAGCCGATACTATTGCAGCAGCAGTGGATAGTGTGAAACTTGAACGGGTCAATGAGATAGAGGACGAGATACACCACGATATGATGGCTGTGGTCATGGCAATGTCAGAGCAGTGTGGGACAGCAGGCAAATGGGTTCATTTCGGTGCTACTTCCAATGATATGCTGGATACCCAGCTTGCCCTGCAGATAAAGGAGAGTATTGCCCTGCTGCGCAGCAAGACGGTAGCTGTCAGGGATGCCCTTGTTGAAAGGGCCAATGAGCATAAAACCACGGTGTGTGTCGGCAGGACGCACGGGCAGATAGGGGTGCCCACTACCTATGGCCTGCGCTTTGCAGTCTGGGCCAGCGAGATGGACAGGCACCTCACAAGACTGGACGAACTGGAGCCCAGGGCCGCAGTGGGCCAGATGACGGGTGCTGTAGGTACCCAGGCTGCATTCGGGGCGGATGGTATTGAGATACAGCAGCGGACAATGGAATACCTGGGCCTGGGTAGTGTGGAGGTATCCACCCAGATCATACAGCGAGACAGGCATGCCGAGTTCGTGATGTGGATGGCAAACACGGTCACTACCCTGGATAAGATATGCGTGGAATTTCGCTCTTTGCAGCGCAGCGAGATCGCAGAAATAGAGGAGAGTTTCGGTAAGAAACAGGTGGGTTCGTCCACAATGCCCCACAAGCGCAATCCTATTAAGAGCGAGCAGGTATGCGGACTGGCCCGAATCGTCAGGGCTATGGTTGAGCCGGAACTGCTGAACAATACGCTGTGGGATGAGCGGGACCTGACCAACAGTTCCTGCGAGCGTGTGATCTTCCCAGAGACCTGCGTGCTCACAGACCACATACTGAAACTGGCTGAGGGTATTATTGCAAATCTGCGGTTCTTTCCTGAGAATATCAAGCGCAACCTGGAGCTTATGGGCGGGCTGAACATGGGCGAGGCTGTGATGATAGAGCTGGCAAAGCGGGGTGTGGGCAGGCAGGAGGCACATGAGATTGTGAGGACCAGCGCCATGGAGGCCCGTGAGTCGGGCAGGCATATGAAGGAGGTACTGATGTCGCGGCCTGAGGTGACTGAGTTTATTAGTGCTGGGGAGATTGAGGGTGTTATGGACCCTGAGGGGTATATCGGGACTGCGGTGGAGCAGGTGGAGGCTGTGGTTGAGCGGTTGAGGGGGAAACATTAATGCGAGAAGTGAGTGATGGAGTATAGTCTGCTGCATAACAATTGATAGAAAATTAACCGCAGATGAACGCGGATGAACGCAGATATGGGGCCGCAAATTTGCGTTTATTCTTTTGTGATTGTGTCTTTGGGCATTGTTTGTCTCTTATTACGAGATATATATATAAAATTAATAATATAAATATATAAATATATTGCGGTATAATCAAAAGATTAATATACTACAATTTTTATAATTTCACCAAATATTCAGAAAATATCTTGAAAGAAAGTGTCAGGATCATTTCAGGATTTACGCAATTCATAATTCGAATTCCAGTGTGGGATGCAAGATGAAAAATAAGCGATGTTGTAGTGTAAAGTATATTCTTGGAAAGAATGTAAGAAGTAGCGGGAATAGCATAATTCACTGCTGGATATCGATGTTGCTAGCTGGTATTTGTGAGACAAGGGCGGGTGCAGCGGTGCTATGGGTGGATTGCGGCGCGGGTTGTGCAGTGAAACAATATAAGGATGAAATGAAAACAGGAGGTTACTGCTATTAACATTAACAAAAATGCGATGATTAGTTTGGTACTTCTAATCCTCATCATTTTCGCTGTATCAGCCTTCACAGAAACATATCCCACTCAGGAAATCGAAGATGAAACCATTGTGAATAGCAGTTGCAATGATACCGGTGACCAGGCTGCGGACCTTAACGATACCAGTAATAGATCGGCAGGTCCGGTTTCAATTCCACTTGAAAAGCCACCATTTATTGATTAAGGAGTAATAAATATGATAAGTAAAATTATTATCTCGGTTGCACTTCTTTGTATGTTTTTATTTGCAGGAAGTGCGAGTGCGGCAGTTGACTTTCCGGCAGATGAAGCAGGAATCTCTGCTTATGTGAAGGCAAATTCGAGTATTAATATAAATGATTCAAAGCCTGCGTTTACGTCGATTGAACGCGAAACCTCAGACTATATTGTAGGTACGGTTGCGTTGTCTTTACATTCGGAAGAACAGTATCCTCATGTATATGTGAGCAATGACGGCTGGATTGTTGCATATTATCCAAAAAACAGACCTTCAAGCTGGATCCTACCATGGGGTTATTATAGTGGAGGTCCAATTTCAATAACTACTTTAGACAAAGCAGTAGAGATTGTAGCCAATACAGTCAATGGGACAACAAATGGTTTAAAATATTATGATTTCAGATACCCAAATGCCACAAAGATGATGATCATTGTGGAGTCTACGAGCAGTAATAATTTTTTTAACGTAACTATTCCATCGAGTTTTTCGATATATGCAGTGGATTGGTCACATTATTGTAGTGATTGTGTGCATAGTTACAATGAGCCTAGCTATGCATACCTTGATGGGATTAGTTTTAGTTACCTCGGAAATTGCGATTACTGTAAGAATTATGGCTCATTTAATACGTCCATGAATTTTATGAAAGGAGTGGAACATAAAATCAGAATAACTGCGCAAAGAGATACACCCCGCGTCGGTCTGGTGTTGGAGTATGCAGAATAAAATTTTGATACTCCTCATTGTTTTTTTACTCGGATACTCGCCCTTAGCTTTTGCGGACGAAATATCAGTTGTGGATGCCGATGCCGTTTGGAACCTTACATTGAATAATGCGACTAATGTGAATCACCTTGTTGAAGAGCCCAGAGTTATGGTGGTAAAATATGCCGATGCTATTTCTTATCAACCACTGGAAAATGCTACTGAAGTAAATCCACTAGTTGGTGAACCTAGAATAATGGTAGTTAAATATGCTGATTCTATTTCTTATCAACCACTTGAAAATGCTACTGAAGTAAATCCGCTAATCGGTGACCCTAAAATAATGGTGGTCAAATATGCTGATTCTATTTCTTATCAAACATTAAAGAAATATGGTGGAGATGATACAACTCCTGTTGGCTCAGTATCAAATCTTACATCTGTTTCTAAAGGGAAAAAATATATTAAATGGGGTTGGACAAATCCTTCTGATTCAGACTTTAATCATACAATGGTTTATCTAGACGGGAAATTCGTGGACAATACCAGTGATCAATATTTCAATGCTACTAATCTAATACAAGGTACCATTCACACCATCAGTACCCATACAGTGGATATAAATGGAAATATCAACGAAACATGGGTGAATGATACAGCTATGACTACAGGTGTATTATCTGGTGGTTTGCATGTTACCTTGAATAAACCTGTCAACTATTCAATTTATTCTGTTGGTGAACAAGTTGGGTTTGATGTTAATGTCACAGATTCAGATAACAATCCCATAAGTTCGGGCATCTCTGCTTATGTTGAACTTTCAGGCCCGAATAATATATCGAAACATATCATTCTGTCAGAAGAAAGCAGTCATTTTGTAGGTGGATACACTGTTGATAAAAATGATCCACGTGGTTTATGGTTGGGTAATATTACTGTGTATAACTCAACCAGCAGTGGTCTGACTTCGTTTAAAGTTTATTTTACTGGTGCATATTTCATTCAACCATATTCTAATTCGCACTCATATCTCCTTGGCGAATCTGCAAACTTTACTGCGAAAGTTATGAAGCCGGGAAATCCAGCTCAATTTTTGAGTGATGAAAATGTTAGTCTTAATCTTTCGATATATCCGTACAATAACTCAACTCCGGTATTAGAATATGTTGAGATGGTTTATGATAATAATTCGCATCTGTTCAGTACTGTTGTGAGTACAGACCTGATTGGATCTGGTTTATTTACCGTTCTATTTATTGGCAATGACACATCTGGCAATATTGAGGTTACCAGTCTACTGATAGGAGTATCAGAGGATTATGCCATTGAAGTGAGCACTGAAAAGACAGATTATGATCGAGATAGCCCGGTAAATATCTCAGGGACTGTAAAATATCTGAATAACAGTCCCCTATCGAATATCAATGTCAATTTGTTGTTAGATCTCCATGGTTTTAAACGATCGTATGTTGTTAATACGAACGAAATTGGAGAATTCAATTACACGTTCCATCCATTTGATACAGAAGCTGGCAATTACACAATAAGGGCCACTGCCGCAAATATGGGACTATTAAGAACTTCAGAGAATAACTTTACAATTCATGGACTTTATATTGTGCCACAATCTGCAATAGTGGAACTGGTCGAGAACTCTTCCCGTACTATTAGTTTTACTCTCTACAATTTAGGTGATACAACATTAACAAGCATCTCAACTTCTGTTAATGATCTGAATATTTCAGACAATGTGATAGCTACTATTGATCCATTGAGCGTTCCATCTGAACTTCAACCATATGAAAGTGCTTCATTCAATCTACAAATAGAGGCAAATACACCGGTTCCTGATGAAGCTGTATTCCAGATTGAAGTCACAACTGATCAAATGTCAAACGAGATCAGTGACCTGGATGTTAAATTATTTTCTCCGACACCTATTTTAAAAGTCTATCCAGAAGACGTCCTGGTTGGTTTGAACAAAAATCAAACAGCAATCAGAACAGTTGGTATATACAACATGGGTTATGGCATTTTAAGAAATGTTACACTACATCAACCTGAAAACACTTGGATGAGGATTACATCAAATACCAGTATTGGTGATCTTCTTCCAGGGGAAAATGCAACTTTTGAAATCCATATTAATTCATATAATGTAGACCTTGGTGTTTATTTTGATTCAATAAATATCACCAGTGATAATTTCAACGAAGTTCAAGTTAATATAACAGCTTTCGTGACCGACCTTCAAAATGGGCGTCTTCTATTCCATGTGACAGATGCTCTTGAGAGAAATCTTTCAAATGCTAATATTTCGCTCATAAATCAAGATACATATGAAGAATTTGATGGGGCGACGAACTCCACAGGATATGCGTTAATGAACAATCTACCTGTTGGCAGGTATATTTTCGTAGTCTCATCTGACGGAACAAATACACTTCCTCAAATGGGAAATGTTGAAGTAGAGGCTATGGATACCCCGAAATTGATGGAAATATCTCTGTATATGAGTTTTATTGATTTTGACTGGGAAGTAACGCCCACATCAATAGAGGATTATTATAATGTTATTTTAAAGATGAGATTTGAAACAGATGTGCCAATTCCACTACTTCTTGCTTTCCCGCCAAGTATTGATTATAATATGGTTCAGGGAGAAGAGAAAATCGGTTCTTTCAAAGTTTACAATGTGGGATTAGTATCAATTTACAATGTTTCCATATCTCCCATAAATTATAATGGTATTATCTTGGATCCATTAGTAACCAATGTGAATGAGATCAAAGGAAAAAGTAGTATCGAGGTGCCTTATAAGATAAGTCTTTCATCAAATGCAGCTAGTTGTCAACGATTATCTGGTAAGGTCAATATTCAAGGTCGGTATATTCATTTCATTAATAATCGTGAAGTCATAAGCTACGCAAGAACAAGTATTCCTGTAACAATTAAAACCCCGGTGGACGGATCGTGTATTCCCGATTCACCTGATTGGCCAGATATTCCTTTTTGTTTGAACATCGATGGATTACATCTTGGAACCCAGACTGAAAATCTAAGTGTGGATCCTAATATAATATGGCTCCAAACAGGACTTGGGTGGGGGGATATAATTGAGGATAAACATGAAGTATATGAAGATGTGGCGATTGCAACGAACCATAACGAAGTCAGCGATATTAGATTGACTGATGCAATTGGTATAACCTTCTCAATCGGAGTAAATGAAATAGTTTCATATTTCACGATGGGAACACTTACACCACAGATACCGTTAGGTATTGATCTGGTTACAGATGGTTTAGGTATAGACATACCATTCTTTGACAAGTTCTGGGTAGGAGATTTCACTCCGAATGTGATAGATCCAGACCAAAGTTCAACCATGGATATGGAGAGTTTGAATACCGGTGTTGGAGTTCCTTTGCCTGCCCTGATAGGTGGAGGGCTTCTTTTCGAGTATGGCAATCTTGATCATTATAATTGCTTCTGGTTGATTCCAATAGGAGGATATGATCTGACTCTTCCAACTTTCGGGTTACCCGATATCAATATTCATTTCCCGCATGTCTATCTTGGTGATGGCGGATCAATAGGTGGCGGGACTTTCTCTTGGAATAGTATGCCTAGTGTATTTATCGCTCCTTCACACCCTCATTTCAGAGGTACCACATATGTGCCATGGAATTGGCCGGATTGGAATTGGCCAGACTTCAGTATTAACCAAGTTCACAGAAAACCACGTCCAAGAGTGACCGAGACCATACATGAAGTAATAGAGCTTTCAATTTCCCAGAACGTTACTATGGAACGTGATGCTTTCTGGGCAGGTCTTGGTATCTTTAATAAAATGCCTGATAAGAATATCGATAATGTTGGAGTTACATTGCATATCAGGGATGATACAGGATCTGCCAATGATAAGTTTTTCATAAAAGCACCAAATCTTATAAACATCAATAATGTCGATGGTTCAGGAGTGATCTCTCCATCAGGTCTTGCATCAGCCCAGTGGCTGATAATACCAAAACCTGGTGCAGGCGGAATCAATCCAGAAGGTGCCAAGTACAACATATCTGCTAATATCACCTATAGCGTAGATGGAATCAATTTTGAGACAGTGACCCATGAAATTGAGATCGTTGTCAAACCACAGCCGGAAATGGTACTTGATTACTTTATCCCATCTGATGTCATTGCCAACAAGCCGTTCAAACTGGCAGTTAAGGTCACGAATGAGGGATACGGGGAAGCCAGGGATTTTGCCATTGAAACAGCCCAACCAGTTATCTACTACAATCCTTCTGGTCTGCTACTTGATTTTGAGATCATAAGAAGTCAACTTCAAGGAGAAGAGAGGAGCACTTCGATGAAAGTGGACTTTGGGGATATCCAGCCTGGGGAGAGTAAGATCGCCTGGTGGGATATGGTCACGAGCATTGATGGGACATTTACAGAATTCACAGGAGAATTTACACACAGCAGCGAGCTTGGTGGAATGGAAACTTCTCTTATTAAGGAAATCAACACTTACATAATCCAGAAGCAGATGGACAGTGGAGAATTGGGTTATGATTTCCTGGCAAATTCAGAAAGTGATGAGAATTATTACATTTTATTCAATTCATCCACTGGAAGCTCCACATTTGTGAATAATGCAAATTATGCAGTTGTCAACATGCCGACACCTGAGAATCCGGTACTTGATGTTAGTATAGAGGATTATACTGGCGATTGGGTGATAGTTTCAATTGAGGATCCATATAACAATGCTGTACCAATCGAAAAAGTGATCAGGACAAGTGATGGGACGGAGATACCTTTATACAATTATTGGATGAGGAATGGGAGGATACTCATTGTTGATCATTATACCGAAGGGTTTGATGGGAAATACACGATAATATTCAAATATTCAAATGTTGTTCCAGTAATTACCACTGACAGAACAATGTTTGATGGAAGAATAGTTGTTGAGGAAAATAAAGCAATCAATTTCAGTGGTTCAGATTCTTATGATGAGTTTGGTAGTATCGTATCATATAAATGGGAGTTTGGAGATGGAAGCCCGATAGAACTAGGAGAGAATATTAGTCATAGATATAGTCAAATGGGTGAATATGGCGTTATCCTCAATGTTACTAATAATGCTGGAGTTTCAAGTCAGACAAGTGTAAAGGTCTATGTAGTGAAACAAATAGTCGAAGCTTTAGTTTTACGAAGTGATTTTTCTGATAAAACATGGAATGAATGGGGTCTTCCAATAGCTGAAATTTCTGAAAACGAAAGAAAAGTTGCTGATTATTATATTGAAGGGTCTTATGGAGCAATTTACATCAATTTCACAACACATCACAGTATAATTCATATTAATAAAAATTTAAATGAATATGCAAATGATATTCAATATAGTATAATTAATGACACAATAGATAAATCAGCATTAAACAATATAGCTCAAGATTTTGTGTTAGTTGTGGCTACCGATTATGGACAAAGAGAAATGGCATTCCCATGTTTAGAATTCTGGTCAACCTGCAAATATCCTTTTTCTATAGCTGTTGTAAAATCAAATTCTGAAAATAGAGTTTGGTCTCATGAAATCGGACACATATTGGGGAGAAAAATCCATAGTAGTAAAAGATTCAATGACATAGACCTTCTGTGGGATTTATATAATGGCGGGTGTATAAAAATGTTAAATGGGAAACAACTTCTTAACGATGGAGGGGTTTCTGGAGAATGTGATATTATGGGTGGTAAACCAGATAGTGCCTCTCCACCTCATCTATCGTCTATGAGTAAAGTTCTGCTTGGGTGGATGAAACCTAAAGAGGTCTCCCTGTATGAGACTATAAATGTTAGAGCTATTGAACAGGGAAATTATGGGGATCAAGCTTTTATTTATAGATCGGTTCTATATAATAATGTTCAATATGTAATCGAAGCAAGAGACGATCCAAGAAATGAAGTTGTAATTTATAAATTAGAAGATTACGATTTAATGAACGATGTTGCCAGCCCTGTGAATAATCGTCATACTGTGTCAATTAACAATATTGGTCACCTTGATCTTGGATGGAATTTTGTTTGGTTTTATGTTTCGGAAGAATCTGAGAATCCTTATTCTGCAAAAGTAAAAATTGCCCACCCTTCTTTATATAACAATATGGCAGGATGGGTTGTATCAACAACAAAACCAATTAGCAACAATATCCAATCATGGTGGGCTTTAAATGAATCTAATTTGACCGACCCAGATATTGATTTGCATGCATATTCTTTGGATGGCAAACACATTGGGGTAAATTATTCAAATGGTTTGTATGAAAACGAAATACAAGGTGCTTTCTCATCTGGAGATTTAATTAATGGTGAAGAATGGATTTTTGTACCATCTGATATTAATGTGTCATACTATATTGGCAGCCATGATGTTCAAAAGTTCCTTGAAGAAAATCCAGATTTTAACGCTTCAAATGCAACCATTGAATTTGATGCAACATATATGGAATATAGCCCGAATACAAAACATGTGCAACTCCCTGATGGAAATTGGACCATTTCAAATAGATCTGTGTCAGATACGCAAGTAGAAACTATAAATCCTGGTGAAATTAAAGAAATTATCCCCAAGGATAAAACACCACCCAATATTGTAACACAATTAACCTCAGTAAATGGCACCACATGGCTCAACTTCACATGGACCAACCCACACGACCCCGACTTCAACCACACCGAACTCTACCTCAATGGCACCTTCCTCACCAACATCCCGGCGCCCCAGAACTACTACAATATCACAGGACTGCTCCCGAATACATCATACGAACTCAGCACACGCACCGTAGATACATCTGGGAATATAAATGAAACATGGGTCAACGCCACTGCTCGCACCCTTCCCTTACCGGACACTACACAGCCAGCCATCACCTTCATCTCCCCGACCGACCCCGATGACACGACACTCACCACTCGCAACTGGACCTTCATAAACGTCTCATTATCAGAGCCGGGTCTTTCCTGGCTTGAATGGAACGGCATTAATGAATCGATGTCCGGGTCTGGTACTCACTGGTATATTAACAAGACCGGATTATACAATGGTGTTTATACATACTGCGTCTGGGCAAATGACAGTGACAAGAATGTGAATGTAAGTGAAACAAGAACGATTGAAATTAATTATGTTAATGACACTCTCCCGCCAGTCATAACAATCACTTTACCTGTCAACGATACCACATACAACACAGATTCAGTTGATCTGAACTACTCTATAAACGAACCAACCACATGGCAGGGTTATTCGACTGATGGAGCAGCCAATATTACACTCCTGGGAAATACGACTTTAACCAGTTTTAACGATGGCGAACACACCCTGACTGTTTATGCAAATGATACATCCGGTAACATGAATTCGACCACGATCTGGTTCACAATTGATACCACACCGCCTGCCAGCATCACAGGTCTGGATAACATAACCTATGAGCAGACATATATCAACTGGACATGGACCGATCCTGAAGATGTCGACTTCTCAAAGGTGATGGTGTACCTTGATGGAACCTATATGACAGATGTTCCAAAGGGAGTCCGGCACTATAACGTCACAGGACTTACTCCTGATATCGAATACGAAATAGGTACGCACACGATGGATGAATCAGGAAACATCAATGAGACATGGGTGAACAATACAGTAAGAACTGCACCACCAACAACGACAATTTCCACTATCGAATTTACGTATGTGCCTCCTTTAGGCAACTTTGAGAATCTTACAGGCAAAGTTACAAACGTAACACCATCCGATTATAAAGTAGCTGTCTACATTTATGTATCGGGATGGTGGACCAAGCCCAACTTCACCAATCCATTGACGACCATTCAAAATGATGGCAACTGGACATGCGATATAACAACCGGCGGATCCGACCAGAATGCAACAAAGATCAAAGCATACCTCATACCGAATGGCTATACTCCGCCACAGATGAGCGGCAGCCAAATACTACCTTTGGAGTTAGACCAGAATGCTGTTGCAAGTATTGAGGCAATACGGAAACCAGAAAGGATCATCCAATTTTCGGGATATAACTGGACAGTTAAATCCGGCGAAATATTGATGGGTCCGGGACCAAATTATTTCTCAGATAGCGATGAAAATGTCTGGATTGACCAACAAGGTCAATTGCATTTGAAAATTGTCAACAGGGATGGAAAATGGTACTGCGCTGAAGTATATACAACTGAATCATTTGGATATGGCAAATATATTTTCTATGTGGCAAGCAGGGTAGACCAGTTGGATAAGAATGTAGTCGCTGGATTATTTACCTGGGATACTGCGGCTCCTGAGTACAATTATCGTGAGATCGACATTGAATTTTCAAAATGGGGACAAGCGATAAATGATAATGCACAATATGTGGTACAGCCCTGGGACCAACCTGAAAATATGGAAAGGTTCAACATGGAGTTAGATGGAAACAATTCTACTCACGCTTTTGATTGGAGTATAGACAGCATATTCTTCCAAAGCCTCCATGATCATTTCTCATCACCTCCGGTTGATTCTTACATAATTGAATCATGGGTTTATACTGGTGATGATATTCCGCCGGCTGGAGAAGAAAACGTGCGAATTAATTTGTGGTTGAATAATGGGGACTCACCTTCTGATGGACAGGAAGCAGAAGTAATAATCAAAAAGTTCGAGTATACCCAAAATGATACCACCCCACCGATCATCACATTACTTGGATCTGATCCTGTTACCATTGAAGTGGATGATGTCTACAATGATGCGGGTGCCACAGCACTTGATAACTATGATGGTGATCTCACAAGTTCAATCGTAACTGTCAATTCAGTTGACAACACTACTGTCGAAACATACACTGTCACTTATGATGTCACAGATGCTTCAGGCAATGATGCAACACAGGTTACCAGAACAGTGTATGTTAATGATACCACTCCTCCTGTCATCACATTACTTGGATCTGATCCTGTTACCATTGAAGTGGATGATGTCTACAATGATGCGGGTGCCACAGCACTTGATAACTATGATGGTGATCTCACAAGTTCAATCGTAACTGTCAATTCAGTTGACAACACTAC
>Ga0255457_1007_pt1 | contig 11798 bp, 8 predicted proteins | sample ANMaggQBNCT02L10_FD_182650 | JGI IMG/M metagenome (GOLD analysis project Ga0255457, IMG submission 182650) | Sediment cell enrichment communities from methane seep in Santa Monica Basin, California, United Staets - ANME aggregate JGI... | ecosystem: Environmental > Aquatic > Marine > Cold seeps >...
TATTTATGTAAATGATGAGGAGGTAATGAATAATATGAAAAAGTATATAGATGAAGTCAATACAGGAAGCAGATATTGGGCCTTGTTTGCCAGCGGTATTGCAAAGATTGTTTTCTCCCCAGAAATGGGTAGATCTGTGAACATTAATAGAAATGGGCAAATATCCGATTTATTATTTTCTCTAGGAGAGTGGTGAAATTGGTTCAGGTAAGTTATCCAGGTGTTTACATTGAAGAAGTTCCCAGCGGTGTACATACTATTACCGGAGTTGCTACGTCAATAGCTGCTTTTTTTGGCCGTACTGCTAAAGGTCCGATCAATAAAGCAGTCAGATGCTTGAGCATGTCTGATTTTACGAGGGGATTTGGAGGACCTCATCCAGACAATGATCTGGCCCAAAGTGTGAGACAGTTCTTCGACAATGGAGGAACGGATTGCTATATAATACGTGTGGCGCATAATGCAGAGCGAGCGAGTGTCATACTTAAAAATCAGGTTGAAAATGATGTTCTTGAGGCAGTTGCTAAAAATGCAGGGAACTGGGGAAACGCCATATATCTTGAAGTGGACTACAATACACCTAACCCGGATGATACCTTCAATTTGAGAGTGATCCATAAAGTGGGGGATACTCTGATTGCCAGTGAAAACTTCACCAACCTTTCTATGGATCCTGCCTCAGCACGGTATGCTCCGCCGTTTGTAACTCAGAGTTCAAAAATTATTGATCTTAATGGATTTGGTAATGAACCATCAACTGATGGTTATAGTGAAAGCCGAAGACCTTTTAATCGTGCAGATTTGCTCGATGATCTTAATTTGCTTGTCTATACCGATCAATGCAGCAGTTTTAAGATTAGTATTAATGATAGTCCATATATTAACATAGACCTGGGGGAGGATTCCACTTCATTCAATGAAACAGATAATATTGAAGATCAGATCGAGCAGAGGATCAATACCCTGTTAAATGATAATCCTGACACTATAGGACTCATAGTTGATTGTACGTTGTCTGTTGTTGAGGAAAGTGAAGATATTGTAGTGCTTCGGATCACCTCTGATGTAGATCCCCATAGGAGTGTAAGAATTCGAAGGGCAACAAAAAACGACCTTACTGGCCCCATGATGCTGGGGATTGATCAGGGTGGAATAGAAGTAACTCGATACAGTGAACTCAGACCTGTTCCCACAGCTACCATGTTTACTGGAAATGTCAACGAACTGGCGGCATTAACACAAAATGCTTTTAACCAGATCCAGATTAATGGAGGTGCATCCCCGGTAGATCTAAATGATGATTTACAGACCACAGGTGAACATGAAAGATGGTATAGGGACGATTTACCTTCTGAAATAAACGGACATAACGATGGTGTACGGGAAAAATTAAGGATCATTCAAAAAGCAGTAAATAGGGCTACGGATCTCCCCTGCCGTGCTGAGGTGTGGGGATATCATCTGGCCTTTATTCCTACAGAAGGGACAATTAACAGGACTATTGAGGTAACTATCACTGTACCAGACATAGAAACAGATACATTTTTCACTCAAAACGTACGGCAGTATGCTTTAGGAGCGGCAGGCAACAGTGTATATCAACAGATACCTGGAACGATTGGTAAAGACGATGATGGCATCAATCCTTTGGAAACGGGTGATTACATTGGAAATGAAGAACAACATACTGGCTTCCATGCTCTTGATCGTGTTGATCTCTTTAATCTGATGGTGATACCAAGGGACAAAGATATTCTTGGTACAGATCATCAGGCGCTCTATGGACAGGCGAGCATCTATTGTCAGCAAAATCGTGCATTTCTGCTGATGGATGCTCCAGATAGCTGGACAGATGTTGATCGTCTGGTAGCCACAAGTACTGAAGTTAATTCACTCCGCTCCCTTGTTACCAAGCAAAACTCTGCTGTCTTTTATCCAAAAGTCCAGTACAGTGATGCAGGTATTAAGAAATACATCGGTCCATCAGGTATGATTGCTGGTTTGATGGCTCGCATAGATTCCACAAGGGGGATCTGGAAAGCACCTGCTGGTATAGAAGCTGACCTCAGAGGCATTCTGGATGTAGAAGTAAATCTTACCGATTTAGAGAATGGTGTCCTGAACAAACTTGGCGTCAATTGCTTACGAAAGTTCCCAAGCGGTATTGTGAATTGGGGCGCACGCACAATGTCTGGCTCCGATTCCGATACCTCTGAATGGAAATATATACCAATCCGGCGTCTTGCCCTGTTCCTTGAGGAATCTCTCTATCGAGGGACGAAGTGGGTGGTTTTTGAGCCCAATGATGAACCTTTATGGGCAAAAATCAGGCTCAATTTAGGTGCTTTCATGATGCGGCTATTCAGACAGGGAGCCTTCCAGGGAAGTACACCGGACAAAGCTTTCTACGTTAAATGTGATGGTGAAACTACAATACAGGCTGACAGGAACCTTGGTATTGTCAATATTGAAGTTGGTTTTGCGCCCTTGAAACCAGCTGAATTTGTTATTATCAGGATTCAACAAATAGCTGGTGAACTTTAAAATAAGGAGGAATATAAATGGCGGATGGTTTTGCAAGTGCCCACAGGCACGATCCATATAAAAACTTTAAATTCAGGGTTCTGTGGCCTGAGAATAGGGACGGTACGTCTGTTACTGTTATGGGTGTAAGTAAAGTAAGTACATTGAAACGGACAACAGAAGTTGTGACGCATCGGAATGGTGGCGATGATAGTAGAGATCATAAATCTCCTGGACGTACAAGCTATGAGGGCATCACCATGGAGAGAGGAATTACCCACGATACTGAATTTGAGAAATGGGCAAATATGGTGCACTCCTACGCAGGAGACACCGCAATGGACCTTGTAAACTACAAAAAAGATTTAATACTCGAAGTCATGAACGAGAAAGGGCATGTTGCACTTCGTTATTACCTCTATGAATGCTGGGTCAGCGAATTCACGGCAGTCCCTGACCTTGATGCCAATGCCAATGCGGTGGCGATTGAAAACATCAAGATAGAACTGGAAGGATGGGAACGAGATGAAGATACGCCAGAGCCTGATGAATCAAGCCCAGTTCCCGTACCAGGCTGAAATAGGGCTTTAAATGCATGTATATGTCGAAAAGGCAGAGCTTTCTGGTACCTTTTCCGCGAATTTCTGATGGAACCAGGGAAGAATATTCATATACTGGTTTATGGCTTCGACCATTTGGACTTTTTAAACAGGACCTCGATGTTGACTTCAACCAGAAGATCCACCCTTATCTGGTAACACAGATATTGCAGTGTTGTACAGAGTCCAAAAATGAAGAGACACCAGACCAGAGTTTTTTCTGGAACCTTAAAGTAGGCAAGCGGATAGAGTGCTTACTGACCATTGCAGCCTTATCTTCTGATCTCTCAATTATCTTTAAGTGTTTCAATGAAGCATGTAATGAACAGATTGAAGTGGATATTTCACCTGGACAGATGGTGAGTTTATTTCAAGAAGCTGATGAAAAAGACCAGTGTACTGTTCAATTAGATGGTGAACAGATCGCATTTCGAAAACCCACAGGCAGTGATCAGCTTGAATGGGCAAATACCTCATTCAAAGATAAAAATGAGGCAATAAGAGCAATGATCCGAACTTTGCTACTTGATGAAAGTGCATCTTTTGGTAAAAACATTCCAGTTTCCGATGACTGGATAAAACCTGTTGAAGGGGCTATGAAGGAAATTGATCCTCTGGTTAATTTCAGCCTCCGTGTTTGCTGCCCTTACTGTGAAAAAGAATTCAGATATGAAATCAACCTGGAAGAAATTATATTGCGCAAACTGCACGAAGCACAGCTCAACCTTCTGAAAACGGTTCACAGGATAGCTTCATATTATCACTGGAGTGAAGAGCAGATTTTTTCATTACCTCCCTGGCGGCGCTCACATTATCTTGGTTTGATCGAGAAGGAGGCGGATCAATGAAAGGATATTTTTCTCAGTTACTGGAACAAACAGGTGTTACATTTGGCTCTTCAGAAAGTATAAGGCAGGATGATCAGTTTACAGGGAATCCTGAAAATCCTGCCCGGCTTCATTTTGAAGAAACTGAAGTAATTGAATCCCGACAGGATCAGGTGGGAGATAATACTTCAGAGAATCTTCCCCCGGATATTGAAGAGACAGAAATCATAGAACAGCATCATGATCAAAAGAGAGGGGGTCCTTCTGAGAATTTGGTGTCATATATCGAAAAATATGAAATAGTAGAATCCAGGCAAGATCCAATCAGAGATAGTTCACCTATTATTCGGAAGTCTGAACTGGAAAATAAAGAGCCTCGAAAAGAACCTGATGAAGAATTAATTAAATTTTCACACGTTAGTAATAAAAAACCGCCAGATAAAGTCCAGGATTTTCAAATTGAGAGTGTATCAAGCAGAGAAAATACGATGGATGCTGCTGTGAATGAATACAATCAAAAACCCATAAGGCACGCTCAACAACCTGATGATGAGCTCAATAAAATACTTATCAAGAACGAGTATTTAAAACAAGTCCGGAAGTGGGTTACAGGAAGTACTCCAGATACAGAAGAGATTGAATCTCTGGATGAAAATGTAATTCAGGGCAAAAAAGAAACTGAATCCCAATTCATCCATGTTATCTCTGAATCAAAGCAAAAAGAGGCACCTGATATCCAGGATTTTAATCTCTCTATCGGGACCATCAGCCTGACAATAGAAGAGCCTCAAAAAGAAATACAGAAAAAAGAACCGCCGCAACCTGCAAAAGTTGAGACACGTTCAAGCCGTGAAAGCAGCAGCTCAAGGTTGAGCAGACATTACATAAGGATAATGTGAGGATATCAAAAGATGGCACTTGCAGACACAGGAGAAGCAATAGGTGCAATTTCAGAATTGCTGCAGGATCAGCTGGGGATAAAGACGGGTACTTCAGTAGGCATAACTGTGGGACGACCGGAACTGCAGACCGGCAATACCGGGTCAATACTCAATCTATTTCTTTACGAGATACAGTTTGATGGAAGCCTGAAAAATTTATCTTTAGATGAACGACAGCCTACACCGTTATGGCTGGTACTAAAATACCTCATAACAGCCTTTGATAATGGTGAAAGTGATACCCTTGATGCTCATAAAATTCTGGGAAGGGGATTAAGAGCTCTTCAGGAATTGAGCTTCCTGCCATTAAATAGCCTGGTGGAGGGGGGTCTTCGGGAAAATCCTGAGGTTTTAAAACTCACGTTTGATGAAACTCCTCCCGATCTTCTCTCTAAATTGATGCAGGGGCCGGACGAAAAATACAGGTCTTCAGTTGGGTTCCAGGTCAGACCTGTAATGATAGCAACCGGTGATATGCCTTCGTATTCTCTCCTTGTGGGGATTGATTATACTGGGGGTCCGGGAGAGATCACTGAAGAACCCGTTCAAATCCCGGCAATCCCTTCCATGGGTCCGGCTGTACTGGATATTAATCCGTCCAGGTTCGAAGTCGGCTCCACCCTCACTATTTCCGGTACTAACCTGCATTTATCCGGCCTGGCTGTCAGCCTTGGTAATGTGGAGCTTCCGGTTGTTGCCCAGCAGCCTGATAGAGTGCTGTGCACTGTTAATGGATCAATAACAAGAGGAAATATGATTTCTGCAGGAAGTCATCCGGTATCGATCGTCCAGAACTTACCAGTCGGAAGACGCAGATCCAGCAATCTTCTGGTAGGGAATCTGCTGCCTGTACTGGAAAGTGCTGAATTCACTTCTTCCGGTGATCCTGACACTTTTGGATTTATTGATATGGCAGGTGTCCTCCTGGGAGAAGAGAAAGATGACATTTTTGCAGCACTTTACACTGAGGGACAGATAATCGCATTCCTGGATGAATTTGCAGAACCTGACCCTCCACCAGTAGAACCGCAAACCCGGACACGATTGAGAATGAGGGAACCTGTCCATTCCGGGACATACCTTGTTATTCTTAAAGTAAACGGCCAGCAGGCGAAAAACAGTCCAGAGGTGACAATTTAATGATCGAACTTGATATGGGACAAAAACCTGTAACCTTCTCACCTGATCTTTTTGCGCACGATGCGTGTGCAAACTACTGGATCAGACAGGTCACCACCAGGTTAAGACGGGAGATCTGCTGGATCTGGCATGAGCGCGGCTTGCATTCATATTCCCAAACATCGACCCTGCCGCCTTTTGAGGATAAGATTCCTGCTATCCTTGACATGAGCCGTTTCAGGGAAGAAAAGCAAAAGTTTTTTAACGTAGATCCCACTGCCAGATATTTAACTGAACAGCTTGAAAGTGATATTCCCTGTGTCGATGAGCTTCCTGTCCGGGGTTCATTCGAATGGACTGCAAACAGGATGGGGCTGGATGATGTGTCTTGTTTTGTCCTGGCACTCGGGCTGTCAGTATCATTTGATAATGCTATGGGAGGTGTGGTAGCTTCATGCCTTAACGATCCCATGAAGAACCACCCCAATCTTGCTCTTGCCCAGAAACTCTGGGATGATCCCGGGCAGGTGTTAATGCTGGCTGACCCGGTGCATCCGTTATATAGCTGCGGGCTGCTTCACCATGCAAGCCAGGCCCATAATTATTCCAGGATAGACTGGGATGCACCTATTGTGGTCCCTTCTCTTGTGGCTCATCAGCTGCTTTTCCCTTCGTCTTCCCATCCTGATGTTCTGGTCCCCATCACTTTTAAGGATGCTCACGTTCTTACTGAAAATTCCCACCTGGTAGCTTCCAGATTACATTCGAACATGGAGGATACACTTCAGGTGGTACCGGTTCGAGGTCCTGTGGGTTGTGAGCGCATGGAAGTCGTGCGCGGGATCGCGCAGATAACTAAAAGAGATGTTTTTGAGTTTAAGGGAAATCCTGAGCTTTTAAAAAACCGCGATTACATGAACTCGCTTGCAACTTATTGCTGGTTGAGAAATGCTGATCTTTTCTTTGATCAGGAGATTGTATCGGCACTGACCGGCAGCAGGCATGATTCAACTGTACCTCATTCAGATCCGCCTTTTTTCCCCCTCCAGTCAATACCCATAACCATTTTCCTGGGAATCGTTGACCGGAGCCAGCTTGCCAGTATCCCTGGAAATATTCTGCTTCCCATTGTTGACGTACCTGAATTTTCCTACCACCAGCGCATGGATCACTGGAAAAAGGTGCTGGGAAGTGAAACCGCGGGACTTGACAGCATTATTTCAGAATGTTCCCGGCGTTTTCGATATGAAAAGAAGACCATTAACAAGATCAGTACGGGATTGAAAGGAATATCCCCTATCTCTGATAAGGATCTTATCAGTGCCTGCAGGGCAGAGCTTGAGCTTGATCCTGGCGAGCTGGCACAAAGAGTGGTTCCCAGGTTCGAGGATGAGGAACTGATCCTGCCGCCGAGGCAGCATGTACAGTTCCAGGAGATTATCAAAGCTATGAAATCACTCACCCGGGTGCATTACGGCTGGGGAACTGACAGGGCGTGGAATGAGAGCGGTATTTCAGTGCTGTTCGCAGGTCCGCCGGGTTCTGGTAAGACCATGGGCGCTGAAATACTTGCCATTCAACTGGACCTTCCCATGTTCAGGATCGATCTGTCACAGGTGGTCAATAAGTATATCGGGGAGACCGAGAAAAACCTGAAGCGGTTGTTCGATGCAGCAGATATCTCAGACATTATTCTCTTCTTTGATGAAGCTGATGCCCTGTTCGGGCGAAGGACCGAGGTCAAGGACGCCCATGACAGGTATGCCAACCTTGAGATCAGCTACCTGCTTGAACGAATGGAACGGTTCAAGGGCCTGGCTATTCTTGCAACAAACCGGAAAAAAGACCTTGATGAGGCTTTTTTAAGAAGGCTGCGCTATATTATTGATTTTCCCCTGCCTGAAAAAGAGCAGAGGAAAAGGATCTGGCACCAGGTGATCCCGAACACTGTTGACAGTTCCCGGCTTGATCTTGAGTTCCTGGCCAAGCAGTTCCAGCTCACAGGCGGACATATCCGTTCTATTGTGTTCAATGCCTGCCTGCAGAGCGCGGATTCCGGGCAGGATGGGGGTCAGTTGACTATGGAACATGTGATCATTGCTGTTAAAAGGGAATATGACAAACTGAACAGGTCTATCAGCCTGGAACAGTTTGGGGATTATGCAGGGATCATTAAAGAACTGGAGAAAGGGGTGGTGCAGGTATGAAAGCAATGGCTGCAAAACAGCCTTCCAATGATTTTCATAGACAGCATCAGGAAGTGATACAGGCGCCAGTGCTCCAAAATGAAATTCCATCAACAGATGCGATAGTGCTTCAGCGAATGTCTGCCTGTGCCTGCGATGGGGGGTGCCCGCTCTGCGCGGGTGATATGGTTATCCAGCCGAAGTTGAGGATTGGTGAACCCGGGGATCGGTATGAGCGGGAGGCGGATAGGGTGGCGGATGAAGTGATGAGGATGTCAGAGCCACAGGTACAACGACAGCCAGAAGAGGAGGAATTCATTCAAACTAAGCCGCTTGCGGAACAGATCACGCCATTAGTGCCAAGAAAGGCTGAGAAAGAGGGGGAGGAAGAGCCGATCCAGACAAAGCATGCCGGTGGCCAGACTACTGAGGTAGGAGCCCGCCTACAAGATCAGATCCGCTCCTTAAGAGGGAGGGGACGCCCCTTGTCTCCATCCGTGCGCAACATTTTCGAGCCACGCTTCGGCTACGATTTCAGCCAAGTAAGGGTGCATACCGATACGCAAGCCACTGAAACGACACGTGCATTGAATGCACTGGCCTATACGGTAGAGCAGGACATTGTTTTTGGAGCAGGACAGTATGATCCAGCGACACCTATAGGTAGGGAGCTGATAGCTCACGAACTATCTCACGTTGTTCAGCAACGCGAGGGGACGATTCCTCCAGGGCAGCTGATTCTCCGTCAGGCTTGCAAGTGGGACGGAACCCCAACGAACTGCTATGCGGGCATTAAAGGCAGTTGGAAAAGTGAAAAAGGGGATATCGATATTGACATACTTGTCATCAATCAGGGGCTTAAGGTAGAGGACAGTGGGAGTGTTTGGGCTCAACAAGTGCAAACTTCACTAAATCCTGTAAAGCGTGGCAAAGATAGAGGCTATGTAGATGGATTGAAGGTGATACAACAAGATCATACGCTCAGACTTGAAGCTGTGGAAGTGAAAGCACGTGGTGATACAATCAATGCAGGCTGTGATTTAGCTTCCACGGAGGTAGATGGATATATCAGGGTGATAGATATAATCAAAGATAAAGTGGCTGCTATTTCCAGAAATCTGGCGCCTATAGGATTTATAATGCCTCCAAGACGGGCCAAAAACCCCACTCGGCGTCAAAGGGAAATCCTGGAAGATGCCGGTGTAGACTTCGATGACCATTGGTCTCTACGAGCCTGGCTTTTCTTTAATAGCCTGCAGAACAGGCTGCTGCCTATGAGATTTACAACCGGATTTGACCAGTTGGAAGTCGACGTCTACAACGGTCACACGGTAGGTACGACGTATAACACTACCGTTCCCCTTCAGTCTATTATTGTAAGTCGTAGAGGGAGAAGAGTTTTATGTAGATTAAAACTTCAGTACCAAGTTAACGGAGAAGGGGGCGTCTCCTGGGGGTGTCTACAATTCTGTGAGGAAGAAGATGAAGAAGATGAAGAAGATGAAGAAGAAGAGCAGCCTGTCACTCAGCCAGGTCAACAACCCTCAGCCCAACCTGGGGAGCAACCTAGTACTCGATCTTGGGAAAGACGAGATGTGCCCTTACGTGGACCGGGAGAAGAAATTCCTCCCGGCATAGAGGAAGAGGAGGAGCAGATTGTCACTCAGCCAGGTCAACAACCCTCAACACAACCTAGTGAGGGGCCTGAAGCTCATCCATGGCTACCGTATCTTATTTATAGACTTGCTCAATCTCTTACTAGAGCTCGACCTCCTACTGGGACTCGACCTCCTACTCGACCTCCTACTAGACCTCCTACTACTGGAACCCGACCTCATACTAGACCTCCTACTACTGGGACCCGACCTCATACTAGACCTCCTACTACTTGGACCCGACCTCATACTAGACCTCCTACTACTGGAACCCGACCTCATACTAGACCTCCTACTACTGGGACCCGACCTCCTACTAGACCTCCTACTACTGGGACCCGACCTCCTACTAGACCTCCTACTGGGACCCGACCTCATACTGGAGCTCGATCTGCTGGTGCGGCGACGGCAGTTTATATGGCTACTGTGTGGGCTATTGCACTAGCCATTGGAGCTCGTCCAACTATTGCTCTGAGTGAAGAAGAGCGAAGCCGGACAACGTCGCCAGAACAGGTAATTATTGACTATCTGGAGCATGACGGTGTTGTAGTAAGTGAGGATGTGGCCAGGATCATCCGGGAGGATCCAGCTGTCCTACAGCAGTTTAGAGAAATGTCGGAACATCCAGATCCAATGGCAGCTGAGAGTGAAGCAGCTGAGCGATTCAACCAATTCTTGCAGGATCATGTAAACGATCTCAGTCCTGAGGACTTGAACCGGCTGTTACAACTAACTAGTGGGAGAAGTCAAAGTCAATTGTTAGGCAGCACACGAGAGAACATGGAACGTCTTTTAGAATGTGTACGTCGTCCTGGAGTCTATTGTACTTTTTCAGAAAGAAGCACAGGAGAAGCAGCAGGACCGGTAACTGGAATTCAGCCCCCAGGTGAACCCGAAGCACAAGTGCATCCTCCCGAACCAGAAAGTGAAGGAACCGAAGAAACTGCTGAAGCACAGCCGCCTGTTGAAATACCAGAAACTATTCGTCGGCGGATTGAACAGGCATCGGAACCAGTGAGAGAATTTATTCAAAGATTAAGTGCTAGAAGAGCAGGTGTGATTGGCGTCCCAATTTCGGAGACCCTTGTTGAGAGGATTATTGCGGAAGTGGAAGTAGGGACGCTTGAAATGGAAGATGTAAGAACTATTTTGCGTACAGTACAATTAGTCGGATCGACAAGCGAAGAACAGGTTATTTCCTCGGTGCGAGAAGCGGTGTCTCAATACAGGTCTGAGACACCGGTGAGCGAACTAACTCAGGCTATTATTGCTTATGGGGCCGAAAGAATTATCCCTCAGCGAATTGCAGGGTTACGAAGAAGTGGGCTGCTACCGCAGCCAGGAGATCATTATTTTGTTCCAAATTTACCGGCTCCTGTTATAGGACAACACTTTCGAACTTTTTTAGTTATTAACAATGGGGGACGTATTGAATGCGGTAATGTTACCGTTATCACAATGAGAATCTTAGATACTGATCGTTGGATTGTTCAAATTCGAGGGCAATTTTACAATGAAGCGGGAACACCTATTGGCGAAATTTTTGAAGGAGAAGAAAGGACAGTAAGAAGATTCCACAGTTCTCAAGATTGACTGGTAAAGGATATTTCGTATTTCAAGTCTATATCGTTGTTAAAGGAAAATATCAATTTTTAGTTAATGCATTAATAATGCGGAAATTGCACAAGTTAATGAAAAATATTAGATATGAAAATTAGACTTTTTCATAACCGCATTAAGATGAGATTCATAAAAATCAACTTGAAATCCCTTCCCCCCTATCCGCCCACAACACTCCCACCGACTTGCGCCACCAGGCTGCCCGCAGGATCACCGAATCCATCACATCAACTATCAATCCACCCAATCAGGAGAAATGATCATGACCTATTTATTAAAAGGAGCCCTGTTAGAATACGGAAGCGATTTTCTCGGACCCATCCCGAAT
>Ga0255457_1091_pt1 | contig 11772 bp, 7 predicted proteins | sample ANMaggQBNCT02L10_FD_182650 | JGI IMG/M metagenome (GOLD analysis project Ga0255457, IMG submission 182650) | Sediment cell enrichment communities from methane seep in Santa Monica Basin, California, United Staets - ANME aggregate JGI... | ecosystem: Environmental > Aquatic > Marine > Cold seeps >...
AATATAGAGTTTTTCAATTGAAATATTTGAGCAGTAAATTTCATCCTTAATTATGAATCGAGCATCTTCCAAAATGCCCCGGACAGAGCGTAGCGCCGTCCGGGGTCCGTGACTTCGGAAGGATAAAACTTGTGCTCGGTGAGGAAATAGGAAGCTAAAAAACTTTTTTTTAAAGAAAAAAATGCTAGAAAGGTAGTTATAGGGAAAAAAAATAGTAAAAACGCCATCTGGTGCTAACATATGAAGGTGATGGAAAACGGCTGAACAACCGGACTGATGGAAAACAAACAGATGAAGAAATGGAATCAACAGTACCATGACAGATTCAAGAAACACAGCCTGATCAATTAGGTATGTGATGAAAAGAATCTTGAAAAGGCATGGTCTCAGGTAAAGGCCAATAAAGAAAGTGCAGGAATGGACTGCCTTAAGTATATATACTCAGGAACGCCACTCATTTAGCAGGGGAATAGGTATGTATCTTGACGATTTCCTTGATAAACTGAGTCAAGGAACAGAGGATTGGAATAAGTGGAAAAAAAAGGGTCGTAAAAAATATATTAACTTAATGGGGGCTAATCTTATGGAGTTTGCCCTGAGTGGAGTTGACCTGAGTGGTGCTAACCTCAGTAAGGTTAACCTCAGTGGGGCTAACCTCAGTGGGGCTAACCTTAGTGGGGCTAACCTTAGTGGGGCTAACCTTAGTGGGGCTGACCTAAAGAATGCTTACCTCATTAATGCTAACCTCAATAAGGTTGACCTTAGTGGTGCTAACCTCAATAAGGTTGACCTCAGTGGGGCTAACCTCAGTGGGGTTGACCTAAGAAGGGCCAACCTCGATGAGGTAGACCTCAGTGGAGCTAACCTCAGCGGGGGGAACTTTATGCATGCCATTCTAATTGGAACAAACTGCGAGAAAGCAAATTTTACAAACTGCAAAATTTATGGTATTTCCGCTTGGAATGTAAAAATGCATGGAGCAATACAATCCGACCTTATTATCACCCAAGATAACGAACCTATTATTACTGTAGACAATCTTGAAGTTGCCCAGTTCATTTATTTGCTAATCCACAACGAGAAAATCCGAGAAGTAATTGATACTATAAGCCGAAAAGTTGTACTTATTCTGGGTCGCTTCACACCTGAGAGGAAAGCAATTTTAGATGCAATCCGAAATGAACTCCGTAACCATGACTATTTACCAGTATTGTTTGACTTTAAAAAACCTACAAATCGAGATATGACTGAAACTGTCCGCACCCTTGCACATCTGGCACGATTCATTATTGCAGACATCACAGAACCAAGAAGTATCCCTCAAGAGTTGCAGGCTATAGTACCACACCTTCAGGTACCAGTTCAGCCATTGATACTTGAAGGTTCTACTGGTGAATATGCAATGTTCCAAGATTTGAATAAATATCCTTGGGTGCTTCCAATACACCAATATAAAGATCTCAATTATTTGCTTGATTCCCTTGGAGAGAACATTATTGCTCCAGCTGAAGCAAAGGCGCATGAATTGAAAAAGAGGTGAAGCATCCAAACCCTTTTGAATCAGATTAATGTATAACTCCTGGAATTAGGAAAGATTGCACACCTTTTTTTAATAGTACATTAATGAAAGAGTACTTATAAAATTTCGAGCATCCTTGAGATGCCGCCGACAGAGCGAAGCGGCGTCGGGGTCGTTGACATTTGGGAGGCTGACATGGCGTACATGGAGTTCGGGATGGTCGCGTAGTCGAAAAGGTTTTATGGGGTGGGATTGGTACATAATAATTAAGTGACTCTAAAATATGGGTGAATCATGACTGAAGAAAACAACACAGTACATAACACGCATATACTACCAAATTTTCATTCCAATGCACACTTTCTAGCACAAGAAGATATGGAAGAAATATATGATGAGACATTCTGGGCTCGTCAACGCGAATTGCTTAAAGAAAAGGATAAGTTTGTAAGCATTGATGAGTTATGAAATACGTCTTCATCTAAAAGCTGCAAGTTTTCTCAATAGGTGCAATCAAGCAACTAAAGAGCAATTAAAATCCAAAATAAGAGTATTGGAGAATAATCCGAAACTCAAACGATCTGGTGCTGATATTAAGAAAATCAGAGATGCTAACCCAGAAGCATATAGGTTGAGGATAGGCGATTACAGAGTGATTTATGTTATCGAAGAGGGCATTGTTTGGATTACAGAAATAATGCATCGACAAAAAGGCTATCGTTAGCATTAATTTTTCTGCTATTGTACTCACATGTTCCACGCACCTCAGCTATGCTTACACATGTATGCGACCTCAAGCTTGCAGATGCCCCCAAATTCTATTAGGGGTGGTGCGAACGGGGCTTCAACTGACCATGCCTCCAAACCCTTATCCCTCCTACACCCCAATATACCCCTATGCTCTCAATCGGAGTCATTACCCGCGGAAAGTACGGCAGGCGGCTGCTGGACACTATCACCCGCCGCACAGAATTCACAGTCTCATCAGCAGACGTACCTCCCACCCTGCCCGACTTCATCGACGAACCCGCACCCTTTGTGGACAACCTTGACCTTGACCACAGCGTCCTGTCCTCAGACCTTCTCATCACCTACAGCCTGAATCCCGACATCACACCCGAGATCGTCGAACGTGCAGCCAGTGCGGGAGCAAAGGCCATAATCATACCAGGAGGCTGGGCCATGGCCGGTGACCCAAAGCAAATGAAGGAGATATCTGCACAGTACGGCACCAGGATACTGGTAGAGGACATCTGCTGCGATATAGGTGGTGATACCGACTCTGCCGGTCCCACCATCAACCTGTTCGCATCCGTGCTGGGGCGCCCCAGGTTGGAAGTGCAGGTAGAGGACGGGGAAATAAGCGATGTAAAAGTGATCTGCGGTGCTCCCTGCGGTTCAACATGGTGGATGGCAGAACACTTAAAAGGCGTCCCGGTCTCAGAAGCACCCGCCTGGGCTGGCCTGCTGGTGCAGCAGTACCCCTGCCGGGCTGTCAGGGGCACAATGGGTGGGATACACCTTTCGGCAGAGTTGCATAAGCAGGCAGTTGAAGATGCAATAAAAAAATAGATAACAGAATAAAAGAAAGAGGATAAGCTATGGACAATAATGATCCGATATATGAGGAGTCTTTAAAAGTACACGAACTGCACCGCGGTGTACTTGAAGTTGCCAGTAAAGTGTCACTGGACGATGTGCATGACCTGAGCATTGATTATACTCCAGGCGTAGCAGAACCCTGCAGGGTCATCCGTGCAGACCCGGATACGGTTTATAAATATACCAGTAAAGGCAATTTTGTTGCAGTGGTTACAGACGGCTCTGCTGTACTGGGGCTGGGAGACATCGGCGCTGCAGCCGCCATGCCTGTGATGGAAGGAAAGTCTATTTTGTTCAAACAACTGGGCGGCATTGATGCTTTTCCAATATGCCTGGACACGAAAGATACCGAAGAGATCATAAAGACCGTAAAGTACATAGCTCCAACCTTTGGCGGCATCAACCTGGAGGACATTAGTGCACCCCGTTGTTTCGAGATCGAAGAGAGGCTGCGGCAGGAACTGGATATACCAGTGTTCCATGACGACCAGCACGGCACTGCGGTTGTGGTCTATGCCGGACTGATCAATGCACTGAAAATTGTGGGTAAGGATATCAATAATATCAAAGTAGTAATTAATGGAGCCGGTGCAGCAGGTGCTGCAATCGCGCTTACTCTTATACGAGCAGGTGTACGTGACCTGGTGATATGTGACAGCCGGGGCATACTCGGCCAGTCACGCAGGGAAGGTATGAACTCCATGAAGTTCATGCTTGCTGGCCTGACCAATATCAGGGGTTTGATGGGTGGGCTGGAAATAGCTATGCAAGGAGCCGACGTGTTCATCGGTGTATCTGTAGGTGGAATTGTTTCTAAGGATCTGGTGCGCAGCATGGCCTCTGACCCCATTGTGTTCGCAATGGCAAACCCTGTTCCTGAGATCATGCCAGAGGATGCAGTGGATGCCGGTGCCAGGGTGGTGGCCACAGGCCGCTCCGATTATCCCAACCAGGTGAACAACGTGCTTGGATTCCCTGGCATTTTCAGGGGTGCGCTGGATACAAGGGCCACAGATATCAATATCGAAATGAAGATGGCTGCTGCCAGGGCACTGGCAGGTATTATTGAAGATGAAAAACTGGATGATAAGCACATCCTGCCCGGACCGCTTGATAAACGAGTAGTACCTATTATTGCAGCGGCAGTGGCTGAGGCATCAGTGCAAAGCGGGGCTGCAAGAGTTACACCACACCCAAACGAAGTGGCCATGCATGCCAGGGAGATGGTGCAGCATAGTAAATTGCGCAACAAATAAATTGATCCAATATCCTGCAGTGCAAAGCTATTTTTGTTGATAGCGACAGATGAACATCAGCAGCATCAAAACCTATAAACTTTATAGACTATATAGGATATAAAAAATCGGGATAATATTATTTTCGATCAGGAGGATTCAATTTGACAAAAATTACAGTCGTAGGTGCCGGGTTCGTGGGCGCCACCACAGTCCAGCGTATCGCAGAGAAGGAACTGGGCGATGTAGTGATGACAGACATTATCGAGGGCATGCCCCAGGGTAAGGCACTGGATCTGATGGAATCAGCACCAATTGTTGGTTTTGATGTGAATGTGGTAGGAACCAATGATTATAAGGACATGCAGGATTCCGACATTGTAGTAATAACAGCCGGAATTGCCAGAAAGCCGGGGATGAGCAGGGACGACCTGGTAAAGACCAACAGTACCATAATAGGCGAGGTCAGCGAGAACATCAATAAATATGCCCCTGATTCCATTGTTATTGTAGTTACCAATCCTCTTGATATAATGACCTATGTAGCCCTTAGAAAGACGGGTTTCCACCCCGGCAGAGTGATCGGCATGAGCGGGGTACTGGACTGTGCCAGGTTCGCCACATTTGTGGCTATGGAACTGGGCTGTTCTGTCAAAAACGTTGATGCCATGGTACTTGGCGGACACGGGGACTTAATGGTACCGCTGCCCAGGCACACTACAGTGTCAGGTATACCCATCACTGAACTTATGGACGAAGCTGCCATTGACAGGCTGGTGCAGCGTACCATCAACGGTGGTGCCGAGATCGTGGAACTATTAAAGACCGGCAGTGCATTCTATGCACCCTCTGCAGCCATCACTTTAATGGTGGAATCCATTGTGCGGGACCAGAAACGCATCCTGCCTGTCGCAGCCTATATGTACGGGCAGTACGGCCATGAGGAAATATACCTGGGCGTGCCTGTGAAACTGGGACGGATGGGTGTGGAAGCGGTAATAGAATTAGACCTTACTGAACCTGAACAGGAGATGCTGGCCCACTCGGCAGAGGCTATGAAAGAAGCTATTTCAACACTGGATTTATGAATGCATTGAAAAGCCAGCTAGTGACAGATGCTGTAGAAGAGATAATCAGGCAGGCACAGACCAGACTGCCTCCTGATGTAGTGGAGGGGCTGGTTGTTGCCAGGGATGCAGAAACCGATAAAACTGCCACGGCCCAGCTTGATGCCATACTGGAGAACATTTCTATTGCAGATGACAGGGGCATCCCAATGTGCCAGGATACTGGGATCCTGGTATTCTTTGTGGAAATTGGCAGGGACGCCTGCATTGTTTTAGACCTGGACCGGGCCATCCGGGAGGGTGTGAAGCAGGCGACAAACAGCGTGCCCTTGCGTCCCAATGCAGTGGAGCCCCTGACAAGGCTAAACTCAGGTGACAATACCGGGGATGGCCTGCCTGATATCAATTATTCCTTTAAGGACGGTAAGACCATCACTATCACAGTTGCCCCGAAAGGTGCTGGCTCAGAGAATATGAGTGCCTTTACAATGCTGAAGCCATCACAGGTGGGTAGTGTCAAAGACTTCGTGGTCGAGACCGTGCAAAAGGCCGGGGGTATGCCATGCCCTCCCATTATAGTGGGTGTGGGTATTGGCGGCAGTTTTGACAAGTCAGCCAGGCTGGCAAAGCGCTCGTTACTGCGTAACCTGGGAGATATGGATGAGTATGAACAGGAACTGCTGGAAGCTATCAATTCACTTGGTATTGGTCCCATGGGACTGGGCGGCAGGACCACTGCACTGGCTGTGCATGTGGAGAAAGCTCACTGCCATACAGCATCGCTGCCTGTGGCCGTGAATATCCAGTGCTGGGCCAACCGGCATGCATCAGTGACCCTGGATGCAGGACATGACCTGACTCACCTGAGTGAACAGTACAAGACCATGCATCACTTAACCGAACAGCACTCAAATAAGCATCACCTGGTTGAACAGCACTTGAATGAGCATCACCTGGCCGAACGGCACATGAATAAGCACCAACTGGCCGAACGGCATATGGCCGGGAAGAATGTGCCCCATCACCTGACTACACCCCTTGGCCGGGATGATATTATGGAATTAGAGGCAGGGGACATAGTTTACCTATCAGGCACTATCTATACGGCAAGGGATGAAGCACACTTGCGGATCCTGGAACTGACTGACGAGGGTAAGCCGCTGCCATTTGACCTGGAAGGTGCTGTCCTTTATCACTGCGGGCCGCTGATGCAGAAGGACAACGGCGGGTGGAGGACAGTTGCAGCAGGACCCACTACCAGTGCCAGGATGACGGAGATGACGCCCCAGGTGCTTGATAATTACAATGTCAGGGCCATCATTGGTAAGGGTGGTATGAAAAACATTGCACCGGTCCTGGAGGACAGGTGCGTGTACCTGGCATATACGGGTGGGTGTGCGGCCCTGGCTGTGGATATGATAAAGGATGTCAGGGGCGTGCACTGGCTGGATCTGGGGATGCCGGAGGCTGTGTGGGTGCTGGAGGTTGAGAATTTCGGGCCGCTGATCGTGGGAGTGGATGCAAAGGGCAGGGACCTCTATGGAGAGGTATCTGGCTTAGCTTTGAAATGAAAGGTTCACGATGTATAATATATAGCCTTTTCATCTAAGCAAATTGGTATACCATCTGCACATAAGCTGTGACGCTTATATCACCGGGCAGGATTGAAGTGCTTTTTCTCATTTCATACCCAGCCTCGTCTACAGCCGCATAAGGTACCGGATATGTTGTCACGACACTACCGCCGCTGGTAGTTACTTCCACGGGACCAAGAAGAGTCACGTCCAGTATTCCGGCAAGGGTGTCGGCATCTGACCTGGCGGCTTCTACTGCATTCTCCAGTGCCTGTGACCTGGCATCCTGCCTCACATCATCAGATAGTGTAAAACTGACACTCTGCACCTCATTGGCACCTGCATTCACTGCTGTATCGATGATGTCGCCTACTTTGTCAACATCAGTCACTGTAACCATCAGGCGGTTCGATACCACATAACCGGTTATCGTGGGTTCTTCTGCTTCATAACTTCTCAGTGCTTCATAACTTCTCATCGGGTACATTGAGTAACCCGAGGTTTCCATATCGTCCTCTGCTATCCCCGCATCTTTTAAAGCAGCGATTATCCTGTCCATCTTCTCTGCATTTTCCTGCTGGGCGGCAGTGGCATCGGCAGACTGTGTTTGCACGCCCAGATACACTACTGCTTCATCAGGGAAGACAGTCACAGTGCCAGTGCCAGCTACATTGATGGTGTTTATCTGTATCTCATCCCCACCGGCCGTACTCACAGTACCGGTTGAAGATGGGTATACGAAATATGCAGATGCTGTGCTGGCAACTATTACCAAGATCGTCAGGCCCAGCAGTGATGCATATATTTTTTTCATTATTTTATCGTTCATATTTTATTCCTCTTATTGTGATTGATCATTTTTGAGAGTAACCTCATAATTTACATTAGAGCACATAACATATAATATTTATTTTAACTTCAAATCAATTCGTAGTTATCCCCCTACAAAAGCTATACAAACACTATACCAGCAATACTATACCAGCAATACTATACCAGCAATACTATACCAGCACCACTATACCAGTAATACTATTCCAGTAACACTATTCCATTAACACTATTCCAGCAATACTATTCCAGCAATACTATACCAGCAATACTATACCAGCAATTTTCAGTGCATTGATCAGTCCGGCATAGACCACAACCGCAGTGCCGTGCTGGTCGTCATGGAACACTGGTATATCCAGTTCCTGCCGCAGCCTCTCTTCGATCTCGAAACAACGGGGTGCACTAATGTCCTCCAGGTTGATGCCGCCAAAGGTTGGAGCTATGTACTTTACGGTCTTTATGATCTCTTCGGTATCTTTCGTGTCCAGGCATATTGGAAAAGCATCAATGCCGCCCAGTTGTTTGAACAAAATAGACTTTCCTTCCATCACAGGCATGGCGGCTGCAGCGCCGATGTCTCCCAGCCCCAGTACAGCAGAGCCGTCTGTAACCACTGCAACAAAATTGCCTTTACTGGTATATTTATAAACCGTATCCGGGTCTGCACGGATGACCCTGCAGGGTTCTGCTACGCCTGGAGTATAATCAATGCTCAGGTCATGCACATCGTCCAGTGACACTTTACTGGCAACTTCAAGTACACCGCGGTGCAGTTCGTGTACTTTTAAAGACTCCTCATATATCGGATCATTATTGTCCATAGCTTATCCTCTTTCTTTTATTCTGTTATCTATTTTTTTATTGCATCTTCAACTGCCTGCTTATGCAACTCTGCCGAAAGGTGTATCCCACCCATTGTGCCCCTGACAGCCCGGCAGGGGTACTGCTGCACCAGCAGGCCAGCCCAGGCGGGTGCTTCTGAGACCGGGACGCCTTTTAAGTGTTCTGCCATCCACCATGTTGAACCGCAGGGAGCACCGCAGATCACTTTTACATCGCTTATTTCCCCGTCCTCTACCTGCACTTCCAACCTGGGGCGCCCCAGCACGGATGCGAACAGGTTGATGGTGGGACCGGCAGAGTCGGTATCACCACCTATATCGCAGCAGATGTCCTCTACCAGTATCCTGGTGCCGTACTGTGCAGATATCTCCTTCATTTGCTTTGGGTCACCGGCCATGGCCCAGCCTCCTGGTATGATTATGGCCTTTGCTCCCGCACTGGCTGCACGTTCGACGATCTCGGGTGTGATGTCGGGATTCAGGCTGTAGGTGATGAGAAGGTCTGAGGACAGGACGCTGTGGTCAAGGTCAAGGTTGTCCACAAAGGGTGCGGGTTCGTCGATGAAGTCGGGCAGGGTGGGAGGTACGTCTGCTGATGAGACTGTGAATTCTGTGCGGCGGGTGATAGTGTCCAGCAGCCGCCTGCCGTACTTTCCGCGGGTAATGACTCCGATTGAGAGCATAGGGGTATATTGGGGTGTAGGAGGGATAAGGGTTTGGAGGCATGGTCAGTTGAAGCCCCGTTCGCACCACCCCTAATAGAATTTGGGGGCATCTGCAAGCTTGAGGTCGCATACATGTGTAAGCATAGCTGAGGTGCGTGGAACATGTGAGTACAATAGCAGAAAAATTAATGCTAACGATAGCCTTTTTGTCGATGCATTATTTCTGTAATCCAAACAATGCCCTCTTCGATAACATAAATCACTCTGTAATCGCCTATCCTCAACCTATATGCTTCTGGGTTAGCATCTCTGATTTTCTTAATATCAGCACCAGATCGTTTGAGTTTCGGATTATTCTCCAATACTCTTATTTTGGATTTTAATTGCTCTTTAGTTGCTTGATTGCACCTATTGAGAAAACTTGCAGCTTTTAGATGAAGACGTATTTCATAACTCATCAATGCTTACAAACTTATCCTTTTCTTTAAGCAATTCGCGTTGACGAGCCCAGAATGTCTCATCATATATTTCTTCCATATCTTCTTGTGCTAGAAAGTGTGCATTGGAATGAAAATTTGGTAGTATATGCGTGTTATGTACTGTGTTGTTTTCTTCAGTCATGATTCACCCATATTTTAGAGTCACTTAATTATTATGTACCAATCCCACCCCATAAAACCTTTTCGACTACGCGACCATCCCGAACTCCATGTACGCCATGTCAGCCTCCCAAATGTCAACGACCCCGACGCCGCTTCGCTCTGTCGGCGGCATCTCAAGGATGCTCGAAATTTTATAAGTACTCTTTCATTAATGTACTATTAAAAAAAGGTGTGCAATCTTTCCTAATTCCAGGAGTTATACATTAATCTGATTCAAAAGGGTTTGGATGCTTCACCTCTTTTTCAATTCATGCGCCTTTGCTTCAGCTGGAGCAATAATGTTCTCTCCAAGGGAATCAAGCAAATAATTGAGATCTTTATATTGGTGTATTGGAAGCACCCAAGGATATTTATTCAAATCTTGGAACATTGCATATTCACCAGTAGAACCTTCAAGTATCAATGGCTGAACTGGTACCTGAAGGTGTGGTACTATAGCCTGCAACTCTTGAGGGATACTTCTTGGTTCTGTGATGTCTGCAATAATGAATCGTGCCAGATGTGCAAGGGTGCGGACAGTTTCAGTCATATCTCGATTTGTAGGTTTTTTAAAGTCAAACAATACTGGTAAATAGTCATGGTTACGGAGTTCATTTCGGATTGCATCTAAAATTGCTTTCCTCTCAGGTGTGAAGCGACCCAGAATAAGTACAACTTTTCGGCTTATAGTATCAATTACTTCTCGGATTTTCTCGTTGTGGATTAGCAAATAAATGAACTGGGCAACTTCAAGATTGTCTACAGTAATAATAGGTTCGTTATCTTGGGTGATAATAAGGTCGGATTGTATTGCTCCATGCATTTTTACATTCCAAGCGGAAATACCATAAATTTTGCAGTTTGTAAAATTTGCTTTCTCGCAGTTTGTTCCAATTAGAATGGCATGCATAAAGTTCCCCCCGCTGAGGTTAGCTCCACTGAGGTCTACCTCATCGAGGTTGGCCCTTCTTAGGTCAACCCCACTGAGGTTAGCCCCACTGAGGTCAACCTTATTGAGGTTAGCACCACTAAGGTCAACCTTATTGAGGTTAGCATTAATGAGGTAAGCATTCTTTAGGTCAGCCCCACTAAGGTTAGCCCCACTAAGGTTAGCCCCACTAAGGTTAGCCCCACTGAGGTTAGCCCCACTGAGGTTAACCTTACTGAGGTTAGCACCACTCAGGTCAACTCCACTCAGGGCAAACTCCATAAGATTAGCCCCCATTAAGTTAATATATTTTTTACGACCCTTTTTTTTCCACTTATTCCAATCCTCTGTTCCTTGACTCAGTTTATCAAGGAAATCGTCAAGATACATACCTATTCCCCTGCTAAATGAGTGGCGTTCCTGAGTATATATACTTAAGGCAGTCCATTCCTGCACTTTCTTTATTGGCCTTTACCTGAGACCATGCCTTTTCAAGATTCTTTTCATCACATACCTAATTGATCAGGCTGTGTTTCTTGAATCTGTCATGGTACTGTTGATTCCATTTCTTCATCTGTTTGTTTTCCATCAGTCCGGTTGTTCAGCCGTTTTCCATCACCTTCATATGTTAGCACCAGATGGCGTTTTTACTATTTTTTTTCCCTATAACTACCTTTCTAGCATTTTTTTCTTTAAAAAAAAGTTTTTTAGCTTCCTATTTCCTCACCGAGCACAAGTTTTATCCTTCCGAAGTCACGGACCCCGGACGGCGCTACGCTCTGTCCGGGGCATTTTGGAAGATGCTCGATTCATAATTAAGGATGAAATTTACTGCTCAAATATTTCAATTGAAAAACTCTATATT
>Ga0255457_1092_pt1 | contig 11718 bp, 10 predicted proteins | sample ANMaggQBNCT02L10_FD_182650 | JGI IMG/M metagenome (GOLD analysis project Ga0255457, IMG submission 182650) | Sediment cell enrichment communities from methane seep in Santa Monica Basin, California, United Staets - ANME aggregate JGI... | ecosystem: Environmental > Aquatic > Marine > Cold seeps >...
TGTTTAATGGTTATTATATGTAAGTTCACTACAAATTAATAGCATATTTGCTTTTGATAGTGGTTTATAGCATTCTTACGACTTAACAGGTTTCATAATTCCATTAATTGCCCTATTTGGTTTTAACTCTTTGAGGATTGCCTTGAGTTCCCTTCATTGAAATTTCAATGGCTTGTTAGGGGTTTACATGGGCTGTTATAACCTGAAATTCAGGGTTTCATAGGCTGCACCCACTCAAAATTAGCCGACTGTACTTCATTACACTTGGATTTTTGTAGCCCAAAAAACCCTGAATCTCAGGTTATATGCACGCAGATGCTTATGTTTTCAGGTACCTGTCCTGATCATATCTGTGCTTAATCGGGCAACTCCTTCTTAGAGTATGCATGTGCTGTCATAAGTTGTGGTCATCATACCCGGCCAGTGTAAAACCGAAAACCTTTGAATAAAAATCAAGCTCGCAATCAAGCGCACGTTTGATATTCTCAGCTCGGCGGAACCCATGCTGCTCGCCCTCAAATAATACATATTCCACTGGTAATCCTTTTGCACGCATCCCGTCCACCATCATCTCGGTCTGGTTGGGTGGAACTATTTTATCTTCAAGTCCCTGAAAAAAGATCACAGGACATGATAAGCGCTCAATGGAGTTGATAGGTGAGCGTTCGCTATATAGCTTGTTTCCTTCATAAAAAGGATCTATCAACCGGTCAAGGTAACGCGACTCGAACTTATGTGTATCCTTTACCATGGCTTCAAGATCGCTGACTCCGTAGTAACTGGCTCCTGCTTTGAAAGCATTGCGGAAGGTGAGTGCACATAGAGTAGTATAACCTCCTGCACTTCCTCCTCTAATAGCAAGCCGCTCACTATCAACCTTGCCCTGCTCAATAAGGTATCGTGCACCGTTCACACAATCGTCCACATCAACGATTCCCCACTGGCCGTCCAAGCGCTGGCGGTACTGTCTGCCATAGCCGGTACTTCCTCCGTAGTTCACATCAAGTACAGCTATCCCACGGGTTGTCCAGTACTGTATCATCAGGTTAAATGTATCTGAAGTAGATGCAGTCGGACCTCCGTGGCTAATGACAAGTAAGGGGGGCATCTCATCAGGCGCAGATGCGAATTCAGGATTTTTGGGTGGATAAAAGAAAGCGTTTGCTGTGAGTCCGTGCTCAGTCGGATATTCAATAGGCTTTGGTTTTGAGAGATAGTTAATATCAATATCAACACCTACCACAATCTCACTTGAGCAGCGCATCTCATGCATCTTGTGTGTATCAAGATCAAGTCTGACCACTGATGGTGCAGCTGTAGGTGAACCCCCGATAAATACTATATATCCTGGTACAGCTTTGAGATATCCTATTGAAGTATAAGGAGTATTAATCACATCAAGTCTGCCTGATACTGTATCAATACTTGCTAAGTACCAGGTTCCCTGTCTGGTATAGGTGCATATGATACGGTTCTTTGATGCAAATGAATAAGTGGACTGTCCAAAGACCCACTGCGGCAGGCCAAATTCTGCTTCTATCTGGCAAACCGGCTTGATATTTTTATTATTTTTATTATTATTTAGGCAGTAGAGATTCCACCAGCCGTTTTTATCTGAAATGAAGTATAAAGTACCATCAGGCGACCACTCTGGCTGGAATATAGATTCGTCAACGCCACCTGCTATCTGGTCTATATGTCCGATCGATCCGTCTTTTTCTATTTCACCTACCCATAGTTGTGTACCATCCCATGGCATGTTAGGATGGTTCCAGGTAAGCCAGGCAAGATGTGAGCCGCTGTGACTCAGCCGGGGAGATGAATAAAAATCATGACCGGATACCAGTACCTGACATTCATTATTAGCATCAAGATCAATACTTACCAGAGTATTGGTTGGTTCTTGTTTGGAGTGTGTATGGTCCTCGCGTACACATATCAAATTATTCCTGATATTATCAATAATGATATCAGCAAAACGATAATCCAATGCAGGAGTAAGTGGGTGCGGGTCATCCCCGGAAAATTGACGGTAGAGACGTTGATCATCGAAATTTGAGAAATATGTTGTGCCTTCTACAACTGTGAATGATCCGCCGCCGTACTCGTGTACTCGTGTACGGGCATTAAAGTGAGGTGGCGTGATATCTGTACTTAGAGTGTCTGGTGAGTGACGTACTATTACGTACCGTCCACCTTCTTTTGGTCTGTTCTCTATCCAGTAGATATCCGGTCCATCGATAACTATCTGTTCAAGTCTGATGGTTCCTGAGACGATCATATCTGATGTGACTGGAGATTTCCAGGAGCCGTATGGGGTTATTTTTTTTATGGTATTCATATGTATTAAGTAGGTATGTGCTTATTATTAAATATTATTAAGTGATCAAATATACTACTCTGTAAGTGTAATTTGGAATTCTATATAAAACCACTAAAATAATGTCCACTGAAGTATTTACCGCTGCAATAACTATTTGCCGAGTAGCCAGAGGCCGTTACCGGCCCCCAGCCCTCTAAGAACCGGACTTGCGACTTTAACCACATCCGGCTCAAGCCTTTCATAACCCTTTATATCGGGCAGCAGTTCTCACTTAGATCACTGCTTTTGTAATTCCGGTCTGCAGCCTATTAACGCAAGCATCTGTAAGTCTCTCGCTTTTCAGCGTCGTTGAGTGTCTTACATTGACAGGTTTGCCTCCGTTCATACAATGAAACACCATTGGCAAGTCTGCACCCTTTCAAGTTGAGGCAAAGTCTGAACCTCTATCCAGTCCATTACAAACTGGCATTCGCTTTTTACCGTTTCCGCTACCCTCTGAGCCATCGTCGGTCCTCACGGACTCTCTACCCAGATAACTGGGAGCTCATGGGGCTTACCAAGTTCCATACCTTGAATAATTTCTAAATGCCTTAGAAGCCATCTGTAAGCCGAGAATCATATGTCCATTCCCTGTAATGTGTACGAAGCCATTATAGTCTAATTCTGTGCCTTTTGGCTCAAGCGTATACAGTCTGCTTTCGCTTGTCACTATTTACGACTCTTACGATGGTTCAACTTTCGTTTCTTCTTAGCATTCATTACCCTAGCAGATTGTCCGGATCAGACTTCCAGGTTTTTCCACATTGTCCTGTGAGCATCACACATTCCATTACTGATAATGCATGTCACAGTAGGGTCACTCCGAATGGAGGGAGCGGCATTTCTGCAATTCATGATATGACTTTCTTGTCACAATCGTACTAATAGTACAGAGTCTTCATATACTTTAATAAAACGGTTTGTTGCTTTGAATCCTGTTCAATGGTTATTTATCAGAGAACTTGTAAAATATGAAATTATTTTCGTTCCTTTAATGGTGGTAGCCCTTGCACACTCATCCGGTCATTACTCCACACCATCCCCAAAGTTAAACACCGTCATTATTGAGGGTGGGATTGTGATCCTGAATAGACCTGTTTTAGACTTTGATGTCTTAGTCATATTATAGATAACCTCTTATTAGGTTACTATTAGGTTTTATTAAGGACAAATAATAACTTCGGTTTCTACAAATATTCAAAAACGAAAGGATGAATCTGACCTGAAGCAATACGTCTGCGATTTTTGTTCCGATTGTGTATTGAAAAAAGCATGTATTAAAGCAGTAAATAGAATAATTTCAAGAGACCCCCGAGAACATTTATTGGTTGAGATGAAGGGGAAACTGAGGACAGATGAAGGCAAAGAATTGTATATGGGGCGAATGTATACGGCTGAGCCTGTTTTTGGCCAGATGAAACAGAATAGAGGATTTAGGGAGTTTCTTTTAAGGGGTAAGGAAAAAGTAAATGTGGAATTCTTGATGATGTGTATTGTGCATAATATTGGGAAGATTGAGGGGTTTGTGAAAAGAGAGGGTAAAAATTTGAAAGAAATACTGAAAAATGGGATTTGGGGGGCAAATCAGTTCGTAGTGGGCACGAAAAATGTTGTAATTTGTGCTTAAAAATACATTTTTGGTGAAATATGTGGATTTCCATGTAGGTAAGCACAAAATTTAAGTAAATTAAGATGTTAACTTCGTGTGTTGGAAACTTTCAGAACTTAAAGGTGTCGTAAAAAGTTGTTTTGGGGACAGCCTGAAGAGTGTATTATTAGATTATAGGAAATAAGGACCATAAGGTGAATTATGCTTCGCTCTCGCTATCGACGAATCACATTTTTTTTTGCTCGAGTCTTCATCGGGCTTATTTTTTGGGAACTTGTCCTTCCATTTTTAAGGTTTCGAAATCTCACCACCCAAACGAGAAAAGATCGGCTCAGAAAAATCGCCGTACAATTTCGGTCTCTCGCCACTGATATGGGTGGCGTGATGATCAAAGTAGGGCAATTTCTATCCTCCCGCGTCGATGTGTTGCCAGAAGAGATCACCAAAGAACTTGCTGATCTTCAAGACGAAGTCGCCCCGGAAAACTTCGAGGATATCCGCCAAATAGCTGAAACAGAATTGGGCGCTTCTCTGAGTGAATGCTTTCTTGAATTTGATCCCGAACCCCTGGCCGCTGCTTCGCTGGGACAAGTTCACCGGGCAAAACTTCACAAACCTGTCAATGGATTCGATCAAGTGGTCGTTAAAGTACAGAGGCCCAATATTGAAACCATAATTCAAACCGATTTGGCCGCGCTTGAGACAGTTGGCCGATGGATCCGGCGTTTCAGACCGATTTCAAAACGCGCCAATGTCCCGGCCTTATTGAAAGAATTTTCTGATATCACCTTCGAAGAAATCGATTATCTTGCAGAGGGGGAAAACGCTGAGACTTTCGCAGCGAATTTTAAAGATCGACCAGGAGTCAAAGTTCCAAAGGTGGTGTGGGCTCACACCACAAAACGGGTTCTAACTCTTGAAAACGTACTGGCCATCAAAATCACGGATTATGAATCCATCGCGGCGGCAGGAATAAGCAAAGCTGAAGTTGCCCAACGTTTATTTGAAACCTACCTGCAGCAAATATTTGAAGATGGTTTTTTTCATGCGGATCCGCACCCCGGGAATTTGTTCGTCACTCCTGTTCCCAATGAAATTGAGAGCAGTAAACAAAATTGGACTCTCACTTTTGTCGATTTTGGCATGGTAGGGAAGGTTTCCCCTAACCTTCGGGCCGGGCTTAGGGAAATGGCTATTGGCATCGGCACCCAAAATCCAGACCGGGTGATTAATTCTTTCCAAATGCTTGGCGTACTTTTCCCTGAGGCAGATACCGAACGCATTAAAGAACTGATCGTCAGCGAGTTTGAACGTTTTGGGGGAAAAAGCATGGCTGAACTGCAGCAAATCCAATTCGATGAAATGCGGGAGCTTGCCATTGAATATCGGGATTTGATTGTTGATATGCCTTTCCAGATGCCTGCCAAATTGTTATTCTTTTTCCGATGTGTTGGCATTCTTTCGGGAATGTGTACGGGGCTGAATCCGGATTTCAATGCCTGGAAAGGGATTGAACCCTATACAAAGAAAATCATTGCAGAGGAAACCACTAAAAATTGGCATTACTGGCTTCAAGAGTTGGGTACCTATGGATTGACAATCATCAGACTCCCCCGACGGTTGGACACAGTTTTAAATAAGATGGAACGCGGCGATATGGCAGTCAACACCCCATCGCTGAATCAATATGCTGCCCGGATTGAAAAATCAACACGGCGAATAACAAATGCAGTCGTTTTTGCAGTATTGTTTTTTAGTGCAGTACAACTTTATTTGGCCGAAGAGCTTACCTTTGGGATGATTCTACTTATCGGATCGATTATACCCCTGTGGCGAATCATTTTTCCAGGCAGAAGAACTTAATAGTGTTCCCCCTCTTTTTGAGAGTTTCTCCATAGATTTACTTAGAAACTTTTTGAGTTGACCGGTTTTATGTAGATTTGAAAGAGATATAAAGACCGCCTTTTATCTTGCTTCATGGTGACAAAAAAGGCCTTTATAATGTTAGAGTTGAAGACCCTGAGATTTTTCAACGGATTAGTGTTTACAAATGCTTGAATGTCAAGTCTTAATATACATATTGCTGAATTCCGACCTTACTGATTAGCATGTAAAAGCGCCTGCCAGCCCCCGCACCATAAGGGCGGGTGGAGCAGATCGGAACGGGCAGCCGGCCCAGCACACCACAAGGCACCAGTGTGAAGATGATTGAAATGGGCAACCAATTTTATTTACCGCAATACAACATTGCTATTATTCAGTGCATAGTTTGAGGTATCAATATGAAATGAGGAAGTGATTGATGTGAAGATATTAGCTATCATAGGAAGTCCGCATAAAGGAAATACGCTGGAGAAAACGCAGCGGATCGAGGATAAGCTCAAGCAGCTGGGTAATGTAGAGTTTGAATATATTCACCTTAAGGACATGGATATTAAGCCGTGCAAGGGATGTTTCATGTGTTTTATGAAAGGGGAGGATAGCTGTCCACTCCATGATGATAAGGAAAAGATATCACATAAGATGGAAGAGGCAGATGGAGTAATCTTTGCCACTCCGGTCTATTCCATGCACGTTTCATATCTTCTAAAGACATTCATTGACCGGTTTGCGTATAATTTCCACCGGCCACGTTATTTTGGCAAGTATGCCATCACCCTTGCTGTTTCAGGAGGTTTGGGACTGGACGAGACTCTTAAATACCTCAAGATGGTTGCAGACGGGTGGGGTTTTGAATTCGTGGGCCAGATAGGTCTCGTCGCACCGCCCAAAAATACTCCTATGCAAAAGCTCATCGATATGAAAGACCGTACCGACAATGTGGTGGGTAAGTTCCATACGGCTATTAAAGAGAAACAGCCAAGAAAGTTGGCACTTTCGGATCATATTAATTTCAGGTTAATGCAAACTGTCTATTCGAGGATGGAAACAATGTCTCCCACTGACTACAGGTACTTTAAGGAAAAGGGTTGGTTCGATAATGATGTGAGTTATTTCTACGACAACGTGAGAGGGAGTTATCTTAAAGACCGGATTGCCAGGATTATGAGTTGGATTATGGGTCAAAAAATCGATAAAGCTATAGCCAAATTGAAATGAAATTAAAGCCCCTGCCAGCCCCCACACCACAAGGGCGGGCGGAGCAGATCGGGGCACCCTGGCGAAGTGAAGGCGAGAGGGGGCGGCAGGAGAGCCGAAGAAGGGATGAGGCCGGACGATATGAGGCTGTTCAATAATATCATGCCCCATCCCAATGGATGAACTTCCCAGCCAATGCTACAGATTTGAGAAAAACCCGATCATAAGGACTACGTCAGCTCCAGCATGAAATAAGATGGCAGCCAGTAGACTATCAGTTCGCTGTATAATATATCCCCATGCAAGACCAAGGATCAATAGAATTACGAAAAATGTAGAGCTATCTGACGTGTACGTCACCCCTAAATGGGCTATTGCAAAAAATAGTGCTATTACAAGATTTGATGAATTAACCCCAATAAATGGCTCTAATTTTTTCAAAAAAAGTCCTCTGTACAATAATTCCTCCAAAGCTCCATTTGCCAGCACAAAAGCCAGGATCCAGGGGGTCCAGGAGAATATCCTCCACACGTCCCGGTCTGTACCATAGAAAAGATCAGTAGCCGAATCGATAGATATCGCCACGAAGCCTACAAAACCCAACAGCCCGATAAGCAGTCCCAACTTGAGGTTTCCCTTCTTTAAATATAGAGAGGCCATATCGCCACTGGCAATCCTGGTCAGTACAATAATAGGAATAATTATCAGCAAGGCATCTGATAGCTTGGCTAACGCAAAGCCGTCCATGGTTGTGGGTTGAATATTCAGAAAATACGCACCCAACCAGGCAATAAAGAATGCAAAAGACCCCACGAAAAAGGCAAAGAAAACCTGCCAGTACTGATTAAAGCATTCACTCCTATATAGAAATATAGTAATGGCCAGAAATATGAGGGGAATGCCTATCTTATAAGTGGCGCGGTTGATAGGGTCTAGAGGCGGAGTCCATTGAAGAGGCCCCAGGGCTAGCAATCCACATATTAAAAATAGCAGGAACAACCCAAAGCGAGATACCCACTCTTTCCGGTCCATATATTCCATAGACATCTTATTGTTTTTAATAGTTCCCTTGATTGTCACGGGTCCACTTATGATCTGAGCTTCAGGATCAATGACTGCACATCTTCCTGATTAAGGTACATAAAAACACGGGTGAGACAGACCTGGACTGGCACCCGGGCAGAGTGAAGGAGAGAGGGGTGCATCAGGTCTTTGGCTTTTTATATTTTATATTTCTCCCTCTCTGAATGCTAAACAAGGAATACTCACATTTACCATGCAATAAGTATACACAAAATACCGGTGACAAAATTCAATAGAGTCCACCCGACCCTTAAGCTGTCGGAGGTGGTCGGATGCCCCGATTTATTCTGGTTCCCAACCCAGAACCAGAAACTCAGGCTGTGATAGATCATTATTACTCCGGGAAACCATACCAGCTTATACGCCAATGGAATATCAAGGATCAGCCCCACTGCGGCAATTCCGTAAATCCATCCAAGCAGTACATCTGCAGCAGCAATTCCAAGCTCATATACTTTGAATTCAGGCAGTATATTTTTCTCTGCAACACCAATCTTCACAGCAAGATCCCAATTAATGAGTGAGATTAGTTGTCCTAACCAGTGTATAATAAAGCCAATAACGAAAATGAGGATTCCGACTATGATATTTGCATAAGGGAATATATCTGAAGGCATGATCTCTTTCTCCCAGTAATATAACAATCCTGATGTTGTATAATGTTTTTTGTGTCCATTATCTTCATTATAACGTCACTCCAGCCAGCCGTAGCACTGTATAGACGACAACGGCTACCCCCCAGTACACAAAGAAACCCCAGAAGTAAGTATAGTAGACCAGAGGTCCACATGCCGGGTAGACATACTCACGCTCAGAGAACCACAAGATAATATTGACGTATACTGAAATGGCTCCCGATGCCGCCCACAATGCATAGCCCCAGACCTGGCCTAGTATTACACCCACACTACCGGCTGCCAATAGCGGCAGCCAGATCATAAGATCTGCCCAACCGGCACCAAGAGACATACGGAAATGGGTCTTATCGCGCCAGTCCTCTCCTTTGCCTATAATGATATCCCTGGTTTTCCGGTTGTTGGGTCTTAGCACCATCCGGAGCTGGACGTACAGCATCGGCAAAAATATGAACACCAATCCGAAGATGATGAGTATCCATGTGGTCAACGTCGGTTCTAGCATTTATATTCCTCCTTTGTCATTTTCATTCTTATCCTCGAATTCAAAATGGAGTATAATTTCCCAGTGTGTTTTTAAAATTACCTGTATTAAAAGTTTACATGTACTAAACTTCCGACCTTTCGATACCTACTTTTCAAATGACGCAAAAAAGATAAGTCTATGCATCCATGTAAAATGTGCAATCTAATACAGACAATTGGAAGGAGAGGTTTCAATGGAAAGAAAATTCATGTATTACGGTGGTATTTTAAGTCCCATATTTTTTGTATTAGTTGATATTATCGGAGGCATGATCACTCCGGATTATAGTCGTATTATAAATGCAGTAAGTGAATTGACCCAGGCAGGTTCAGAGAATATTTACCTGTTAAGCTCACTTTTCTTTATTTCTGCTGTAATGGGTATTGGTTTTGGAATTGGGATTGTAACAGAGTTCAGCTACAGCCGAAGCAAATTAATATTCTCAGGCGGCATATTGATTATTATTAACGGGATATTTTCAGGATTAACAGGGACTATCTTCCCCATGGACCCGTTTAATGTAGATATAACGTTTGCTGGAACAATGCATATAATTTTAACAGCATTAAATGCTCTCATGATAATGCTGCTAATACCGATGATGGGAATAGGTTTTTACAGGGAGAGACAGTGGGTATCATTCAGACTATATTCAATAATTACCTTATTGATTATCGTTATTTTTGGTGGTTCCACTCCTGTATTGATGATGAATGATATTGGGTTACTGGGATTATTCGAACGTATTGTCATTTATTCGTATTTGCTGTGGTTCTTTGTGCTGGCATTTAAATTAATACGCGACCACCCAGCGATGGAAATGCAATAGTTGTGAGTGAAAGAATCGAAAAGCGCCTGCCAGCCCCCACACCACAAGGGCGGATGGAGCCGACCGGGAGGGGCACCCGGGCAGAATGAAGTTGTGATTTCCACACCAAGCATTCATTAAAAGTCACCGACCTCGGATTGCTTCGTGAAATATGAGGCATCAGGACGATGCTCAAGGCTTTTATCGTTCGTTCTGTTTACTGGAATTGTCAGTTTAATTCAGGCACAGGTGCCGAAAGACTAAAATTTTCATGCCTTGTTATCCACAGTTGATGAAGGATGCCTGCTTTAATAATATTCTATTTTAATTTGTGAATGATTTTTACGTAAGCTGGCCCACTTATAACGATAACAATAAAACAAGATATTACAGCTTGAGGAAAAATCCAAAAAAATGTTGTAAACAAATCTGAGGGAGTAATATGATACAATTCATGCATTCCTGGGACTGATGTGACAACCCTGATCGCATAGACTATAACAATTAGAAAAATGATGTCTTTCATTCGTGATTTTTTAGGTTTTTCTTTTCCAAAGAAAACGCTATCTGTAGAGGAAACATGGTTCTCTAAAACAATAGCGACCGGAATAGTCATCATAATTGCCATTTCTATTAAACCTCCCGAGATTTTCAAATTGATAAGTGAGGCAAAGCCAAAAGGTGTTATAATAGTCGTACTTAAAACCGTGATTATACCAACTATACTTATTTTATGGCTTTTATACCTGCGATATAAAAATAGTCCAGTAGTAATAGCCACTAAAAAATATAGTATAAACAAATTGAATATTGGGTTTGGTTGTCTTGTAATTTCCCCAACACCTATCATTTTTATTTTTGATGGTAATACGCTTGATTCTGAAATAATTTTAAAAATATACTGAGTTTCTTCTATGTCAGCACCTGCTATGTCAATAAGAATATATTGAGTTTCTTCGATGTCTCCCACAGAAATTACAGTTATGTCCTCATACCCAAATTCATGCAATTCCTTTTCTATAAATAATACCATTTGCCGCATTTCATCAACATTCAGAGGTTTTTCAGCTTGTATATGAACCCAACTGCCTCCGTATAATGTAAATGGACTGAATAGGCCGTTTAATGATGTCAGGAAGAGCGAAATTGTTACAACGATAATAAGCAATCTCACTTTATTTTCTCTTAATATCCCAAATAACGAGTCTGTGGCGTCCATTTTTTATTTTCCTTAATATTTTGTTATCGTCCCATCCAAGCATGAAGCTATCCATCTAGCAGTCAAATACCCCGGATTTCGCTATCGGATTGTCAAATATCTGCACTTAAATTCATGCGTAGATTTAGTTGAAATATAAAACTTTCAGTCAAACTACAGCAAGGCTAATTTCATAATAATGCTCACCTATTTTGACGAATTGATATTCAATATATCCACTTTTATAAACTTTCAACTCATCGTTTATTTCCCAAATAATATATTCAGGACTGTTATCTTTCTTAATCCACCAGCTATCATACAAGCTATTTCTCTCGCGTGTAATGATGGAATATTTTTCAGACAATGGAAATCCATAAGATTCGAACGTTTTCATTAATTCCACATCGATAATATTA
>Ga0255457_1093_pt1 | contig 11644 bp, 9 predicted proteins | sample ANMaggQBNCT02L10_FD_182650 | JGI IMG/M metagenome (GOLD analysis project Ga0255457, IMG submission 182650) | Sediment cell enrichment communities from methane seep in Santa Monica Basin, California, United Staets - ANME aggregate JGI... | ecosystem: Environmental > Aquatic > Marine > Cold seeps >...
ACAGTTCAGTATGTGCCGTACTTGCTCATAGAGCCATAGGGGACATGCTGACATCGATCTACATTGACACCGGCCTGATGCGAAAAGGGGAGACCCGGCGGATCAAGGAAGTCTTTTCAGGTATGAACCTCCAGGTGATAGACGCCGGTGATAGGTTTATAGGGGCATTGAAAGGACTTACTGACCCGGAAGAGAAACGCATGGCTGTAGGTGAGACGTTCATCAGGGTATTTGAAGAAGAGGCAAGGGAACTCAATGCAAGATACCTTATCCAGGGTACTATTTACCCTGACAGGATCGAATCAGAGGGCGGGATCAAATCACATCATAACGTTGGTGGATTACCTTCGGTCATAGATTTTGACGAAATAATTGAACCCGTCTCTGAATTGTATAAGGATGAGGTCAGGGAAGTGGCCCATGCCCTTGGACTTCCCGACGAGATATCAAAGAGAATGCCTTTCCCTGGGCCGGGCCTGTCTGTGAGGATAATCGGGGAGGTTACCGAAGAAAAATTAGCCGCTGTCAGGGAAGCAAATGCTATTGTTGAAAATGAACTGCTTGAGAAGTTCAAACCCTGGCAGACCTTTGCAGCCTTGCTTGGGAAAGGGACCGGAGTGAAAGGTGACCAGCGTATCCATGGCTGGATCATAGCTGTGCGTGCAGTAGAATCCAGGGATGGTATGACTGCCGTACCAATGGAACTCCCATGGGAGACATTGAAAAGAATTGAATCACTAATAACCAGTGAGATCCCGGGTGTTGCCAGGGTAGTCTATGATATTTCGCCAAAACCTCCGGCTACCATCGAATTTGAATAAGCAACCAGATATATCTATTGTGATAGAAAAAAACCAGGAAGCACCGAATTTTATCTCATTGAATTAAGATGAAGACGATGTTGAACAACTGGATAACAATAATTTATGGTGGGCCGTATGGAAAAACAAGAATTATTTAACCAGGAAAAGGTATCCATTTCAAAAAATATGGCAAAATCCAAGATTAATATAGACACTGATTTCACAGATTACACTGATTTTCACAACAACTATTAATCTGTGTAATCAGTGTAATCTGTGTCTCAAAATTCCGGGCACTGTGAGGAATTACCATTTAATTTGAAATGGATACAGGAAAAGGATAAAACATGAAAATAGAAATCCTGAAACGCTCATCAGATAACATTAATAACAAAAACCTGATCAGGCGATATCGGGCTATCAGGCAGATCAGTAGTTCAATAAATGGTAATGCTGACCTGCTGGACTGGTTAATTGATAATCACAATGATTTCCTTGAGGATATGGCAGGAAAACTGCGCCTGGTAATAAAAGAGGAAAAGGATGGTGTGATGATCGGTGAGGCAACACGGTCTCTTGAACTGATCGAACCATATATGAGTACACAGGAACCGATTGTATCAGATAACCTTGTATGCAAGAATTGCCATGGTGCCATTCAACCGGGCTGGAAGCACTGTCCCGAATGTGGCCAGGATCAACAGCAGATCTATTGCACAAAATGCGGTAATAAACTGGATTCCTCCTGGAAGATCTGCCCCAAATGTGGTACCAGATCAAGTTAGGCCGAAACCATAGCTGAAAACCATAGCTGATATGTATATTCCATGAAAAATAACATTCTGAGTGTTTTACCTTGAAAAAAAAGCGATATTCTCCTGATATGCCAGTAGCAGTCTGGACCGGACGTGACCCGCAGGAAGGGAAGGCCGTTGATTCATTGACAGTGATTTTCCGTACCATCGGGTGCTACTGGAGTCGTAAAAGCGGGTGCACAATGTGCGGATACTTCAATGATGCTGCAGATGAACCCCCATCAAAAGATAACCTGCTGTCCCAGCTCGACCATGCCCTGGAGAAAATGGTAACCGGAACATCCCTGTTAAAGATCTTTACCTCAGGCAGTTTTCTTGATGAAAGGGAGGTATCCAAAGAGGTAAGAAATGCGATGATGGAAAGGATAGGAAAAACCGGTTCCATAAAAAAGGTCATGGCTGAGACCAGGCCTGAGTTTGTAAATGAAAAAATTCTTGGCACCATTCTTGACATACTTGAAAAATATGACATAAAGTTCGAGGTCGCAATCGGACTTGAGACCAGCAGTGATACCATACGCAAGGACTGTATAAACAAGGGTTTTACTTTTAATGACTTTACCAGGGCCTCGGAGATAGCTTCAAAGATGGGAGTATCCACCAAAGCGTACCTGTTGCTAAAACCCCCGTTTTTGTCTGAGAAAACAGCAATCGAGGATGCCCTGGCATCAATATCAGATGCTGCACCGTATGCCACTACCATCTCCCTGAACCTGACCAATATCCAGAAAGGTACACTGGTCGAAGAACTGTACGACCGCAGGGATTACCGGCCTCCATGGCTCTGGAGCGCTGTATTTGTTCTTAGAACTGCAAAGGAGAAATTCCCTGGACTTACATTAGTATCTGACCCGGTAGCTGCCGGTACGAAAAGGGGACCCCATAATTGCAGGGAGTGTGACAGGGATGTGGCCCAGGCACTGCGTGATTTTTCTATCACCCAGGACATTGAGGCATTGTCCTGGCTTGACTGCGAATGTTATTCATTATGGGAAAAAGTGGTTGAACTTGAGGATTATGCCTTCGGCTCGTTTTTGGTAAAATAGAAATATTAAAAATATAAAAAATGATAATTCCGGTAAACACCGGAATATCGGTTTGTTGCTTTGTACTTCAGATCAAGAACTTGATAAGATCTTTACTGAGCCTGGTCTCCATACCAAGACGGTCCAGTATCTCATCATTGGAGTTTCCTTCCTTCCTGAGATCCTCTATGCGGTCAAATATCTGTGGTTTGATCTCATAGTATTCATTGATGTCCTTCCTGTGACCCCATACATCGCCTTCAAGAAGGGCAATGTTCTGCATATCAAGGAACATCTGGATGGATTTTGATATTGTCTTGTTATACGAACTTGGTATATGAATGGCTTTCAGGTTATTGCATGTCTGGACAAGGGTGAAAATATCCTTGTTAGAAGGTCTGAATGCCAGGTGGACAATCTCCTCTTCCCCGATAGTACTTATCTCGTCTTTTGAACTTACGACTCTAATTTTCATTTATATCACCTATTCTTTAGATCATATTGTAATAAATAATTAGTTACACAATCGTGATATAATTTATTACACAAACATGAAATATATATGTCAACAAATTATTTAAATATATTCCTTCATAATAATATTTCCTGCTATAATTAGATTTTTCCATATTAAATTGTTTCTTGCTACTTAAGTAATACCATTTATTAATTCCATAGCACATAAACTGCAAACAGAATATAGCCTTTGGTATTGATGCTGTTATTGCAAACTACAAGCTCATCCGTACTTAAAGATAAACCTTTATGATGTTACTTATAACATATAGAAATAATAACATAATAACTCTGTATTAACATTCGAGGTTCCTATGTACGACGATATTGAAAAAATATCCCAGGCATTCCACAGGCAAAGGTTCTATTACAAACTGGCAGATTTTATTACGCTCACCCTGATACTCTACGCCCTGTCATATTATTTCAATGTAGGTTCACTGTTCTCAGAATATATTGAATATTATATTGTAGATACAGTTTCCCTTGACGAGATACTGGTAATGGCATCATCTATCCTGGTCTCAGCGGTGCTGGTCATTATACTGTACATAAGAAAGCCTGCCATTGACACTATCGGGATGATCGAATCCAGGTATGAATGGATGCAGGAAAGGCTCAAGGCTGCCTACGACACCAGAAACGACGATAATTTGGTGGCGGTCGACCTCAGGAACCAGGTAACTTCAAGATTAAAGGCCATGGACGCAGGTTCATTCTTAAACCGACGGCATCTGCTTACTATGATAATTGCATCTGTCGTGCTGACGATAGTGTCAGCCGGACTATTTACAACACAGACCCATGTGGACATTACCCCGGAAGATATTACTGCTTTGGTGGATGAACTGGGCGGTAAACTGCCTGACAGTACTCTTGCGTTAGGAGACAACCAGACAAGCTCCCCTGAAGGAGGACTGGATGAGGAGATATACGGGGAAACATCAATTGCCAGCATCGAAGGGGAAAATGTGGAACTTGTCATAATTCCGGGTATCGGGACATCTGTCACTATACGGCATGCCGGCCAGGATGATGATGTTCAGTTCGTGCCGTCCCAGACCTATCCCGTGGATGTGGAATCCTCAAATGCTGCTGATGAGAGCTACCAGTTGCTCCAGCAATTGTCCATCACGGACAGGGACCTGATAAGGGAATATGCTATCCAGTTGAGTAAACAATAATAGGATTGGTACATCAAGTAAATAATGGAATTGACATACCAAATGAATAATAGAATTGATACATTAAAGGAACAATTCGATTGATACATTGAATGAATAATAGAATTGATATATCCACTTCAAATCTAAGGGTAATTTAAAAATTATTAGACAGGATTTACAGGATCTACAGGATATACCGCAACGTCAACATCCTGTAAATCCTGTAAATCCAGTCAAAATACCATGCTTTTTGAAGTGGATACGAATTGATATATGAAATGAATAAATAAAGAATGTAGCGAGGTATTGAATGAGCAGAAACACCAAAGACCTGTCAGATACATACCGGCGTTCCAGCGACATATTCCAGTCGATCTTTGACGAGATGGGGAAAGTGATCGTGGGGCAGCGAGAGGCAGTGACCCAGATATTGATCGCTATTATGTGCGACGGGCATGCCCTTATCGAGAGCAATCCCGGGCTTGGTAAGACACTTACAGTCAGTACCCTGTCCCGGATACTTGACCTGAAATTCAACAGGATACAGTGCACGCCTGACCTGATGCCGTCTGACATTACAGGCACCTATGTGGTAGAAGAAAGGGGAGGTGGCAAGGAGTTCAGGTTCGAACCCGGGCCTGTATTTGCCAATATCGTACTTGCCGATGAGATCAACAGGGCATCACCAAAGACCCAGAGTGCATTGCTTGAGAGCATGCAGGAAAAACAGGTTACAGTTGGCAATGAGACTTATAAACTTGATAGGCCGTTCTTTGTACTTGCTACCCAGAACCCAATTGAGATGGAAGGAACCTTCCCCCTGCCTGAGGCCCAATTGGACCGCTTTTTACTGAAGATCAACCTGGACTATCCCACGTATGAGGAAGAAGATGAGATAGTAGAGAGATACACCCGCAACGTGGTTCCCAGCGTCAGCAGGATATTGACCAGGGATAAACTACTTGAACTCCAGACCCTGGTGAGGGATGTGCCCATTTCAGATGAAATGAAAAAGAGAGCCATCAATATTGTTATCCAGACAAGGAAAGATGCTGAATTTATTGAATTCGGTGCCTCGCCCAGGGCCAGTATAGGGCTTATCCTGGCAGCCAAGGCAAGGGCACTGATCAACGCTCGCAACTTTGTCAGCGAGGAGGATGTGGTGAAAATGGCCTATCCTGTATTAAAACACAGGATCATCCTGAACTTCGAATCCCAGCGCAAGGGCGTAACCCTTGAACATGTGATCGACGGTATCATTAAACACGCCAAAATACTCTAATGAATAAGGTCCGGATCCTTTGACCAGCATGATATCGACCGATTTCCTCCGCGAACTTGAACGTTTCTCTTTTGTGGCACAAAAAAGGGTATCCAGCCAGTATACAGGAGCCCGGCGTTCCACAAAGGTGGGAAGGGGTACAGATGCCTATGGTTTCCGTGAATATGAAAGGGGAGACGATTTCAGGACAATCGACTGGAGGGTATATGCGCGAACCGAGAAGCTGTATGTCAGGCAGTTCGAGGAATACCGTGACCTGGTCACCCATATCCTGCTTGATACCAGTGGCAGCATGGATTATCCTGCCGAAGGGTTGAACAAATACGAATATGGTGCCATGCTGGCACTGGGATTTGCCTACCTGGTCATGAAGGATAACGAGAAGTTTGCCATTTCCACATTCACTGACGATATCAATATATCCAAACCAGGAAGGGGAAGGGTGAACCTGCTGGCATCCATCGACCAGTTGAATGCCACCAAACCCGGTGGTTCCACAGGACTTAACGAGCCAGTGCAGCAGTACAACAGTGTTATAAAATCAAAATCAAGGGTCATTATCATTTCTGATTTTCTTGCACCGCTGGATGATATCAAGCCTGCCCTGTACAGACTGGGACGGCATGACCTGATCGTTATCCAGGTGCTGGACCCGGGAGAAATTGAACTGGAAGAACTGGGAGCTGTTAAACTGCGTGACCTTGAGACCCGTGAGCAGATGTTCACAGATATCAATACTGGCTTTGTTTTAGAATATGGCAGTGAACTGCAGTCCCACAATGCGGCCCTGAAATACGAGTGCGACAGGCTGGGTGCGGATTTCTTTACGTTCAGGACAGATCTGCCAATCCTTGAGGCCATCTACAGGACCATCCACGGGAGATGATATTGTTGGCTGCCATATCTGATATCCTGTTCTCCAGTCCGCTGGCACTGCTGGCCCTGGCCAGTATTATCCCGCTGATAATCCTTTACCTGCTGCGCCCAAGGACCATTGATCTTGATATACCGTCACTGCTGTTTTTCTTAAAACGTGAGCAGCAGCGCAATAAATTATCCCTGCTGCTGAGAAAGCTCATCCGTGACCCGCTGTTTTTAATACAACTGCTTGTACTGATACTGTTAAGCCTTGCCGCTGCCGCTCCCTATATCATGGAGGAGAAAGTATCTGGCCAGCATACGGTTATCGTGATAGACAACTCGGCCAGTATGCAGGCAGGCGGCAGGCTGGATGAGGCAAAAGCCATGGCAGCAGATAGGCTCTCGGCTGTGAACAGCGTGGTATGGGCGCAGAATGTTCCTGTACTTGCATTAAAAGAAGGTGACAAAACCCGGACAAAGGAGGTCATCGCCATAACACCCCAGCGGGCGATATCGGCTGATATCGCCGCCGCCATAACCTATAGCCAGCGGCTGGCAGGACCGGGCGGGACCGTTATAGTATTCTCTGACTTTGCTACATGGAGCGGGAATGACCCGCTGGTGGCAAAGGGTCTGGCAGAATACAACGGTGTAAGGGTGGAGTTCGTACAGGCGGGCGAAAAGAGTAGTAATATTGGCATTGTGAATGGCTGGCTTGAAGTGAAGGATGGGGCATACAACCTGAACCTGGCTGTCAAGAACTTCAACGACCGTAAGGCTACGGTGTCACTGGATATTAAGACAGGGAATGAACAAAGAGGCGGTACCCTCAGCATCCCTGCCGGCAGCACCCGTGCATACATTGTGCAAAACCTGAAAACCGGAATAACCGAAATTAGCATCACAGGCGGCGGTGAGTTGAACATCGATGACACTGCTTACGTTTATATCCCGGTGGCCGCAGAGGGACGAGTCTTACTGGTGGATACCAGGGAGCAGACTGTCACCGAAACTCGTACCAGGACTCCCACCAGGACAGCCCTGGAGTTGTTACTACCTGCAGGAGATGTCGAATACAGTTCATCCCTGCCGCCGGACCTGTCCGGTTACGGAATTGTTATCCTGGGAATGGTGGATAATAATTCCCTGGGTCCTGACCCGGCCGCCATACTTACCGGATTCGTAGACAATGGGGGTGTGGTGATCGCCACTGCATCACCTGGCCTGGCACATATAGAAGGCAGCCTGCTGCCAATTAACATTACAGGCATGTCAAATGAGACAGACCTGAAGGTGGTCCGGGAGAACCCGATAACTGCCGGCATCCCGGTGACAGACCAGGAGGAGGACCAGAAGGTTGACCTGGAGGTAGTACAACATATCAGGGGAAGTGCACCCGAAGATGTTACTGTATTGATGGAGGCTTCTGACGATTCGCCTATGCTCTCCTACCGCAGGCAGGGTGAGGGAACCGTTGTTTACCTGGGGCTAAACGATGTCACAGGCGATGATGCCTGGTCAGGGTTTGCAGCCATGCCGCAATTCCCTATCTTCTGGAAGCAGATGCTTAACTGGCTTGGGGGCACTGACAGTAGCGAGCACAATGTCAGGACAGGCACTGTTATCAGGATGCCTTCCACGCAAACAATTACCTATCCCGATGGCAGCACTCTTACTTCATCCAGCCTGTGGATGGACCAGGCCGGATTATACCATATCGGGCCGCAGGTGATAGCTGCAAACCTGTACGATGCCCGTGAATCTGATGTGAATGAAATTTCCCTGGATGCAAGTAGTGTCACCAGCAGGTACATTGAACGACCGGAAGTGGTCCGTGAGGACGTGAAAAAAGATATTACTCCATATCTTATCTGGGCGGTACTGGGCCTGATCATACTTGAACTTATTATCATGAAACGCAGGAGGGAGCTGTCATGACAGCCTCTGTTCCGATAGCATTTGAGAATATTGAATACCTGCTGGGTGTGCTCCCTGTCATTGTAATTGGCTGGGTCCTGATACATAAAGGGGCCAGGCGCAGCCTGATACTGAGCCGGATAATCATTGTATCCCTGCTGGTAGTTGCACTGGCCGGGCCGTATAATCCGGTGACTGTGACAGAGATCAATGAAACACCCACCATTACTGTGCTCTCTGACGAGACCGAAAGTATGGATATATTCGAAAGCGGTACGGCAGAGGAGATATTTGATAAATTGCAGGATACTACTCCTGCCAGGATGGAGAAGATGGGGGGTTTACGGTCTGATATTGGTGATGAGATACTTGCATCATCCACTGGTGATGACCACATTATAGTGGTTTCTGACGGGAACAATAACTTTGGCAGCGACCTGGCCGAGACCATTGATTTTGTTTCTGACACCGGCACAGTCGTATATGCCGTGACCCAGACACCAGAGGAGAATGACCTGAGCGTTGAGATAACTGGTGCCAGGACAGCGGTGATTGGTAACGAGAACCTTGTGGGTGTGGAGGTCAGACAGGCTAAGAGCAATACTACTTACAAGCTGTCCATAGAGGTGGACGGTAGCCCTGTGTCCAGCCAGACTGTGACCCAGACCAAACCCATAAAGATTGTAGGTTTCTCAAGTACCTTCCAGTCGCTGGGACCACATTTGATAACTGCCAGGATTTCCTCTGGTGATGATATGCGCTCCGGGAACAATGTGTTTAATAAGACCATCTATGTTGTACCCAAACCCAGGATATTACTGGTCTCACCTGATGACGATTCACCCCTTTACAAGATACTCAGGAACCTGTACGAAACGAACACTGTTTCCTCTATAGATGATGCAAACCTGACAGATTACAAGGCCGTGGTGCTGGATAATATCAATGATGGCCGGTTATCAGGCAGTTCCATCGGGAAATTGCGGGAATATACTGCCAGCGGCGGCGGGCTGCTTGTGGTTGGAGGCGATAACAGTTATGATTTCGGTGACTACCTGGATTCGTCTATTGAGGCCATACTGCCTGTAGAATCATATTCCAGTGCCTATGCCGGCAGTGTTAATGTGGTGCTTGTGCTGGATATCAGCGGCAGTATCAGCGCCCACGAGGCACTTGACGTTGAGAAGGCCATGGCCATCAACCTGCTGAATGATATGGGCAGGGATACCAATGTGGGAGTGGTGGCTTACGGCGGCGATGCCATCTCGGTAAGTGACGGCCTGCTGCCCATGTACAGCCATGCCAACCGTGATACATTGGAGGACAAGGTGTCTAAACTCAAGACCGGGTGGGGGGGTACGTCGATGGATGAGGGCATTTCAACTGCCGCTGATATGCTGGATAATACCAGCGGCCAGAAATATATGCTTGTGTTCTCTGACGGGGCTGTGAAGGATAGTTTTGAGGATAGCAAAATAGAGATCTTAGGCATGGATAGCACTGAAACTGAAATGATCTTTGTGATGATAAAGACCAATGTGGTAAAGGAACGTGAGGTAAAGACCGATAATAACAGGGGTGATTATTTCCTGAAAGTGCTTGCCGACCAGGTAGGAGGCGATTTTATCCAGCTTGAACTGGACCAGCGGCTTGACCTCAAGTTCGGCCAGGAAGCCCCTGACCTGCCAGAGGACGGGACCGATGCTTATGCCATCGTCCGGCTGGATGAGGAGCATTTCATCACACGGTACCTGAATATCTCTGGTAGCATCTCAGGTTACAATGACGTGACCCAGAAGGTAGGTGCCAGGCGGCTGGTCACTACAAGTATGGGTAAACCCGTGGTCACAGTATGGGAGTTCGGCCTGGGGCGGGTGGTAAGCCTCAGCTCAGATAACGGCAACATGTGGGCCGGTGCACTGTATTCGGGAGAGAATGCCCGCCTGCTGCCAAGTATGGTCAACTGGGCTGTTGGTGACCCCAGGCCTGAAGACGGTATAGTGGTCTATTCGGGTGATATGAACCTTGGCTCCCCCGGAACCGTTATCATCCGGAGTAACGAAATGCCAGCCGTGGTCTTTGGTAAACAGGATGTGCCTGTCAGCCAGACCGGGGAACGTACTTACGAAGGGGTGATAGAACCCGAACACATAGATCTGTTCAACCTGGAAGTATCGGCCGGTGGTGTTACGCTGGAAGATACGGCTGCAGTGAACTATCCCCTGGAATACAGGGATGTGGGCAACGATCCCGATTTCCTTGAAGCTGTGAAGCACAGCGGCGGCAGGGTCTACAATGTTGATCAGGCAAGGTCACTGCTGTTTAGCGATATCCGGAAGAACTCGATCATGACCAGTGAGGAACATGTGAGCCTGAGCTGGCTGTTCCTGATCACTGCGCTGCTGGTCTTCCTGGGAGAAGTGATTATGAGGCGGGCAAAGGGTATTATTGAGATCAAGACGAGGCGCAAGGGTAGGGGACGGTGAAATCCCAGTGCCCCTTCTTCCTTGCATTTATCTCCCGCCGCCCGGTTTTACACCATCCATATGGCCCCCGCCAGCATCATGCACTGCCTCTCGCAGACAAACTGGCGGGCAGAGCTTCTTATATCACCACTGATTCAGTTCCGTCTTGCCATCAACACAAGCGCAATCCCCAGCAGCGCACTCACAACCCCGAACCCTGGCGACCCCTGGGATGGGGGCGGGTGACATGAAGGCCGGGTGTTGTGCTGGAATAAAGCGAATTCACCGCAAAGCACGCGAAGGTCGCAAAGACAATATTGTGTCGACTTCGTGTCCTTTGCGCTCTTTGCGGTGCACAATATAATTATATTTTAACAGCCATGGTCTCAATCGGCAGCACTCACCACACACCACGCCCCAACCCACGTTTAGCGCATGTGCACCCGCACCCGGGCCACATAGCATTGGCAGGGCACCCGGAATCATCGTGTATTTAATTCCGTCTTGCCATCACAACAAGCGCAATCCCCAGCAGCGCACCCACCACCCCGAACCCTGGCGACCCCTGGGACGGGGGCTGGTCTGTGGACGAGGGGGCGGTGGCAGTGCGGGTGGGGACAGGTGACATGAAGACCGCTTGTTGTGCTGGAATAAAGCAAATTCACCGCAAAGCACGCGAAGGTCGCAAAGACAATGTTGTTTCGGCTTTGCGTTCTTTGCGTCCTTTGCGGTGCATAATATAATCTAAATTATATTTTAACAGCCATGACCGCCGCCGGCAGCACTCACCGCAC
>Ga0255457_1094_pt1 | contig 11585 bp, 10 predicted proteins | sample ANMaggQBNCT02L10_FD_182650 | JGI IMG/M metagenome (GOLD analysis project Ga0255457, IMG submission 182650) | Sediment cell enrichment communities from methane seep in Santa Monica Basin, California, United Staets - ANME aggregate JGI... | ecosystem: Environmental > Aquatic > Marine > Cold seeps >...
TGCAAAAGGAGACCTTTTGGTAACATCCCATGAAGAATTATTTTTAAATCTAATGTGGGAAATATACCAAATATTAAATGATTTCATGCAGTTGTCTGAAGACGAAAAAATTTTTTCAATTGAATATTTCATAGAGGCAATTCGCAATATCTTAGTCGAACTGATTGACAAAGAAATTAATTTTAATCATCAGTATTATGACATTGTTATCGGTTCTATTCTTAGTAATTCATTGCAAATCGTAGATGAGAAAAATTGTTACAAGGTAAGACAGATTATTGATTATATCATCGATATAGGAATTGAAGCAGCAAATAAAAATCACGGATTTAAAGACATTGTAAAAGATTATTTTAAAATAATCGCAGCTAGTGAAATATGTTATTCTGATCCAATTTTTACAATCGGGAATAAAGGATTGGGTTTTGCTTCAATGTCTAAAAAAACCGAAACCCTCTGGATATGTTCAGTCTTAAAAGAATTGGGGGACGTTTATTTACTTAAAGATATGGATAAACCCCTTAGCAATATATTTGATTTCTTGGAGGGAATTGATGGCAACTTTAGAAATAAAGAATCAAATGATGTGTTAGAAGTCACAAGAAAGATTATTGAGATAATCGAAGAATTTGGATATAAATCCATAGACCATGAGCTAGAAATGTCTATAAAGGGAACTTTGAGTTCTTTGATTCAAATAGGCATGATGAATGATAATATCGATTTGAAAAATCGACTTTGTGAAATGCTAAAAAATATGCAAGGTAAACTGGAAAATAAAGATTATTTTAAATCAGTTTTGAAAATATTTGAAAATAAGCAAGAATATGAATTAGAAAAATTCCACGAATTTAATGAGTTTTGCGGTTTTGATGATGTTAAAACTTCGTAGTCATTCTTAAATTTTAAGATGCCACTTTTAAATATTGGACTATAAATTACCTCCTCCTTCACATGCTTCGCAAACATATTGAACAAAATTCCCATCTTCTCGTACTGCGCCGTCTCCACATGCGAATACCTAATAGGCTTCTTATGCTACCTGGCCTCCTTTTTCAACATCTCATACGGATTATTAGACCGCTTTACCAGCCGCTCATCAGTAGTACCCGCCGCCGGACTGACCATCCCGGCCGGCGATAGGTTATGATTCTGCAAACAATCGCATCGTGCTCAAATTTGTGGACGGTTGCGGGATGGTGATTGGGTCGCAGTAGATGGCAGTGTCGATGCTTTTCCCCTTCAATTTCATAAGTCATCCAGTGCAAAAAGTAAAATATCCTCATCCTCTGCAGCATCGCGTAAACGTTTTGAAAAACCACTTTTTGAGAACAGGCAGTAATGCTCTGTACGTGCATTAAGGTTCCATTTGATCAAACTCTTTTTGTCTTTGAGCTTTGTTAGAATATCCACATCCATCTTGCGATTGTTCCATTTACATTCCCCAATGAGAATATCTTTTGTATCATCGTTTAAAGCAACGATATCAATCTCATCACCTTTGCGGTTCCACCATGAACCTATGTTCTGGAACACAAATGGAAGTTTTTTTTCATCATTTGATCTGTGCAGAAACTCAACACAAATGTTTTCAAAAACCGGCCCGATGTACTGATCAAGTTCAGATTCGATTTTTGAAAGTACATACTCTGGTCTGCCACTTTCTATAAACCCACGGTTCTTATGAATGAAGCGAAACCAGAATTTGAAAAAATTGTCTTTGATAAAATACCTGCCCATTTTGGATTTGGATGGTTTTTCATTCACTGGAACCTTGCGCATCAGAATTTCATATTCATTAATGAGATCGGACATGTAAGGTCCAAGACTGGTATTTTTGATACCGGTACGGTTTGCTATGTCATTCAAAGTGCTTGCTCCGCTGGCGATTGCCTCTAAAATTGAAAAATATATCCTGTATTGAGTTCCGAATTCACTGATCAATATATTTGTACCCTCATCGAGAAGGGGGGCACCAAGACCTATGAATTGTTCTGAGATGATGTTCAATAGCGTTCTGTCAGTTACATTCTCTAATAATTCGTAGTATTTTGGAACTCCACCGAAGATGGAATATATTTCAACAAATGTGCTGATTTCCAGATCCACCAGGATATCTTTGCAAACATCATACTGCAGAGGTTTTAGATTGAACAGTGCATCCGAGCGTCCGAATAGTGGTGTTTTATAGTCTTTGAATAGATGTTTCATCAGACCGGTGTAAGAACCAAGAAACAAAAATGAATATTTCCGTTCATCTTTATCTTTATATTTATCCCAATATTTCTGGATGATAGAAAAAACGCCGGTGTTGATTTTGTTGAAGTTCTGGAATTCATCAAAAATGAAAATCTCTTTGTCGGATAGCGTAAACAAAAAACCAAAAAAATCATCGAGATCCGTAAAGTTGGGAACATAATCACGACGCTCCATCAATATAGTCCTGAAATCATCAAGGATTAGCCGTTCTTCTTTTTCTGCTACAAAAAAGTAAAATGAGTCTTCTCCAAAAACATGCTGCACAAGCCGTGTTTTACCAACACGACGCCTGCCGTAGATCACAATCATTGTGCTCTTGTCAAGCGATGTCAATGTTCTGAGCTTCTTGATCTCATCTTTACGATCGTAAAATTTCATGTATGAGTATATAGTTCCGTAGTATTTAATAGTTATTGTTAATCACAATAATTGTTAATTGCAATAACTTGGTGGTGATTGGAACTTGTACCGATTTTTGCTGCAAATTCAGTAGAACCAACATATACCGTTTTTATATTTATAAAAACCGTGCCGCATATTCACGTCACGGTTTTCAAGTCAGGAGGATGAGTCCCGATGTCACATAGATGTGGATATTGATATACTATATTATTTAGATAATAAATGTTATTCAAAAGGATAAGATAGTTTTTAAAAATAAGGCAGGTAACATCAATTTCATTCTTGTGGATTACATAATACCCACATTGGCCACGTAAGGAAGGATAAGTGAATTTTGTCCCAGGGCCGTTTGTCAGCCATTGCTATTGGAAAACAAATAAACAAATACAGGTTTATCCGGTCATGGACTGGAAATAACTATTTGGTGCCACATGAATGGTCAGGAGGAAATGACTGCTCCTGATATGTCCCTATTAAGCGTTTCATTCCCTTTTCTTAAGCAGAATGGCAGTCACCAGCATTAATAACGCTACAATGGGTGTGGAAAGTCCGGGTATGAGGGCACCGTCTCCAAATTTAATATCTTCTGTACTTCTGGGTGAAGGTGTATCTAAGGGGATGGCTGTTGGCGCGGGTGTAGGTGTTGGCGTGGATGTGGGTGTGTCGCTTGTTTCTCCGTACCTGAGATTGATATCTGAGAAGCGGCAGACACTCCCCTCTGTGCCCCTGAACACTGAAGATAGTTTCATTGAGACAATTAAAGTACTGCCAGAGTCACGGTATTCGAATTTTTCCCCTGATTGGAGCAATTCCTCTTTCAGCATTTCGCCTTCATTCCATATGGATATAAATGCCTGTCTGCCTAAATAGTCCACTCCTTCCACCATAATGTAATATCCTCCACCGATATTCCATGAACTGCCGTCCCTTATATCCAGGGAGCCTATGTTCTGGTAGGCTAAGGCAGGGGAAATAGTGATCATTAATGTGAACAGAATAGAAATGGATTTTTTAATATTCATATCTTTCAATAATTAATTCAGTATTATTATTACGAATTACTATCAGGGTATATAAATAAAATTCCCATGTAAAATCGAAATATTTAAATTCCATGAATATAGAAATACGCTGCGTGAGCGGGTAAAATAGTTTTTTTAACTAACCCCCCACTCCCTACCCGCTCACACATTACTAATTAACTGCAGGGACTTTTACAACTTTCTTTCACTATTATACTATTAGAAAAGCAGGAATAATATAAAACCAAATTAAAGCCTCGGGGGGGAGTATAAAACAAAAGGTTATAAACCTATACGCCCTATTTAGACAGTGATGACAGCAAATGTAGATGATGTTCACGCGTATGATAGCCTTTTTATCAAAGCAATGCAGCGTCTGGAGGAGGCAGATTTTTCAGACCACAACAAACAATCATTAAAGAAATTTATAGCTCAGTTACAGCGTGATGGCCTGGCTAAAAGTACCAGAACGAATTATCTCAACCAGTTGACTAGGATGATAAAAAATCTGAAAAAAACAGGTTTTATTAAGAACCTGAATGAATTGGATAAAGATTCTTTCGACGATCTACTTACTTATCTGGATGATATTGCAGGATTATCACAAAATGAGATCAGGAATTATAAAAAAGTAACTAAGAAATTCTTCAAATGGTTATGTGATGATGAACCTCCCAGATGGGTAACTAAACTTAAACTTGAAACTGTTGAGAGTCCAGTTCAACCTTCAGACCTGCTGAACCAGGAAGAGGTGGATAAGCTGTTAGGTGCCTGCAGACATCCCAGGAACAAAGCGTTTATTGCTGTTATGCTGGACAGCGGGATGAGGGTAGGAGCACTGGCTTCTTGCAGGATCAAGAATGTTGAATTTAATCAATATGGTGCTATTATCTACATTAGCAAGACCAGCAGAAGCAAGAAGACTGCTGCACCCAAGGGCATACCCATAACCTGGAGTACTGGTTATTTGAATCAATGGCTTTCGGTCCATCCTATGCAGAACGACCCTGAGGCACCCCTATGGACCACAATAAATGAGCCTTTCCAGCCATTGAGTTATAAGACTATTCGTGTTACCATCAAGAATATTGCCAGGGATGCCGGGATCAAGAAACGGGTCAATCCCCATTCTTTCAGGCATAAGGCAATCACTAGCTGGATACTGGACGGCCTGAACGATCAGCAGGTGAAACACAGGGCTGGCTGGTCCAAGGGCAGTATGCAAATGCTCAGGATCTATGCTAATTTTACAGATAATGAAATGAACAATAATATCTTTGAACTATACGGCCTCAAGACCGAAGATAAGCGCCAGGTCACACTTGAGCGGTGCCCACGCTGTAATAATATTCTTAAACCATCTGATCGTTTTTGCTCTCAGTGCAGCCTTGTACTGGATCAGAGCATGGCAGAAGAGATTAAAATGGCAGGTGAAAAGGTACCTGATGCTTTGACATTACTTATGGGTGACCCTGCGACACAGGCATTGATTACAGAGAAAATGAAGGAAATAATCAAGGGATAAGAGGATAATTATATTCAATGTATTCCCCCGTGTATTTTTGTTTCCTTAAATGATTAAATTCATGTAAGTCATTAATGTTGATTTGCGCTATCTAACTATTGCGGCATGATAAATAATCCTATGAGCTCTTTATTAACTTTTTATTCAATCGTTTCATTGCCCTTATAAAAATTAATATTTATCTCTTTCCATTGATAACAGTTCCTAAACTTGACAAGATTATCTTTAAGTTTTAGCTCAAAGTGCAGTTAGCATGTTTGGATGATGAAGTCCGGGCAACTGATATGTATTTATACACGAGGCACCACGAAAGCGCCTGCCAGCCCTCACACCGCAAGGTCGGGTGGAGCATATCAGGACGGGCACCCGGGCAGAGTGGAGGTGAGAGGGGGAGAAAAAGTGAAGAAAGAAGGGGGGCTGGTATTAATTAAATAACTCTTAAATTATATTTCAGCCAGACCCCCCCACCTGCAAACACCCACCCAAGCATCCTTCCCACTTCAGACCCAAAAACCGCCAAAAGAATCGAAAAGCCCCTGCCTCCCATCCCCTCACAAGGGTGGGTGGAACAAATCGGGACGGACGCACATCTATGTCTCTGCAGGCTGATGCCGTTGGTGATGCGCTGGACGGATGGTGTGGGATGGTCATGGTATTAATATATAATTAATAACAATGTAAAATCGAGGCAAAGTATATATAATTCCTATTTCCAAATAATTGTTAATAACCTTTAAAAATTTCCATAGATAGTGGGAGCTCAATATGAGCAAAGAAAAGAATGGCCTTATTATTTTCTCGATAAATACTCTATACATGATAGGATTGGGGTGGTTGGGCAGCTGGTGGATAACGGCAACACTCAGAAGTTTAACACTTGTCCAGATTAACGAAACCATCTGGGCGACAGACTGCCGAGGCTCACAGGTATGCCGAAAAAGGACACAAAAAGGGAAATGTAGTCATAACTTTAGAACATAATAACAAAATTAAGTAAAGTAACTGTGTATGATATTTAAATAACAATAAATGGAGGTAAAAAATGGGGGAAAAAGAATTTAACAAACATGTTTGGAAGATAATGTTATTTTTATCAATCGTTGTCATTGTCTGGACATTATTCATGATGAGTAGAGGCAATGAAATTTTACCAACGGCATTTAAACTTGCAGATTCGCCTCAATTAACAGAAGACATAGAACAAAGAGCACTTGATTTTATGAACATGACTATGTTAAAACCATTATGGGAAGGACTATGGGTAGGAATATTTGGGGTATATATTGCTTTTGGATTGAAAAAGAAGAAACAATATGCTTGGACTCTAGGTGTCTTTTGGGGAATTATGATGATAACAAATGCTGCAATTCAAGGTGGATATGAAATCTTTATTTTAGGTTGGTCAAATGCATGTTTGCAAACATACATGATTCTTTTTCCTGGACTAATTGCTTTAATTAGTTTATTAATTGCAAGGAAAGAGTTTACCGATCAAAGCAGCCTTGGAGGGGGAGACTTATGAAAGCTATTGTATGCACAAAATACGGACCACCGGAAGTTCTCCAACTCAAAGAGGTAGAAAAACCTACTCCTAAGGACAATGAAGTACTCATTAAAATATTCGCAACAACAGTTACATCAGGGGATATGAGAATGCGAAGTTTTAAAGTCCCTCCTTTGCCCTGGCTACCCATGCGAATAATTATGGGTTTCAGAGGACCCAGAAAAAAAATATTTGGGACTGATTTAGCCGGGGAAATAGAATCAGTAGGCAAAGATGTAAAGCTATTTAAAAAAGGTGACCAAATTTTTGGATCTACCGGTGGATTTGGTGCTCATGCCGAGTACGTATGTTTGTCTGAAGAAGAGGTGCTGGCAATAAAACCCACCAATATGACCTATGAGGACGCAGCCGCTGTTTTTTTTGCGGGACATACAGCATTGCATTTTCTTAGAAAAGGAAATATCCAGAGTGGACAAAAAGTTCTTATCTATGGCGCTTCCGGAGCAGTAGGTACTTTTGCGGTACAACTTGCCAGATACTTTGGGGCAGAAGTTATCGGGGTATGCAGTACCACGAATCTGGAAATGGTAAAATCTCTAGGAGCCGATAAGGTAATTGATTATACTAAAAAAGATTTTACCAAAAGCGGTGAGACCTATGACATTATTTTTGACACGGTAGGCAAGAGTCCGTTTTCAGGTTGTGTAAAATCGCTAAAGAAAAAAGGGTTCTATCTTAGAGCTGTCCACATGACGCTGTCACCGATTGTTCGAGGGCTATGGACCTCAATGACAAGCAGCAAGAAAGTAATAGGTGGGGTAGCAACCGAGCATAAAGAAGATTTAATTTTCCTCAAAGAGCTTATTGAGGCGGGAAAGATAAAACCGGTCATAGATAGACGCTATCTGTTGGAACAAATTGCCGAGGCTCATGGGTATGTCGAAAAAGGACACAAAAGGGGAAATGTAGTCATAACTTTGTAACATAATATCAAAATAAATGGAGTTTAACAATGAATTCAAATGAAAAGACCGCAAGTATCGTCGATACATCACAAAGTAAAGTTGTAAAAGTTGCAGGCTTCATGTTCCTATTTAGCTTTATAGTCCCCACACTTTACTGGATTTTTGTGCTCTCCAAACTTATTGTTGCAGAAAATGTCATAGCTACAGCTAATAACATTATGGCTAATGAGTTGCTATTTCGTATTGGTATTACTATCGAACTAATCATGTCTCTCGGTTTAGTAGTATTGGCCCTGGCTCTTTATATAATACTCAAACCAGTAAACAAGAATCTTGCTTTGCTTGCACTTCTTTTGAAGTTGGTAGAGGCGACTATAGTTGTCGCTATTGCACTTGTCTCTTTTATTGCTTTGCAGATTTTAAATGGAGAAGCATATTTGACAGCATTTACACCAGAACAGTTGCAGGTCCCTGTCGGATTAATTCTCAACGCGCATACCACCATTTATTCTATTCCAATGGTATTTCTTGGGCTGAATATGATGGTATTTTCTTATTTGTTTTTCAAATCTAAGTATATACCAAAGATATTAGCCGGCTTTGGAATCCTTTCATTTGCGCTTATTCTCATTCACGCTTTAATGTATATTATTGCACCCAAATACGCAATTATGCCGGTAAGTCAAATAATTTTTTATGCCCCTAGCGGTCTTTTTGAAATAATAATTGGTACATGGCTTTTGTCTAAAGGTATAAAGATACCTTCAAAGGATGAGGACATCAAGGGCACAAAAAGGGAAATGGAGTAATAACTTTGGAACATAATAACAAAATTTAACAAATTAGGGGGAATTGAAATGAATACAAACAAAAATACTGCCGAAATGATAGATAGGAAAGTAATACTTTCAACATTATGGATATTTGCAATGTTTAATTATATTTATGCAGATATTCTTACATTAATGGATCCTGCAGTACTAAAGGAAATAATGACAGGAACCGTAGGAGGTCTTGAAATGACTCAAGGATTCTTGTTGGGAGCTGCAATATTAATGGAGACTGCGATTGTTATGGTTGTCCTATCCCGGGTATTGAAGTATAGAGCAAATCGCTGGGCAAACATCATCGCAGGTGTAATACATACTGCAGCTGTTTTCTTATCACTGTTTGTTGGAACGCCAGCCATGTATTATACATTTTTTGCAACCATAGAAATTGCATGTACTTTACTAATTGTCTGGTATGCATGGAAGTGGATTAACCCTGAAGTTAGCCCTGATAATATAATCTAACAAACTAGGAGGAATTGGAATGGCAAACCTTAACACCGATTTATCACAACACAAAGCCGTAACAATCTTAAGAATCCTGTATCCAATTTGGGCAGTAGTCGGGCTCTTCAGCATAATATATGTCCCCATCACCCTTATTGTGGTCGAAGATGCAGCAGCAACAGCCAGTAATATTCTGGCTAATGAGTCGCTATTCCGTATGGGTATTGCTGGCAGTCTGATTACACAGTTAATCCATATAGCGGTGGTTTTAGTTTTATATAAGTTATTCAAGACAGTTAACAAAGACCATGCTTTGCTTTTGGTTGTATTAGGTCTGGTTGGTGTTCCTATCTCAATGCTCAACACTCTTAATCGAGTTGCTGCTCTATTATTAGCAAGCGGTGGTGATTACTTGAAAGTATTCTCGAGTGAACAGCTGCAAGCTCTAATGATGTTTTTTCTTAATATGAATGAACAGGGGATTTTTATCGCCACAATATTTTGGGGTCTTTGGCTTTTACCTTTAGGATATCTAATTTACAACTCAGGCTACTTTCCAAAAATCTTGGGTGTCTTAATGATATTGGCTGGTATTGGATATACGTTAGAGCCTTTTGTTCGTTTTCTTTTACCAAACTTCACGGCAATAATTTTACCAGTACTCTATCTTCTGGTGATGGGAGAAATAATATTTATGGGGTGGGTTGTGTTGAAAGGTGCTAAAATACCCGAAACGACATCCTGAAAATAAATAATAAATGAAAAGTGGGGGAAAATGAATCCAAACAAAAATACCGCAAAAATTGTGGGAATATTATACATAGCTGCGACGGTTGCAGGCGTACTAAGTGTTGTTTCTTTGGGATCTCTGCTAGATGGTCCAGATGTTCTGATAAATGTTGCTGCGAATGAAAACCAAGTGATATTGGTAGCGTTCCTTGAGTTAATTATGGCTGTTTCAGTTGCCGGTGTTGCATTTATGATATATCCAATCCTGAAACAGAACACAGACACAGAAAACAAAGAAGGTCTAGCTCTTTGGTACGTTGGCACCAGAATTACTGAGGGGGCACTCTTTCTTGTTGGTATAATCGGCCTACTATCATTATTGACATTGAGTCAGGAATATATAAAAGCAGGAGCTTTGGATGCTTCCTCTTTTCAAACCGTAGGCACGGCATTACTGGCAGTACGTGATTTGGCCTATATGCTTGGACAAACTATTTTTTGCCTGGGTGCTCTGATGTTGTATTATTTATTGTATATAGCAAAACTCATTCCTCGATGGTTGTCAGTCTGGGGTTTTATTGGAGCCCCATTGATGTTGGTAGCAGGTTTTTTGCCTCTATTCGGCGAAGATCCCAACTCGACGCTCTCTACCTTTTTGTATCTTCCAATAGCCTTGCAAGAAATGGTTTTTGCGGTATGGCTGATAGTTAAAGGATTCAATTCATCTGCAATCGATTCCGGGTCTGCCTAGGTGGAATATTTATGAAAGCAATTGTATGCACAAAATACGGACCACCGGAAGTTCTACATCTCAAAGAGGTAGAAAAACCTGTTCCTAAAAATAATGAAGTGCTCATAAAAATCTTCGCGACAACAGTAACATCAAGTGACTGTATAGTCCGGGGTTATAGACTTCCTATCTGGCACCCAATGGGAATAATGATGGGACTAATGTTAGGTTTTAAAAAACCGAGAAACTCCATACTCGGAATGGTGTTCATTGGTCATCGGTTAAGCCCACCATTCACTCCTAAAACGATTTCGGTTGACATGAGGGTCCAATGCCTGACTCGAATAAACATCTATGAAAGTCTCAAGAGATAATTCGAGCCCACAATATTGTAGTATAAGTTTGAGCTGATCACTGGCATTCTCTGAGAAAATCGTACTCCATCGTAGTTGTGTATATCGTACCTTCAACTTTTCAGGATTTAGACTTCGCACGATATTGTATATTCTTCTGCTTACAAGGAGCGTGAGTATGGCTATCCAGATGTATGCTTCTACTATATCAGGATTAGTAGTATTGACGACATCTAGAGCATACCTACTTTTAAGTTCTTTGAAAATTAGTTCAATGTCCCATCTTGCACCGTATAGTTTTGCAATATCTTCAGCCACCAGCACATCAGAAGAAATACTAGTGAGATATACATGATATTTGTCAGTCTCCTCGTTCAAAATCGCTATCAACCGGAACCATTCACTGTCATTTCGCTGCTTACCTTTATAGCTTCGACGTTTGAAAGATATCTCAACTTCCACATCCAGCACTTGTCTTTTCAGTTTTAGCAAAACCTCACTTAGGCGTTTTCCTTTCACGTCAATACTTCGACCTCGATAAGTGCGGTTTACATTAATAATAAGAGGATCAGCACTCCCTTTTAACCGTGATACAAAGTGACCGCCATTATCTTTGATTCTTGCGAAAAGCTGATGTTTATAAAATCCAAGGTCGATAAGAAGAATCCGATCTTTGATCCATGGACCTATACGTAGCGTCTTCAACTCATTTGTATTTTCAGCATAAAGGCCAACAGTTTTAGGACCATTAGATACTGCACTCACGAGTAAACCTACCTTAACGCCTGCCGCAGCCTTTCGAGTTCGTGTTGCAGGCCA
>Ga0255457_1076_pt2 | contig 11470 bp, 14 predicted proteins | sample ANMaggQBNCT02L10_FD_182650 | JGI IMG/M metagenome (GOLD analysis project Ga0255457, IMG submission 182650) | Sediment cell enrichment communities from methane seep in Santa Monica Basin, California, United Staets - ANME aggregate JGI... | ecosystem: Environmental > Aquatic > Marine > Cold seeps >...
ACTTCCCTGAAGAAAGGCTGGACAAGCGGTCCCCTGGTTGTATCGGGCCATGCCCTGGTCGAGGTTCTGTTATTTATCTTTATAGTGGCCGGGTTTTCAACCCTGGAGACCCCGGGTGCCATTCTCTGGATATCTGTTATCGGGGGTGCGGTACTGGTGGTGTTTGGCATTTTGACTATCAGGGAAGGAAAACATGCTACTCTTTCGGGGGGCAGTAGTGTGTTCAAGAGCCCATTTGCTGCTGGTGTGATCACGTCAGTATCGCATCCGTATTTCTGGCTGTGGTGGCTGACGGCAGGGGCGGGGCTGGTTCTTGTGGGGCTTGAGACCAGCCTGTTTGCTGCTTCTATATTTTTGGTGGGTCACTTTATGGCAGACCTGGGCTGGTACACTTTCGTGTCTACTGCGATAAGTAAAGGGAGGTCGCTGATGTCTGAGGGGACTTACCAGCGGGTGCTGATGGGCTGCGGTGGGTTTTTGGTGGTGTTCGGGGTGTGGTTTATGGGGAGTCAGGTAGGCCTTTTCTAATACTGCATATTTTTTTGCAGTCCGAAATCTTCTCGCTCAAGAAGCCATTTCCAAAGCGGAACAAATATGATTAGCTTTCCATCTATTAATTCATCATTTTCCAGTTCCTTTGTTACCACAAACCCCTTTTCGATGGAAAAAACATCCATGAACTTCAACAAACACTGGGCCTCTGAATGGGTTATCACCAGATTTTCGACCACCCTGCCAATGTCAGGACAAATAATCAATGATCTGCTTTACCAATACGGTCTTTCCGGTTCTCCTGAGACTAATAATACCTATGTTCGACCTTGTATCTAAATGTTTGATAAGCTCATTGAACAGATATCTTTTTATCTGGTACCCACAGGTGAAATTTTTTCTCAGGTGAAGATTGTACTTTAGCAGGTTTACCATATTTTCTACTTATACGGGTTTTATATTACCCATACTATCTGATTTTAGTGGACAGACGGTGGGTGAAGTACATGAAGCAGATGCGGGAGTGATTTTCTGGTGATACATTATTATTTATACCACTAATTCCATAATTACCATTGGTGGCATTCATGGAAATAGTAAATATTGATAGATCAGGAAGGCTTGTCATTCCTGAATTTATTCGAAAAAAGCTGCATCTAAGTAAGGAAGTGCCGCTTCTGATCACCGAAATTGATGACGATAAAATATTAATTAAGAAACTTGACAGGGATGATATTAAAAAACGCTTGAGAGAGGAACTTGGTGGAATAGATATTGATAAAGTCGCAAGTGAGGTCAGGGCTGAAGTGAATGAAGAGGCAAAAAAGCGGTATAAATCGATTCTTAATTGATACCAATGTTTTCATAGCTTCTATTAAGCATACTGATCGAAAGACTGGATCTCTTGATCTGATTCTTGATTTAATTAACAATCCTGATGTATGTCTGGTGGGTAATGATCTTTTATTGTTGGAATTTGAAAAATATCAGAAAAGATTTGAATCACCATTAGCTTATAAAATTTTAAAGGATTTGAAACATAAAATTGAATTTATAGAAGTTAGACCAGAGAGTATTAAACAATGCGCGAAATATATTCCTCATGAAGAGATTGTAGATATTGTTCATGCAGCTACGTGTTTACAAACCAGTGCTATATTGATTTCAAATGACCAGCATTTCAATAAACTCAATGAGTCGGAAGTTATTGAAGTCTGGACTATATCTAAAGCAATTAATACATTAGTAAAAACTAATAAATAATTATTCATATAATTTTTTTGAAATCAAATCACACAAATAGGTGGATGATATTAGTGCCCTAAAAGCCATTTCCACAGCAGTACAAACATGATTTTCTTACCATCCAGCATTTCCTCGTCTTCCAGTTCCTTTGTCACAACAAACCCTTAATTTCCTTCTTCCTGAGATTGTGTTTATACCTGGATTCCAGTGGTACAACTTCCTCGTCCCTGACAGGTGCGCTTGTACCCTGACCTATGCTTTTTGCTACTATCGAGACTTCCCTGAAGAAAGGCTGGACAAGCGGTCCCCTGGTTGTATCGGGCCATGCCCTGGTCGAGGTTCTGTTATTTATCTTTATAGTGGCCGGGTTTTCAACCCTGGAGACCCCGGGTGCCATTCTCTGGATATCTGTTATCGGGGGTGCGGTACTGGTGGTGTTTGGCATTTTGACTATCAGGGAAGGAAAACATGCTACTCTTTCGGGGGGCAGTAGTGTGTTCAAGAGCCCATTTGCTGCTGGTGTGATCACGTCAGTATCGCATCCGTATTTCTGGCTGTGGTGGCTGACGGCAGGGGCGGGGCTGGTTCTTGTGGGGCTTGAGACCAGCCTGTTTGCTGCTTCTATATTTTTGGTGGGTCACTTTATGGCAGACCTGGGCTGGTACACTTTCGTGTCTACTGCGATAAGTAAAGGGAGGTCGCTGATGTCTGAGGGGACTTACCAGCGGGTGCTGATGGGCTGCGGTGGGTTTTTGGTGGTGTTCGGGGTGTGGTTTATAGGGAGTCAGATGAATCTGTTTTAGATAAGCCTGAACTCGATATATACATTCTAACCTGCTGTCTGCCCTGTGCACCTGATAAGCGGCCATTTTAGAATATTTCGAAGAGGCTTCCCTATTTCCGGGTTATCTGAAAGAATTTCAAGTCTCTTTTTCACGTGACTGTAACGAACTTTATCTCTTTTAAACAATTTTTGCAATTCTTTCTGAACCCTTGGGTGTGCAATAATCTTGTAAATCATTGTTCTATGCTACTCAAGAAATCGTCCATACTTTCGAACTCAAGACGCTTGCCTTTTGTAATTTCATTGTTTGAGGCATTTACACGTTCAATAAAATCAGAATTTAAAGTTTCTTCAGGAGGATAACTGGTTTCATCCAGTTTTTCTTCAATTCTCTCTAACTTACCAAGAATTCTCGTAAACATCGCCTCAATATTGCGATTCTCAAATGAACTTTCCATAGTATATCATTTATACAATCATTTTCCATCTTTAAAATATGTTTCTCTTAAATTAAGTGAACATAGTAATCACACATTTTGTTTCTTCGCGACTATTACAGTGAGTTCTCTATACACCATAACAACACTTCTGCAGCACTTCACCTGCTGCCAGCCCTGTGCACCAGACCAGCAGCCATCTACTTACACCAGGCAATACTGACAAGTTAAGCCCTGATCCCCCCACATCCACACAAAGCAAAAGGAATAATTTATCACTAATTCTGAGTACATAGTACTGATGACGGAAGAGCCCACGGAATGGGCAGAGAAGTACCGCCCAAAAAACCTTACCGAAGTGGCAGGCCATCGTACCATTATCAATGATCTGGTCAGTTGGGCCAACAAATGGGAAACAGGAGTTCCAAAGGACAAAGCACTGATATTCTACGGCAAGCCCGGAGTTGGCAAGACCTCAGCCGCTTATGCCCTGGCCTACCAGATGGGATGGGACGTAATAGAGTTAAACGCCAGCGACCAGAGGACTGCAGGCATCATCCAGAAAATTGCAGGTTCAGCCAGCAGGATGGGTACATTTGACGGCACATCAGGACGGCGGCTCATCATACTGGACGAGGCAGACAACCTGCACGGCAACTATGACCGAGGCGGTGCCAGGGCCATTATCAATGTGGTCAAAGGCACATCCCAGCCAGTTATACTCATCGCAAATGAATTTTATCAAATGGACCCGGCACTGAGGCTCGCCTGCAAACCAGTCCAGTTCAGGACAATAAACAGCACTACTATTGTATCTGCACTAAAAGCAATATGTAAAAATGAAGGCATAATGGTGGGCATTGGGGTCATAGATACTATTGCTAACAATGCCAACGGCGACCTGCGCAGTGCTATCAATGACCTGCAGGCCATGTCCATAGGTAAGCACGAACTGGAAGTAAATGATATTATCACAGCACCCAGGGATGTAAAGGAAACAGTGTTCAAGTTAATGGATCATGTATTCAAAGCTGCAGATATGAAGTCTGCCCAGCAGGCTGCCTGGCAGGTGGACGAGAGCCCTGATAACCTGATAAACTGGATCGACGAGAACCTTCCCATAGGATACAAGGATGCACATGATATGGCTGCCGGTTATTTCCAGCTTGCCAGGGCCGACCTGTTCCTTGGCAGGGTGCGCCGCAGGCAGAACTACGGTTTATGGCGTTATGCCAGCCTGTTAATGACCGGGGGTGTATCGGCTGTCAGGACCCACAGCCATTCGGGGTATAATAAATACCAGGCCCCCCAGTTCTGGAGAAAACTGGGGCAGACCAGGGCAAAGCGTAATATAAGAGACTCGCTTGCCGGGAAGATAGGGGGAATATGTCATGTATCAGGTGCCTATGCACGGACTGACCTGATATGGTTCTTCAAGCATTTAATGAAAAGCAAGGTTCATTCTGTAGGACTGGCTGCTGAACTGAAGCTCGATCCCGATGAGATCGCATTCCTGATGGATACAAAACCCACCACAAAGAAAGTGGGCAAGATATACGATGAGGCACAGCAATTGATGAAGGATGAGATCGAACATGATATTGAGGTGTTTGGTGGATTTGGCCAGGAAAAAACAGGAAAAAAGCAGGTAAGCCGTTTAATGGAATTTGATGAGGCCAAAGGAAATGGCGGGACAGAAGGAACAGATGAAAAAGATGGAACTGATGTTAGCCACACAAATGTAGATAATGTAGACTCTGTTGCAAAAGAGGAAAAGAACCAGAGTTCTTTGTTTGATTTTTGAGGTTTATCCGGATGAGAGGAAAACTGATCACGCTTGAAGGGATTGACGGTTCAGGAAAATCCACGATCCTAAAACGATTACATCGTTATTTCCAGGATAACACTGATGTGATCTTTACCAGGGAACCTACTAATGGCTGGATAGGGGATGCAGTATACCGTGCAATAAAATCCGAGACTGACCCGCTGGCAGAACTATTCCTCTTCATTGCAGACCATGCCCACCACCTTAGCACTACTATTAAACCGGCACTGGAAGATCACAAGATCGTAATATCAGACAGGTATTCGGACAGCAGGTATGCGTATCAGGGGGCCACCCTGAAAGGAACTGTAGACCATCCCATGGAATGGGTGATGGGACTTCATAAAGGCTGGACTGTAGTGCCAGACCTTACTATTCTGCTGGATGTCAATCCCGCAACTGCCATTACAAGGGTCGGTAATCGCGATTACCAGACCAAGTTCGAAAAGATAGCCTTTCTGGAACAGGTTCGCAGCAATTATCTCAAACTGGTGGAAAAGGAGCCGGACCGGTTCCTGGTAGTGGATGCAGGGCTGCCCCTTGAAGAAGTAGAAGATATTGTGCTGTCTGCCATTGCCAAACAGTTATGACGTAATTGTTTTAAGTGCGATAAAAACAAGACCGGAATAAGATTATTAAAATAAGACCAGAATAACATATTCGGTGGTGGTGGGCTGACCCCGCTTTCTCAAGGAGTCCCTTAAGGGACCTTCCCTTGATCTATTTTCCCCGCACAAGTGCAGTGCAATTGTGCCAACGTTGGTTTCAATGAAGGATCACCGATCATCCGGTTTGAGAGATCTTAGTGGATCCCATGCCTTTCACAACATTGATGACCAACCAACACCAAGTATTATATTCATGTGCTGACTGACCACCCGGACCTTCATTACCAGCCCACCTGACTCCAGTATTCTCACTGATACATACAACTGGAGTTAATAACTATGTTGTCCTGAGAACTAATATATTTTTTGGTAACAGAATTGGTAACAATCAAGAAAATGAAAATTTCAGACAGGATTTACAGGATTGGCAGGATACGATCCAATCCTGTATATCCTGTAAATCCTGTCAAAAGATTTGATTGAAACTAAGAAAATCACCTATATCAACATCGAAATGCGTTTATACTTTCCTATACGTCAAGGTATCCTGGCAAATGTGACATAGCCTGAATGTCCCACCCTAATCGTTGACGGACGCGTCCCTCTTTCGCTAAAGGATATTTCACGCTGGGTACATTCAAAGGTGACAACCTCTTCAAGTTCGATCATATTGATAGCCTGGCGCACATCCTTTGCCTGTTCCATGAAAGGTGAGAACACCACGCAAAATCCACCAGGTTTCAACACTTCAGCCACAAACGGCACAACTTCGGATGCATGTTGCAGATCAAGAGTGACCACATCAAAGGTTTCATCAATTGAATGGATCTCCTGTAATATATCCCCAGATCGCACCTCTACATTATCAAGACCTGCAAGGGCGATATTAGACCTTGCCACATCCAGGAAATCCTGTCTGGCCTCATATGATAGCACCCTTTTTGCTACAAGTCCGAGATAAATAGCAAGGATGCCAGAGCCAGTGCCTGCATCCAGTACAGTATCCTGTTTATTCAGGCCGGTGTGGGATATGATCATGCCGATGTCCTTTGGATTTACAGGCGCTCCGGTTCTTTTTAATTTGTTGAAAAAATCAGGTGCCCTTGGACGGCGTGTCTTTAATTCAAATCCAAGGTGCGATGCGATTGAATCCCCGTACTCCATCTCAAGCAATCGGTCCAGCTTGAACACACCCACTTCTGTATGCAGGTCCCCGTTCCCTGCTGTTACAAAATAGTTCTTACCGCTGCCTTTTAAAAGTACCGGGTCCCCTGGTTTCAAAGTAAATCACGCACCAGTGGAACGATCTGGGTAATATGGTCGATCACTGCATCCGATTCGAGGCACAATCTTTCAGGTCTTGCGTTTCGCTGCTGGACTGTCAACACAGCAAAATCGGCTTCCCTGAATGCCATTATGTCATTAATGGCATCTCCTACCATAACAACCTTTTCATATGATAGTTTCAGTTCCCTGATGATCCTGCATTTACGCTGTGGAGTTGAAAGCCCGAAGGTATGCTCCTTCTTGACACCGATACTTCTTGACACCATTTCAACATCCTCCTGCTTATCGCCTGATGCAATAAATGTGTCCACACCCAACGCTTCAAGCTGGGATGCCACATCCCCTACTTCAGGATACAGGCTTCCGCCCGTACTTAATGTATATGGGATACAACTTCGGGCCACATCGACCATCAGGCCCACGCCCAAATATCGCTTATCATCACAGCGATCCCATACTGCTTCCAGCACTTCCTGGAGGTCAGATACCAGTGCTAAGGGATCAGAACTGATAATGGAGTGTGCTTCATCAATACTCAATGATTTCCTGCAGCAACCAATATCGATCTTAACCTGTAATTCTTCAATGCATCGATTTACCGGATAACTCCCATCCATTTGCATCAACTGTCCTGGCTCAATGTGCAGAATAATAATAGCAAAATTGGGATTAGTTCCTGCAAGGTCAGTTGTTACAATATCATAATAAATGGAACCCCTCCTGAGGTCCTTTGCTGCCCTGTACATGTGTAAAAGTGTGCCTGCACTGTCAAAGACTACTGCTGTTTTTACCATATGCAGGTCTATTAGGAATTATTCTTAATTATCCTTTCTGACCAGAAGGGACTGCCCCGTCATCTGGGGCGGCACATCCAGATGCAACAGTTCCAGTATGGTGGGGGCGATATCTGCGAACATACCGTCGTGCAGGTCTACATCCATATCTGATACAAATACCAGTGGCACCCGGTTAGTGGTGTGGGTAGTATGCGGGCTCTTATCCTTGTAATAGATCATCTGTTCACTATTCCCGTGGTCTGCCGTGATAATGGCAACGCCGCCCATATCCACTATTGCATGTACCACCCTGCCCAGGCATTCGTCCACAACCTCTACGGCCTTGATGGCAGCATCCATAACGCCGGTGTGCCCGACCATATCCGGGTTGGCATAGTTCAGTATGATCACATCGTAATCGCCTGATACGATCTTTTCCACAACAGCACCTGTGACCTCATAAGCACTCATCTCAGGTTTCAGGTCATAGGTTGCCACGTCCGGAGAATGTATCAGTATCCTGTCCTCTCCTTTGTAGGGTTTTTCCACACGTCCGTTAAAGAAGAACGTCACATGGGCATATTTTTCAGTCTCAGCAATATGAAGCTGTTTTTTTCCATTTTTTGACAGATATTCCGCCAGTGTGTTGTCAATGTGTGCAGGCGGGAAGGCTATTGGAAGATCAAATGTTTCATCGTATTGGGTCGTGCAGACGAAATGGATATTCAATTCTTTCTGTCGATCAAATCCTGAAAAATCCTGCATTGTCAAGGCCCTGGTAAGTTCCCTTGCCCTGTCAGGCCTGAAATTGAAAAAGATCACGGCATCATTATCCTGTATGGTGGCTGTCGGATGGTTGCCGTCCAGTATAACGGTGGGTTTGACAAATTCGTCATTTTCCCCTCTCTCGTAGGCAGCCCTTACCGCATCCTCTGCATCGGGTGATGTCAGGCCTTTGCCAAGTACCATGGCATCATAGGCAAGCTGTACACGTTCCCACCTGTTGTCCCGGTCCATTCCATAATAGCGACCGCCAATTGTGGCAATTTTTCCTGTGCCAAGTGTTCGCATCATGTCTTCGGTCCGGGTGATATATTCTCCTGCACAGCGCGGCGGGACATCCCGGCCGTCAAGGAATGCATGGACGAAAACCTTTTCAAGTCTAGCATTTTTTGCCATCTTCAGCAGTGCAAACAAGTGCCCGATATGACTATGCACTCCCCCATCCGAGAGCAGCCCCATCAAATGAAGTGATGAACCGTTTGTCAGTGCATGTTCAGCTGCACCGGTCATTATCTTATTAGAAAAAAATTCAACATCCTTGATCGATTTATCTATCCTTGTAATATCCTGGTATACCACGCGACCACTACCCAGGTTCAAGTGACCTACTTCACTATTTCCCATCTGGGACGGGGGAAGTCCAACTGCCTCGCTTGAAGCTTCCAGTGTGGAATGGGGATATTTTTCCATCAGGTAGTCCATCACCGGTGTATCAGCATTGGCTATTGCATTTCCTTCAATCTCAGGGTTTATACCCCAGCCATCAAGTATGATAAGAATGAGCGGTTTAGGGATGTTCATTTTCATATCTTCTTTTTGAACGTTTAGGAAAATATATACTTTACTGTAGGCTTAAAAAATGCGAACGAAGTGAGGATTTTCTTGACCATACATATCCTAAATAATTGTGCTATATAGAGGCTGTCCAGCAATTCAAAAAGTAATTGTTAGACTGCCTCTATAATCCATCACCAAACCAGACTCTGCATCGTGCAACCTTTGCTGATCCGGATATTACACATTCCCTATCTTATATCTTAGTTATTTCCTCTTCAAAAGAAACGCCACTGACAGGAGTCCTGCAACTGTGAATATTGCTTCGAATCCCGGCAACCCACCTTCACCTTCTGGTAATCCACCTTCACCTTCCGGTAATCCAACTTCATCTTCCGGTAATCCACCTTCTTCTTCCGGTAATCCACCTTCATCTTCCGGTAATCCACCTTCGTCCCCCGGTAACCCAGCTTCGTCTTTCGGTAATCCACCTTCGTCTTTCTCTTCTGTTACCTCCAGTCCCCCTCCACCGGCACCGGTTTCGTTGGTGATTTCCAGATCCAGGGTATATTCTCCGTAATCATTATCATATGGAGTGATCCCGATGTAGATATCACCACTATAGGTTATTTCCTGGGTTGTATTAGCAATCGCACCCGGATTAGATGGATACTCTGATGCAATTTCTATCCTATCTTCATCGTATAGTGTAAAACCTCTCATCCTGTCGCTTGGTGGGGTCAATTTAACTGTTAGTGATGTTCCCGCTTCAACAGGCAGTCTGAATAGATCTTTAGTGTCCGTGCCCTGCGATCCGGATAGATAACCGTTATGAGTTCCCTCTGTTATCTCCATAGCCGTTTCAAACGTGTCTCCTGCATCTGTTTGACTTTTGGCATCGAAATTATCATCGATCGTTATAATGTAATTTGCACCTGCCACGGTATCAAGAACCATGCCGCCACCAACGCTCAGGTAATATGTATAAGAGCTCTCCTGTGAACCGGGCAGCCAGAGATGACTTCTGGATTCAGCCGCACCAACCACATTCTTCAAAGGATTATCATATTCCGGAAGCAGTATTGCCTCATCTATGTCATACAGTTTAGCATTGCTGATTATAGTTCTATTTTCCACTACCGGATTAATAACTTTGATTGTAAGCAACTGTCCGGCATTAACTTTTTGTGTAAGTTTAAAGTATTCCGGTGTATCAACCGGAATGTCATGACCTGTCACATAACTTCCCAGATCTATCTCAATTGCGTCATCAAAACCATTACCGCCATCTGGCAGTATTTGCTGTGCGCTTACTATTCCTGCGGTTCCAATAATGACTAGCCCTATCAGGATGAACATTTCCAATTTTTTCATGTTACCAACTCTGTATTTATTTTGCAATTAAAATAAAAGTCAACTAAATTAATGTAAAATCTCCAATGTGTTTTTTTCTGCTAATCTATAAATAAATTGCTATTTATCAATATTCGCTAATAATTAATATTACTCATGCAACTACTTCTACAACTCCTCCTACAACTGCTCCTCCTATTTCCGTCGTTGGGTGGAGGAAGGGATCCCCCTCACGCCAGTTCATTCACTGGCTTTATTTGCTTCCACTATGGCTCTTCTGCCTTCATCCTTGTTCTTGTCCATGAAACACTTAGAAGCACAGGCCAGCAGTTTCTCTTTAGTAGGAGACATATTAGAACGCTCATACGATTCAAGACCCCGGTTGGTCCAACCCTCCTGAAAACACCTGTCACCACAAAGAGTAAGCAACTCATCAGTCGGCGTCTTATTTGCTTTTTCATAGGCCTCCAGCCCGGGATATAACTTCCCCTCTTCAAAACACTTGTTGCCACAACTGAGCAGTTCCTCTTCCGGCACTTCCTCACCTGCCGCCTTAAAAGCATCCAGGCCCTTATTAAGCTCCCCTTCCAGCAGGCATTTGCGCCCCGCCTCAATGAGCCTGTCTTTCGGGAGTGGTACTCCAAGGAATTTGATTGCATTGATTGCCGAATATATCTGTCCTTCCTCAAGATATTTATCGATCCAGCCAAAGAGCATCTCGTCAGGCAACTCGACACCTGCAGCTTTTGAACCTTCCACAGCTTTCGAAAGCCATCCCTGGTCAAGATACTGGAAAATGTAACTATTTATCTCCTCTTCAGAAAGTTGGCCCCCCATCTCCTTAGAGATATCTATAGCCTCAGCCATACGGCCTTTTTCAAGGATGTTTTTAAGGTAAGCGGTTAGTTTTTCATCATCCATTTTATCGTTTATAGTCTAATTGACTTACATTTAAGTGTTGCCGTCTGATTATATCACAATCTTTGACCTAAATTATACTGGTAGCGACAATAATATCACATATATCCAACCTCTGGATGCAAATTAATAATAGACCGATAGAGCCGAACATGGCAGTCAGCTCAAGGTTGGCGGCGCAGCCG
>Ga0255457_1095_pt1 | contig 11434 bp, 12 predicted proteins | sample ANMaggQBNCT02L10_FD_182650 | JGI IMG/M metagenome (GOLD analysis project Ga0255457, IMG submission 182650) | Sediment cell enrichment communities from methane seep in Santa Monica Basin, California, United Staets - ANME aggregate JGI... | ecosystem: Environmental > Aquatic > Marine > Cold seeps >...
GTTTTGCGCTTAAATAGATCTACAAGCCTGTCGTGTTCTTTCTCATCTATCCATTCGTCTTTACATTGAGGGCAGACCTCAACAGTAGCCCATACGCCTTTTTCTATCTCTTTATGTTCTGTTTTCATATCTGTTTCGTATCCATTTCAAAAAGTATGGTCAAATGTAAAATCAATGTAGACACAGATTTCACCGATTACACTGATTTTCACAACCACTATCAATCTGTGTAATCAGTGCAATCTGTGTCTCAAAGTTCTGAGCACTATGATAAATTACCATTTAATTTGAAGGGGATACTCGGTTTCGCATAAGGGGCATTTTGTCATATTTAATTTCTCTATTGTCAATATGTAGATTGTTCCACTTCTAACTGTGTAAGATTTCTATCCACACATTTAAAGCTTGCAACAATTGATGATATTATTATTCGATAATATCAGCAAAAGCAAAATTGGGATGCACTTCCCTTATCCGGACACGCACCGCCTGCCCAACCATAGCGTGTTTAACAAAAACAACAAAATCCCCTATCCTGGTAATCCCATCTCCCTGTTCTCCAATCTCCTGGATCTCCACGTCGTATTCATTCCCTGCCTTGATATCAGTCGATACGAACTTCTTGCCTATTACATATATTTCAGCACTCTGCTTCCTGGAAGCTGAAGGCGTAAATGAACGTACATACACAAAATTTTCCTTCACTTCCTCCAAAAACTCCTTGAACATATCACCCTGGAATACCTTAACAACAAAATGACCTCCGGGCATTAGCAGCCGTTTTGCCACACCAAGCGCCCCCTGGCTCAGGTCAATGGAACGGCCGTGGTCAAGACTCCAATTTCCGGTCAGGTTAGGCGCTGCATCGCAAATTACGGCATCGGCCCCGTGTTCGCCAACGATCTCCTCGATCCTTTCCAGTATCCTGTCAGAAGTGAGATCCCCTTTAACAGTATCCACTCCCTCAATAGGTGCTATCTTCTGCAGGTCAACACCCAGTACCCGTCCGCCTGAAAGCTCTTTTGCCATCTGCAGCCAGCCACCCGGGGCAGCACCCAGGTCCACTACCGAGTCACCTGGTTTTATTACGTTGTGCTTTATATTGATCTGACGCAGCTTGTAAGCGGCCCGTGAACGATATCCTTCATCCTTTGCTTTATAGTAGAAATAATCCTTCTGGTTCCTGGCCATACAAGGGTTTATTGTTATGGACTGCCTTAAACCTCACCCAGGTGAATAAGAGTTGTTCATAGAACTTGATGGCTGGCATGCAAAACTACGGTTCTCAGCCTGCCATTTAATACCTGACCATCCAAAATGCGGCAGGCTGCACGGTCATACTTATGCTGTCAGCGTACGTATCGAGGGCAGTCAGTCAGGGCAGTTCATCATTGATTTTGAGGATGTGAAGAGGATTGTTATGGGAGTATGCGACCGGCTGGACCATAGGATATTGTTGGCCATGGACGATCCCAGATTGAAAATAACTAAAGATGATGGTTATTATACTGTGGAACTTATTAAAAGCTGTAAACATTATGTGCTGCCTGCAGATGATGTAAAGTTACTACCCATACCGTCGGTAAGTGCCGAAGACCTGTGCAAGTATTTCCTTAATGAGATTTCTACCGCTATCAGGAATAACGGTTTTGCAGATAATATCACAAACCTGCATGTGCGTGTGGATGAAGGTATCGGACAGGGAGCCGGCTGCAATATAAGCCTTGCATGATCTGTGGCACATCCAGTACTTCCGAGTAGTCATATTTCTGATTTAAGATTTTTGATCCATAGCTGTTGCCAGCAGCACCCACAACCACCCGCGCCCTATACCCGGCTGCTTCTCCAGCGCATCAAGTCCGACTGCGAGTGGCTGCAGCAGTGATCTGCGGCTAGGTGGGTGCAGGAGTGCAGCGCAGGGAAGTTGGGGTATATGGAGGCTGGAATCATCATGAAGCCTTGGGACAAGATTCACTTATCCTGCCTTACGTGGCTAATGCGGTACAATGCCATACATAATCCCAGATATCCAATTCTCCTGACATTATGTCCGTGTAGTTGAGCTGACTGAAGAAGACTGCGAAGTTATGGGACTGCAGATTGAATAATTTTACCCAAGGCCGCTGGTCAAGTAAAGGTTTTATAGGTGAATGATATAGGATAGATAACAGACCAATATGTAAAGGTGATATTGAAAAATGAGTGATGGTGTTTATGTAGGCTACCCAAAGCGTTTTGACGATTTACCGATTATGGTGGCCAGTGACTGTGTAGAAATAAAATCCTTCTTTCCTGCGCCATTTACGGATATTCCATCAATTTTCATTGAATGCGGTGGTGGATTGATAATACGCAAATGATCAGTGAGCATTTAAAATTTTATTTTACACAACCTTTTTAACTCATTCCTCCCATGTAAAGCACCTAGTATGAAAGCAATACTAGGATTAGAAGACGGCACAATTGTGAAGGGCGTTGGTTTTGGTGCCGCCGGAGCTGCTGTTTGCGGGGAACTTGTTTTTACAACTCAATATACCGGATACGAAGAGGCACTTACAGACCCTTCATATGCCGGCCAGATACTGATGTTCACCTACCCCCTTATCGGCAATTACGGTGTAAGCGGCAAGACCTTCCAGTCAGACGGCATGAAAGCAGAGGCCCTGGTGGTCAGGGAGGCGTGCGACCATCCATCCCACCACCTGTCAGGGCGCTCCATTTTTGATTTTGCAACAGAAGAAGACCGGCCCGGTATCGCAGGTGTGGATACCAGGATGCTGACCATCAAGACCAGGGATACCGGCGCCATGCGCTCATGCCTGCTCACAGACAGCGACGATGGCGTAGAAGCAGTACGCCTGGCAAGACAGCACCCGAAGATATCTGACCAGAACGACCTGATAGACAGGGTAACCTGCCCCGCCCCCTACCATATTGAAGCAACAGGTAAGGACAAGCCTCATTTCGTTGTCATCGACCTTGGCATAAAGACCAATATGATAAAGAGCCTGCAGCAGCGGGGTGTAGGTATTACCGTGGTACCTGCAAGTACTCCACCCGACTATATTACTGAACAAAAACCTGATGCAATATTCGTATCAAACGGCCCGGGAGATCCCGAAAAGGCAGGCACTGCCATTGATGTTGTTAAACACATGATGGGAGAAGTACCCATCTTCGGCATCTGCTTCGGCAACCAGATCATATCCCTGGCGCTGGGAGCCAGTACGTACAAGCTGAAGTTCGGGCACCGGGGTGCCAACCAGCCTGTGAAGGACCTGGAAACAGGCAACGTGTACATCACTTCCCAGAATCACGGATTTGCAGTGGATGCCGGTTCCCTGGATGCGGCAGAGGCTCATATCACCCACCTGAACATTAACGATAATACAGTGGAAGGTATCGCCCACGACTACCTGGATATCATGAGCGTACAGTTCCATCCCGAGGCAAGCCCAGGTCCCTGGGATACTGAAAAATGGTTCTTTGATACCATAGTGAAAAGGGTGATGAAATAATGCCTCGTAATCCTGGTATTAAGAAAGTACTGCTGATAGGCAGCGGTCCGATTATGATAGGGCAGGCGGCAGAGTTTGATTTTAGCGGCAGCCAGGCATGCCGGTCATTGAGGGAAGAAGGTGTGAGCGTGGTACTCATTAACTCCAACCCGGCCACTATCATGACCGACCCGGAAATGGCAGATGTGGTGTATATAGAACCCATCAAACCCGAAATTGTTGAGCGCATCATTGAAAAGGAGCGGCCAGACGGAGTGATCGCGGGACTGGGGGGGCAGACCGGGCTGAACATAGTCAGTGAACTGGCAGGGATGGGCGTACTTGAGAAATACAATGTCAAACTTTACGGTACACCCCTGGAAGCCATACAGGATACCGAGGACAGGGACCTGTTCAAACAGGCCATGCAGCGTATCGGTGAGCCTGTACCCCGCAGCAAGGCCGTGAACACCATTGAGGATGCAGTTGCAATGATCGATGAACTGGGCCTGCCCCTTGTTATCAGGCCTGCCTATACCCTTGGCGGGGCTGGCGGAGGAATTGCCAGGACAAAGGAAGAACTCATCTCGATCACTGAACTGGGCCTGAAACGCAGCCGTATCAACCAGGTACTCATCGAGGAGGGCATTCTGGGCTGGAAAGAGTTCGAGTACGAGGTGATGCGTGATGCCAATGATACCTGTATCGTGATATGCAACATGGAAAATATCGACCCCATGGGTATCCATACAGGGGAGAGTGTTGTGGTCACTCCCAGCCAGACCCTGTCGGACAGGGACCACCAGATGCTGCGCAGTGCCAGTATCAATATCATAAGAAGCCTGTCCATAGAAGGCGGGTGTAATATCCAGTTTGCAGTGAAGGACGGCGAATACAGGATCGTGGAAGTCAACCCGAGGGTGAGCCGCTCCTCTGCACTGGCCAGCAAAGCCACAGGGTACCCCATAGCCAGGGTGACCGCAAAGATCGCCATCGGCATGACCCTGGACGAGATACCCAATGATGTTACCAAAAAGACGCCTGCGTCCTTTGAGCCCACTGTGGACTATACTGTGGTCAAGATACCCAGGTGGCCTTTTGACAAGTTCGTGACCGCAGATAAGACCCTGACCACGGCTATGAAGAGCACGGGGGAGGTCATGGCTATCGGGCGCACCATTGAAGAGGCTATGAAAAAGGCTATACGCAGTCTTGACGTGGATATGTATTTCGGGTTCAGGGAATGGGAGCGGGATGAGGTGATTGACCTGCTTAGGACCCCTACCCATGAGCGGTTGTTTGGCATTTACCATGCCTTAAGGACCGGATTTTCAATTGATGAGATATCAGGCATTACATCCATTGACCCGTTCTTCCTGGAAAAGATATATAATATCATCCGGATGGAAGATACCCTGCGCTCGGAGTTGACCAGGGAGAGCCTGTACCGTGCCAAGCGAATGGGGTTCACGGATGAGGAGATTGGCAGACTCACAGGCAGGACAAGGGAAGATATCAATGACATGCGCAGGCAGATGGGGATCATTACCACCTACAAGATGGTGGATACCTGCGCTGCCGAGTTCGCTGCCGAGACCCCGTATTATTATTCATGCTATGAAGAGATGTGCGAGAACGAACCCACTGACCGCAAAAAGGTGCTGATACTGGGTGCGGGCCCGATCCGTATCGGGCAGGGTATAGAGTTCGACTACTGCACTGTACATGCGGTGAGTGCACTGCGGGAAGAGGGGATTGAGACCCATATCATCAACAACAATCCCGAGACAGTGTCCACAGATTACGATACTTCGGATAAGCTGTTCTTTGAGCCATTGACCCTTGAGGACGTGATGAATGTTATCGAGCGGGAAAGACCCTGGGGTGTGATGGTACAGTTCGGGGGCCAGACCTCTGTGAACCTGGCATTACCCTTGCAGCGGGAACTGCTACGCAGGACTGACCTGGATACCGTTATCCTTGGCACTACTCCGGAAGATATGGATATTGCAGAGGACAGGGAGCGGTTCAATAAGATGCTGCAGGGTATGGGCATTCCACAGCCGGAAGCGGGTTATGCTATCACGGAAGCCGGGGCCAGGGAAGTGGCAGCCGGTATCGGGTACCCTGTGCTGGTGCGCCCCTCCTATGTACTGGGAGGACGGGCCATGGAGATAGTATATGACGAGAACGACCTGAACCGGTATATGAATGAGGCTGTAAGGGTCTCGCCCGAGCATCCTGTGCTCATCGATAACTTCCTTGAGGGTGCCATTGAGATCGATGTGGATGCCATTTGCGATGGCGAGGACGTGCTCATCGGTGCAATCATGGAGCATATCGAAGAGGCCGGGATACACAGCGGTGATTCGGCCTGCGTGATACCGCCCCAGTCACTGGGACACTATGTGCTGGATACGGTCAGGGATTATGTGAGACGTATTGCCCTGGCACTCAGGGTGAAGGGTATCCTGAACATCCAGATGGCATATAAGGACCGGGTGGTCTATGTGCTGGAGGCGAACCCAAGGAGCAGCCGCACCATTCCATTCGTATCAAAGGCTGTGGGACTGCCGCTTGCCAAGATAGCGGCCAGGGCCATGATAGGGATAACGTTGAAGGAGCAGGGATACCTCCAGGAACCCAGGCCCGGACATGTTTCAGTGAAGGAGGTCCTGCTGCCATTTGACAAACTCCCGGGAGCGGACCCGATCCTCAGCCCTGAGATGCGCAGTACAGGCGAGGTAATGGGTGTGGATTACAGTTACGGGCTGGCATTTTTCAAGGCAGAACTGGCAGCAGATAATGCACTACCCCTAGAGGGTAAGGTGTTTATGTCTATCAGGGACCAGGATAAGCCGGTACTGGTGCAAATAGCAAGGAAGATAGCTGATGCGGGACTGGAAATCATTGCTACCAGCGGCACGGTCCGGTACCTGTCGGGCAAGGGTTTTGACGTTACTGAAATAAAGAAGGTACACGATGGTAGTCCTAATGTCATTGACCTGATGCGTAAGGAGGATGTCGGCCTGGTCATCAATACACCCACAAGCAAGATGAGCTACAAGGACGGACGGGGGATACGTCGGGCGGCTGTGGATTATGCGATACCTTATATCACTACTATACAGGCGGCAATGGCTGCTGCCGATGCTATTGAGGCCATGAGCAAGGGGAAATTGGTTATAAAGAGTATTGGCGAGTACCATTCTGAGATGTGAAAAGCTGAATGTGCTGGTGTTGATGGGAAGTTCTGGAAAAAGCAGCCTGTGCCGTTACTGCAATTGGGGGAAACTCCCCTGGTTGTGAAATCCGGTATGTCATTGACGTGCAGCTCTACGGGATTGAAAGGGCACAGGGATGGGGAATTGGAAGATAGATAATCGTCATGTTGAAATAAGATAGATATAGTCAGTTTACTAAATTTCTATTGCATACTTATTCATAAGTCTTATCTTATTCTGAGAGGTAGCGCTCAATATCAAGAGAGCCATGAAAAACACCGAGGATGTCGATATTTCTATCAGGTTTTATTAAATAAGCGATGCGGTAGTGGCCATAAAGCAGGATACGTATATGGTGGGAATGATTGCGGTTATAATAATATCCTGATTCAGGGAATTCTTTCAGGATTTGAACCTTTTTGTAAATGGATTCTATTGTTTGAAGTGCAGCGTCCGGATTTTCTTTCGAGATGTAATCGTAAATGTCATGAAGCCATTGTTCTGCTTCGTGGGTCCAGTTCAATTCGACCATGAACGAATACGACGCTCCATCTCTTTATTGGAAATTGTCCTGCCTTGTTTGGAATCAGCAAGTCCATGTTCGATCATCCTGTGGAAGGCCAACTCCTTAAGGATTTCATCGTATGAACTATCATTTGGCTGATTGTGTATGATATGGATCATCTGTTCTTTTACTGAAGCCATGATAATTTCTTATGCTTTACAGCAATTTCTATTTTGTGGTTCAGAGGTACACGACCGAGATCGTGGTGCAGTATGTCTGGGGGATCGCGATCGCAGCAGGCATGCTGTTTGTCACGGGGCTGACCCAACCAGCTGGTGAGGTATGCTGAAGGTTATAATAATTAGAAGATATAAATCTTATCAATTTTTTTATCTGAATTTATTTATATATTTATAATATTTATAGATATGCTTATAATATATAACTTGACAATCAAATTTGTGATATATATGAATGTCAAAAAATCTAAAGGAATTAATGCTTTAATAGGAATACTAGATCAGATTTATGATCATGATTCTGTAAGAGAAATCCAGCAAAGATTAGGAATATTGAAAGATGGGGAGTCATTATCTTCATCTCAAGTTACTGATATTTTTATTGGTCCGACAGGTAATTGGGCTGATTTTAATCCAAAATCAAATGATCCCCACAAAGTAATTAAAATCATATGTGCTAGCATAAAACATGAAATGTTTAAATAAGTTATGGAGAGACCACATGTTAAAGAATTTTGATGATAATCCCACAAATACTTCCCGTGCTATTCAACTTTGGCAAATTCTTATTAGTAAAGCGCACAATCGACAAATAGTTACTTATGGTATAATTGCGGATCTTTTGGCTTATAAGGGTGCTGGTGTATTAGGAGAACCTCTCGGACATATTATGTATTTTTGCACACAAAATAAACTGCCTTCATTGACAGCCATTGTTGTTAATGCTGAAACTGGACTTCCTGGTGATGGAATCATTGTTAATGGTGATTTAAATGCTCTAAGAGAAAATGTTTTCAATTATAATTGGTATGGTCTATATCCACCTAGTGAAACTCAATTCAAGGAAACTTGGCAAAAAGCCAAAGAAAATAATTGGAAAATTTAAGTATTAACTGTATCCTGAAGTAATTCCATAACAAAAGGTTTGTATATGGAATTGCAAAATAAGATGTACAATCTAAATAAAATTAACAGTGTATGTAGTCCTAGTGTATCTCAACTTCTCTTCCCAGTCCTCTCGCTGATGAAAATGTGCTGTACCCATGCATCATCAGCCCTTCTCCGCTCTGCTCCACGCGCCCTTGTAGTGTGGGGGTAGGCAGGCGCTTTTGGATTCTTCTAGTAATCTGTAGATAGAATTCGAAACGTTGTAACGAAACTAAATTTATAGAGAAGTCCTTTATTTCCAGTGCAGACAGCCTGTCTCTAGATGCTCCCTCTGGCCTTCACTCTGCCCGTCACGATTTGCTCCGCCCGGCCTTAAGTTTTTTAATTATTCATAGAATTTTCTACAATTTGTGGTAAGTATGACTTTTTATTACTTGTTTGAACAATTAATAATTCTTGTTCAGCTTCAGTTAAACTTTCCCAGTAATTTTCAACAGCAGCATTTACTCCATCAAATTCATTATCAAAATATATATTTTCACCTTCAGGAACATGCAATAATACAGATCCATATTTTTGATCTAACTTTGGACTGATCCGAATTTTACCCATAAATTATAACACAGTCATTACTTATTAATAAGCTTTTCTATTTCAATAAAAATTTTTGTAACAATTTGCTCCGCCTGTCCTTGTGGTGAGGGGGACTGGCAGGCACTTTTCGTTTAATCAGGTGGGCTATGGGTGTGAAGTTTGTTGTTATGTCGGTAAGTGCCAGAGTCAGTTGAAATATAATTCCAGAGTTATTAAATCAACTCTTAACTCTTCTAAATTTGCGTTCATCCGCGTTAATCTGCGGTTAATTCTTCAAATAATTCCAGCCCCCGTCCCTTCTTCAGCTCTTCCGCCGCCCCCTATCCCCTCCACTCCGCCTGCCCTTGTGGTATGGGGGCTGGCAGGCGCTTTTATTGTTCTACATAGATGAATGGGGTGCCTTGACCGTCAGCGTTTATGGCATTGTTAGCATCTATTTGCTTATTCACGCCAATGCTCTGGTTGATTTAGAACATCACAACATTGGACCTTACCACTTACGCTACCGATAACACCGAAGCGAAGTTCTTGAACCATCCATGCATCCGCATGCTCTTGTGGAATTGGATAAGGTGTATCAAAACCAAGAATACCTGCTGTTTTAAAGTCATGCCGCGGGTAATATTCTGGGTGACCAAGGACAAATACCAGATCAACACCTGATTCTGACAAGCACTTCAGACCTTCATTAATAAGCTGACCGCCAACACCTTGTGATTGAGCAGCAGGAATAACAGCAAGTGGGGCTAGAATTACTGCTGAGATTGAATGATTTGAATCAATTATTGCCTTTGTGAATAGGATGTGCCCAATGACCTGATTCTCTTTGATTGCGATAAGGGATAATATTGGCATTGCACTTGGATCACCAAGTAAATCATTTACAAGATCTGCTATTTCTTGGCCTTCTTCAGTACCGAAAGCAGCTTTTTCTACAAGTAATACATCATGTAAATCTGATTCTTTCGTAGGTCTTATTTCCAAGATTCTTCTCCGTTATTTCTGAACTGGTAACGCCGATGATAAATGGCACTAACCATGCACTATAAATAAATGATTAACTAGATTAAATTTACTGCTATCCTCTACTACCGGAGGAAGAGGGGTGCTTTTTGCAATACCTCAGGTCTTCAGCAGCCCCTTATCGCCTTCACTCTGCCCGGGTGCCCCTCCCGATCTGCTCCGCCCGCCCTTGTGGTATGGGGACTGGCAGGCGCTTTTGTGGTGCCACGTGAATTCATGTGTATCCGGCGGTCTGGGGTGCGAAGTGGATGTTATGTTTGTTAGCTGCCGGCGGCTGTTAAAATATATTATTTATGAAATACTGCGCCGCAAAGAACGCAATGGATGCAAAGCTGAGGCAACAGAATTCTTTGCGATCTTTGCGCCCTTTGCGGTGAATCAAATAATGAATCCCAGCCCCCGTCCCCTCTTCGGCTCTCCTGCCACCCTCTCTCGCCTTCGCTCTGCCCGGGTGCCCCCTCCCTATCTGCTCCGCCCGCTCTTGCGCTGTAAGGGCTGGCAGGGGCTTTTTCTATTATTCCTGCAGTCTGTCATAGAATTCGAAACTTTATAACGGAACTAATTTTATAGAGAAGCCCCTTATTTCCAATGCAGACAGCCTTGCCCAAGATGCTTACTTTGCCGCCCCCTCTGGGTTTCACTTTGCCTGGGTGGCCCTCCCGTTCTGCTCCGCCCGCCCTTGTGGTATGGGGGCTGGCAGGCGCTTTTCGATTAATCCGTTGTTCTGGAGGTGCGAAGGGAGACTTTAGCTCCACTGGGTGTTGGATGTGGGGAGCACTTGGTTCAATCTTCACCAAAACTTATTAATAACATTTGATTTCTCTTATTTATTACCCATTTTTGGGAGTGTTATTTTCATAAGATAAGTAGTAAGATAATGAAACAAAAATAATGGGTGGTAAAGAAATTGGAAGAAATAGTGATAAGTGAAAAAGATATTAAATCCCTAAAATGGATCAAACTTCCATTCCTGGGTTGCACTGCAAAATTTCTAGGACGAAATGAGGATACCGGCACCTGTGGTTTTTTAATTAAAATGGAGCCAGGTGCTGAATTGCCGCAGCATGGTCATCCTTCGATAGAACAGTGCTTGGGCTTAAAGGGCGAGATTGAAATAAAGGGCAAGAAGTATGGGCCTGGTTCGTATTTTATAAATCCTCCAGCCAACGAGCACGGACCCTTTAAGGCTGGGACAAATGGATGGATGGCTTATATTACTTTTGATGGACCTACTGGGGTGGAAGAAATGGAAGAAATGGTAGGAATACCAACCATTAAGAAGTAAATGATGCGCCGTTTTTCAATACGGTGGGGTACGGCTGGGATTGCAAGCCCCCATCCCTCCTTCGGCTCTCCTGCCGCCCCCTCTCGCCTTCACTCCACCCAGGTGCCCTTCCCGATCAGCTCCGCCAGCTCTTGCGCTGTAAGGGCTGGCAGGGGCTTTTCGGTGCTTCGCTGATACAT
>Ga0255457_1096_pt1 | contig 11346 bp, 10 predicted proteins | sample ANMaggQBNCT02L10_FD_182650 | JGI IMG/M metagenome (GOLD analysis project Ga0255457, IMG submission 182650) | Sediment cell enrichment communities from methane seep in Santa Monica Basin, California, United Staets - ANME aggregate JGI... | ecosystem: Environmental > Aquatic > Marine > Cold seeps >...
TAGTGACAATGTTGATTTGTCAAAGGTGGGTTATAAGCGTTGTTTTGCCTACCCGCCGGCGTCCATACAGAACCATTATTATTGATTTTATCGATCTTTTTTCGTAGGCTTCTTCAATAAAATCCAGTTCTCTTTCTCTACCATAAAATTTGATTACCATACAGTAATTTACTAGTCAGTAATCAAGTTTAAACCGTTCGAATATGCAGCATATATCTGATGGTGTTTATAATATGGTGAGACACAATATAACAATATAAACTGATATCGTATGGAAAACAGAGACTTTTTATTATTTTCTGGGATGATTCTGAAAACCGCTGAGAGCGCAGAGGGACGCAGAGAAAAATAGCAACACTCTGCGATCCTCGGCGTTCTCTGCGGTTAATCTTTTTTGCCATGACCCATTTATCCAGAATAAATTAAAAAGTTACTGATTTTGTACCAATTAATGGCTATATAATATAGAATAACAATGAGCGATAGAGCCCTCATGCACCCTCGAGATGCCCCGGATTTGAGCCACAGCGAAATCCGAGGTCAGTGACATATAATCTTGAAATATTTATATCAGATAACCCCTATTACTCAATATGCTCACCAACAGTTACATCCACCTGCCCGGAATAGGTGCCACAACAGAGAGAAAGATATGGGACTGCGGTATCAAGTCCTGGGATGAATTCAGGGAAGAGCCCCACCGTGCCGGACTGGCAGAATCCAAACTAAAACAGATACTGGAAGGTATCAGCACATCAAAAGAGAAGCTAAATGCCAGGGACCATACATACTTTGCCAATAACCTCCCAAAAAAAGAGCACTGGCGGGCATACAGGGAATTCAGGGAAAATACCATTTTCCTTGATATCGAAACCACCGGACTTTCCCCCAATTATGATGAGATAACCATGATAGGAGTACATGGCAGCGATGGGACAAAGGTGTTTATAAGCGGCATCGACCTGGAAGATTTCCCACAGGCTTTAGAAGGGTGCAAGGTCATTGTCACCTTCAACGGGGCACGGTTCGACCTTCCTTTTATTGAGCATCATCTGCCAGGTGTCAGTTTCGATCAGCTTCATATCGACCTGCTGTATCCCCTTCGCAGGCTGGGCCTGACCGGCGGGCTGAAACGTATCGAGACCGAGCTGGGACTTTCAAGGTCTGACGAAACCACTGGTCTGTCAGGTTTCGATGCAGTGCGATTGTGGTACCAGTACAAGCGCGGCAGTCAGGCAGCGCTGGACACACTTGTAAGATATAATATAGAGGATATACAAAACCTTGAGACAATCATAGAAATGCTATATCCTTCGTTGATGGAAAATGCATATCAGTAGGTAGGACAGCACCATAATGTTTATAAGTGATGAGGGTAGATTATATTTTACTGATATTTACAAATATTGAATAAATATAGGGGATGTAATTATGGATATTTTTTGGACGTTGTATTGTAAATTAGATGAGGGCGGACGGAAGGAACTGATTAAACAACTGATGGTCAAACCCAAAAGTTCCCCGAAAATAAAAGTAGCACTTAATCAAGGTTCGCCTGTAGGATTAAATCCATTGGACTCCATTAAAAGGCCACATGAACCAAATCCCTGAAGACCATCCCAGGTACCAGTCTCTTGTTACCAGGGAGCGTATAGTGAGTGGTGTGGGATCAGGTATTACCAGTGTTACAGGACTGATAGCCCAGGGTAGGGGGGAAGCTTTTGATTATCTTATCGGCGAGTGCACTACAACTTCTGCCCGCGCTGCCGAACGTGTTGCGGCTGCCATGCTGCTGCTGGCCAGGACCTCGGTTATATCTGTGAATGGCAACGCTGCGGCCCTGGTCCCCGAAGAGCTTGTGGAATTATCAACATTACTTGATGTACCCCTGGAAGTAAACCTGTTCTACAAGACCGAAGAGAGGGTGTTGAAGATCATTGAACTCCTAAAAGCTCACAGTGCCCGGCGTGTGCTGGGTGCCGACCCTGATGCTTCCATTCCCGGCCTGTCATCAGAGAGGGGGCGGGTATGCAGTGAGGGTATCTATTCGGCAGACGTGGTGTTCGTGCCTCTTGAGGACGGGGACAGGTGCGAGGCCCTGGTGGCCATGGGTAAGCAGGTCATTGCTGTTGACCTGAACCCCCTGTCCAGGACAGCCCGGTGTGCCACAGTGCCGGTTGTTGACAACATCACCAGGGCGGTACCTAACATCATAAATTCAGTGCGTGAATTGAAGGAGCAGCCTGAAGTGTATCTGCAGGAAATCGTTGGAGGTTACAATAACAAGAAAGGGCTGGATGCTGCACTGGAGACAATTTGCAATAACCTTATCGAACATAGCCGGTCTCAATGATTTTCATAGAACCGATTTGGTGAGTATCTATAGTAAAGAACATAATATTCATTACATATCATATGATAACTTTGCGCTCTTTGCGTACTTTGCGGTGTATGATTTTGGTCACCGTAAAGTACACAAAGGTCACAAAGAGTTAGTTTAATCTGTTTGGTTTTTAACTATAACGCACCCGTACTTTAGCATCCGTCCTGTATTATGAGCTGGATGCAGTCATTCCCAGTGTGCGTACCTCTTATATAGCCTTTCCCAGTGCGTACATCATAAATCACGGCGCCCCCATCTTACAGGTCAAGATGCGGGTTCAGGTCGCATCCGGTACAGGGCAGGCACATGGTCTCGGACACATCAGCCCGCAGCCCGTGCTTATCCAGTATCCGGCGCAGAATCCGTGTAAGTTTCAAGAGCCTCTCACCGGTAGGCCGCTCTATCTCTATCTCACCCACACGCAGCGGATGCATGCTTGCTGCCCTGAGTATGGGTATTACATCAATGGAAGCCAGCTCCTCAAGTCCTGCCTCCACGGTTTCGTCAGATTCTCCCAGGCCGATAATAAAGTTGGAAAACACGAAGTTCCTGCCAAACAATCCAACTGCTTCTTTTAGTTTCACAATAATGAAATCGTGGTCCATACCCGGGCATACACGTTTGAATATTTCGCGGTCCATGGTCTCCACATTGTACTTTATTTCCACGACCCCCGCTTCCTTCAATTTCCAGTTGGAATCGGCTGTGGGGTAGACAGACACCCCGATGGGTAGATTGTATTTCCTGAGTGCTTTCACAGCCTCTACTGCCCTTTCCACTTCCTCTTCAGCAGACCCTGCCACACCCGATGTGATGGAAATCGCCTTTAAGTTACCCTTGCTGAACGCCTCCTCCACCATGCGAACGATCTCGTCCAGGCTCTTGATCTTACCTGAGAGTTTCGGGACCGGACAGTACTTGCAATCAAAAATACACTGCTCACTGATAGTGATATATGCCTGTTCAGGGCAGTGTATCAGTTCCTCTTCAATATGCCCCCTAACCAATACTTTTGGTCCCCTGAATATCACGACATCGCCGTTATCGGCCACAGCTTTTAACTTTGACCCTTCATCTACTGCCAGCCTGACCCGGTGAGCGTTCCACCTGAAGAAAAATGCTGTTTTACCTGCTCCGGGTCCTGCCGTGGGTATGGTAACATCGCCAAGTAATGACCTGTCGATATTAACAGTACCAACGGCTATAAGCTCGGCTTTAATTTCTGCATCACTCATGGCTATTCCATTCCTTGTCAATTACTGCTATGATTTAATTCCATTATATAGGTATAGTTATTGACCTTTTATAGGTATAGTTGTTGACCACTTCGTCAAATGACGATGTAGTATTCGTTAGGTTTATATTATGTGCAGGTACATTAGTACACTGCATGCAAGGGGATAATACCGATAGTGATATTAAGAACCGCCTTGCTGAAAAAATGGCTGGCGAGATAACACTCTCTAACAAGCCCGGAGATGTTATGAAAAAATGGAGGCTGAATTTTGATGTGGCCCAGTCAGACCTGTCCACATTTCTGGATGTCTCGCCTTCGGTCATCAGTGATTATGAAAGCGGCCGGAGGAAATCACCGGGTACTGTCATTGTAAGCAAGATCGTGAACGCACTGCTTGATATCGACGAACAGCGAGGCAGTAAGAAGATCCGTGCTTATGAGAACATGATATCTGAAAGTTATGATAAAAAAATCGTGTTCGACATCCATGAATACACTTCCCCCATGCCCGTGACCGAACTTGCAGACCTCATTGAAGCTGAAATAATACACACGCAGAAAACAGAATACGATAAACAGCTATACGGTTATACAGTGGTAGACAGCCTCAAGGCAATCCTTGAATTGCCTTCCTATGAGTTCCAGAGACTTTACGGATGGAGCACAGAGAGGGCCATGATCTTCACCAGGGTATCCACGGGCAGGTCCCCGCTGGTTGCTATCAGGGTTACCAGCCTCAAGCCCGGTGCCATTGTACTTCACGGGCTTAAAGGAAAGGACGTTGACCCCATTGCCAGGAAGATCGCAGAGGTTGAGAACATACACTTGATGTCCACAATGATGCCTGTGGAATCGATGATCGAGATACTTCAATCACGTTAACGGCAACCACAACAGATTTACCAGATAGGCCATTATTCTTTAAAAAAATAATATTATTACCATAATTCAGGTGAACCATATGAAAGTAGGCATTGTATCATACGGCGCATATATCCCCCGATACCGCATAAAACTGGAAGATATCGCTGCGGTCTGGGGAGCAGATGCCGCATCTATCAAGAAAGGGCTGAAGGTTAATGAAAAATCAGTACCCGGCCTTGACGAGGACGCCATTACCATCGCTGTGGAAGCAGCACGCAGTGCTGTAAGAAGAGGCAATATTGACACTTCCAGGGTCGGTGCCATTTATACAGGGTCAGAGAGCCACCCATATGCCGTTAAACCCACAAGTACCATAGTGGCAGCGGCTATCGGGGCTGAACCCGTCCTCACAGCAGCAGATTATGAATTTGCCTGCAAGGCAGGTACAGCCGCCATCCAGACCTGCATGGGCCTGGTAGTTTCAGGCATGATAGATATTGGCGTGGCCATAGGTGCGGACGTGTCCCAGGGTGCACCCGGCGATGCACTGGAATATACGGCTGCTGCCGGAGGTGCGGCATACGTGATAGGCTCCTCTGAGCTTGCAGCAATTATCGAAGATACATACTCGTTCACTACCGATACCCCTGATTTCTGGAGGCGTGAGGGAATGCTTTATCCTGAACACGGGGGCAGGTTTACCGGAGATCCGGGTTACTTCAAGCACGTGACCTCGGCGGCAAAAGGCCTGATGGAAAAGATCGGTTCAAAGCCTTCGGATTATGATTATGCAGTATTCCACCAGCCCAATGGTAAGTTCCCTGAAAGGGCTGCCGGGATGCTGGGATTCACCAATGAGCAAATAAAGCCGGGACTGGTGGTCCCCATGTTAGGTAACACATATTCCGGTTCATGCATGATCGGGCTGGCCGCCATTTTAGACCAGGCAAAGGAAGGGGACAGGATATTCATGACAGCATTTGGTTCAGGTGCAGGCAGTGATGCTTTTAGCATCACGGTCACTGATACGATAGAGGATATACAAAGTGGTGCTCCAAAGGTGCAGGAATTGCTTGCCGATCCGATATACCTGAATTATGCTAGCTATGCCAAGCATAAGGGCAAGATAAGGGTGTGATGCCAGATGAGGGATGTTGCAATTATAGGTACTGGCTGTACTAAGTTCGGAGAGTTATGGGACAGTTCCCTGAGGGATATTTTCGTTGAGGCCGGAGTGTCCGCCATCGTAGATGCAGGTATCCAGGGCGAAGAGATCGACGGTCTGTATATGGGTAATATGAGCGGCGGCAGGTTTGTGGAGCAGGAACATGTGGGCAGCCTGATAGCCGATTATGCCGGGTTGGCAAGTGAACTGCATGTGCCCGCCACAAGAGTGGAAGCAGCATGTGCTTCCGGCGGCCTTGCACTGCGCCAGGGCATTCTGGCAGTGGCTTCCGGATATGCTGATATTATAGTGGCCGCAGGTGGCGAGAAGATGACAGATGTGGATCTGGACACTGCTACTGATGCACTGGCAGCAGCGGCCGACAGGGAATGGGAAGGCATCATGGGTGCCACGTTCCCGGGTCTGTATGCCATGATAGCCAGGCTTCATATGCATAAATACGGTACTACATCAGAGCAGATGGCTGCTGTTTCTGTGAAGAACCACCATAACGGTACCATGAACCCGATCGCCCAGTTCAGAAATGAGATCACCCTTGATACAGTGCTGCAGTCCAACATGGTAGCCGATCCCCTGCACATGTTCGATTGTTCTCCAATATCTGACGGTGCGGCTGCTGTGGTGCTGGCCCCGGCAGATGTTGCAAAGAAATATACTGACACTCCTGTATACGTAAAGGCCACGACCCAGGCCAGCAGTCCTATCTCCCTCCACGATCGTTCGGATATAACCACACTGGACGCTTCAGTAGTGGCGGGTCAGCGGGCATATAAAATGGCAGGACTTACTCCTGGCGATATTGATCTGGTGGAAGTGCACGACTGCTTTACTATTGCCGAGATATGTGCCATAGAAGACCTTGGATTTTTCAAAAAAGGTGATGGCGGCAGGGCATCAGAAGATGGCGAGACTGCCATTGGCAGTCGCATACCTGTGAATACATCAGGCGGTCTAAAGGCCTGCGGGCATCCGGTGGGAGCCACTGGTATCAAACAGGCAGTGGAGATCACAAAGCAGCTAAGGGGAACGGCAGGTAAAAGCCAGGTCGATGGTGCCGGAATCGGTATGACCCATAACGTAGGCGGTTCGGGCGGTACTGCTGTGGTACATATTTTTTCGAGGGATAGGTGATATGAAATGACAGTTGCAAGATTCTGGAGAAAGATCCCGCACAGGTACAATCTCATAGGCACCCACTGCACTACTTGTGGAGAATATTATTTCCCGCCCAGGCAGATGTGTCCCACCTGCCGCAGGGATGGAAAGATCGAGAGTTACCAGTTCGAAGGCAAAGGCGAGGTTATCACTTATACTGTGATCCATACGGCAGCTAAGGGCTATGCCAACCAGGTCCCGTATAACCTGGCAATCATTAAGCTGAACGAGGGTCCCAGCCTGACCGGCCAGGTAATATGCGAACCCGGAGAATTAGAGATCGGTACCAGGGTACGTCCGGTGTTCAGGAAACTGGGTGAGGAAAGTGAAAAGGGAATGATCTATTACGGTACCAAGTTCGTTCCCGAATAACATTAAATTCCATCAAATCCTTTCTGGACTATCTCGATGCCATGATCCCAGATAATGTAATTCCTTACCGACAGGTCATGGTGGCTGCCCCTTAGCTTAAGAACTGACATGGTACGGTCAAACCTGTTCTGTCCGTGTGTAAAATTAAGCATGATAATGGCATCAGCTATGGATGATATACTCATACTAGGTATGTTACCAGGTGCAATTTTCTTTGATACCTCGTTGGTCAACATAACGGTGATGCCTTTGTATTTTAAAAAATCACTGAGCAACCTGATATGTTCCCTCAATTCTACTGGATCTGGTATGACTGATTCAAGGTTATAGACCCCATCATATAGCAATCGTTTTACACTAATGTCCTCCACTTGCGATTTAATCTCCAGGTTGTGTTCATCAGGTGAAATATCCCTGGGATATGCATAGATTATCCTAAGCAGGCCACTATCCATGAACCCCTTAAGGTCCCATCCCATCCTGGAAGCTTCATATATCAACTGGTCTTCGCGTTCCTCGAACAGTATGATCATTCCAGGTTCACCCAGTTTTAGTCCTGCCATTATGAACTGCAGGCCAAGAAGTGTCTTACCCGTCCCTGGTCCCCCTATGACCAGTACTGTGGATTGGGAAGGAATCCCTCCATGCATCATGCTGTCAAGTCCCCTGACCCCGGTTGACAGTTGGTGATTGCCTAATTGCCGGTCGCTTATTACAGGTTCAAGTTTTGGGAAGATACGGATACCTTCTGTTTCGATCTTGAACTCACAAGATCGGGTAATATCAGATGTTTTACCCACACCCCGCATTTTGATTATATCCATCTTCCTGGTAGTCCTGTTCCCGATCGTTCTTTGGTCCAGGTATATCACACCGTCTACAATATGGGACAGGATCGAATTGTGGACTTCCTGCCTGCTCAATTCGCCTGTTACCAGTGTTTGGGCAGACCAGTCCTGCAGCATTGCATCAAAGGAATAATAAAAGCGGCGTATCTCACTGACAGGGAAGCCGAAACCCAGCGTAGTCAGCGGGTTTAGCACTACCCGGTCAGGATTGACGGAGGCCATTATGGTACCTATGTCAAGAAGTATGGTCAGCGGGTCCTTTTCAGCAGTGGAGCGATCGACAGGATGGACAATGATATTGTCATTGAAAAAGGTGTAATTGTGTAAATAGTCCATCAGTTTTTCCACTGACTGGGATGTGATGGGGATATAGAGTGCTTTTTCACCGTTCGCAGCCGCCGCTGATAATGATTGCAATGCCAGGGTGGTTTTCCCGACACCTGCGCTGCCTGCGATAAGGATCAATGATGGTTTTGGCAGGCCACCACCTAATATTTTATCCAGGTATGCAATGCCGCTGGGACAGAGTTTCATAAGTACTAAATATGTTTAATATTTAAATATTTATACTTGCTGAAAACAAATTTCATCCTAAATCCTGCAATGGCAAGGATATGCTATCCATGAGTTTTATTATTGTTCTGCAATGCAACTTCGATTTCATGGACAGCTTCAGGATTGGACAGGGTTGAGATGTCTCCTACTTCCTTTGATATAAGGGCAGAACGCACTACCCTGCGCATGATCTTACCGCTTCGGGTCTTTGGGAGGTCGTTAACAAAGTATATCGTGTCCGGCCTGGCGATCTTCCCGATCTCTTCGGCCACGTGTCCCCTTAGTTCCTGTAACAGGTCTTCACTGTGTTCAACTCCGATCTTTAACACCACAAATGCGGTTATGCACTCACCTTTGATGTCATCGGGACGACCTACTACTGCGGCTTCACTGACATGTGGGTGGCTGACCAGTGCAGATTCCACTTCTGAGTTGCCTATCCTGTGGCCTGATACGTTCAATACGTCATCGCCCCTGCCCTGTACCCAGAAATAACCGTCACTATCTATCCTGGCAATATCCCCTGATATGAATTCGCCGGCTTTGTTCCAGTAATGCTCTTCATACCTCTTGGACTCATTGTAGAGGGTACGCAGCATGGCTGGCCAGGGACTGTTCATAACCAAACTGCCCCCTTCATTTATGGCAGGTTTGCCGTCATGGCCAAGTACCAGGGCGCTAAAACCGGGTAATGGTCTTCCTGCAGAACCGGGTCTCATGGACGACAGGGGCAGCGGGGATATTACAAAACTACCTGTCTCGGTCTGCCACCAGGTATCCATTACCGGGCACTGTCCCTTGCCGATGTTCTCATAGTACCATATCCAGGCTTCGGGGTTGATGGGTTCACCTACACTGCCCAGGAGCCGCAGGCTGTCCATATTGTTTTTCCGGGTCCATTCGTCGCCGAAGCGCATGTGCATCCTGATGGATGTGGGTGACGTATAAAGTACACTTACCTTGTGCCGTTCGATCATTTCCCATAACCTGTTTGGCTGTGGGTGGGCAGGAGCACCTTCATAAAGCAATGAGGTCACGCCAAGTATTAACGGGGCATATACAATGTAGCTGTGCCCGGTTATCCATCCGATATCAGCAGCACACCACCAGATATCATCTGGTTTCAGGTCAAAGACCCATTTAAGTGTGAATGAAATTCCTACAGCATATCCGCCGTGAACATGTAACACGCCTTTTGGCTTGCCTGTAGTACCTGAAGTGTACAGGATAAAGAGCGGGTCTTCCGAATCCATGATCTCGGTTTCGCATTCGGATAGCTGGTCACTTGTCAACTCATGCCACCACAGGTCGTGTTCTCCCATTTGAACATCACATTTGGCCCATTTGTAGACAATTGTATTATTGACCTTAGTACCCTCGACTCCTTTGTCTGCCTCTGCTTTTAAGTTGATGACCTTCCCCTTTCTCCAGAAACCATCGGCAGTTATTAATGTCTTTGCACCTGAATCGATAATCCTGTCTTTTAGTGCATTGGCAGAGTAACCTGAGAATACTACACTGTGTACTGCACCGATCTTTGCACATGCCAGCATGGCTATGGGCAGGGCAGGTATCATGGGCATGTATATTTCCACTCTGTCGCCTTTACCCACACCCAGTTCTTTGAGGCCATTGGCCAGCCTGTTAACCTCATGGTACAGTTCCAGGTATGTAAGGTTGGTCACATCGCCTTGTTCGGATTCGAATATGTAGGCCACCTTGTTCTCTGTGGGTGTACCGATGTGGCTGTCGAGGGCGTCGTGGACGATGTTGTATTTGGCGTTGGTGAACCAGTGGTAGAAGGGTTTTTTGGAATCGTCCAGGACTTTATCGTAGGGTGAGTACCACTCTACTAAGTCTTTTTGTACTTCGCCCCAGAACCATTCGATGTCCTGGCTGCGCTCATAAAGTGATTCGAGATTTGGGATGTTATGGGCGTCCATCCACTGTTTGACATTGCTCTGTTTAACTATTTCCTCTGGAGGATGGAATGTTCGGTTCTCGTCCAATAGTACTTCTACTCTGGTCATTTCAAAAAAACTCCTTCATTTAAGATTATGCTAATATTATTATCTGGAATGATAAATTTTTCTAACGCAAGGGGAGATGGGGGGGAGGAATATTCAAATAATGAGAGAATAATTTTGAAGATGTGTTATATACAGGCCTCGTTACATTTCGTACGGGGTATACCATGACTGAAGATGGCAGTTCTATGCTCGATTAGCGAAATGAAGCAAAAACAACCGAAGTTAAATTCTAAATGGGCGCCAAGAGGAACATTGTCCAAAATAAGGGTGGGAGGGTTATGAACGGCACCTCATTGAAAATGCAAATTCGGGAAAAGTGATGGCGTCTAGTTCTAAAAAGGGAACAAAATATGTAGAAAAAAAACGTTATAATTTATAAACTATGCATCTTTAGGTAATAAATTATCATAATAAAATTTAAGAATTAGTAAATGACTTATGATTATAAAAATTCTATTGTCGGGAGATTAAAAAATATGGTTCAATGGCGTGCAATTTTCAATTTTCATTCACCTATTCATGAAAAAAGTATAGTTGGGACTGAAGGAATTGAGTTCAATACTGAAAATGTTAATGAAAGCATTGCTATTAAGGGCTTTTCAATAATCACACCATCTTTAGAATATGATAGGGCAAAAAATTACGCTAATGAAAAAGCAAATAGAATTTTCGATTACATGTCTGCAATTCATAATTATGCAATTAAAGGTTATTTA
>Ga0255457_1097_pt1 | contig 11282 bp, 12 predicted proteins | sample ANMaggQBNCT02L10_FD_182650 | JGI IMG/M metagenome (GOLD analysis project Ga0255457, IMG submission 182650) | Sediment cell enrichment communities from methane seep in Santa Monica Basin, California, United Staets - ANME aggregate JGI... | ecosystem: Environmental > Aquatic > Marine > Cold seeps >...
AAGGGTTTTTTTGCCCAAAACTGCGAAATCTCCGACGACCACATTTAAACCCTTGCTAAGCATGCATTTGAGAGTCAAAATCGATTTCAGAATTGATCCAGAAAATTTATTAACCCACTTTAATGCAAGGGTTTAAAATTTAAAAAAATCTTAAACTCTTGCAAACATAGAGCATACCTTGCTTGACAGCGTTCTTCATAAATTAAAAATTAATTTTTACGCATAAGTCTAAATGTTGTGGTATTTTTTAACTCTTTGAAAATTCATTAAAAAATTGAGTTTTTGTTGATATGTTTAAGGGAAAAAATTAGTTTCATTAAACGATAAACAATCATATTTGGGTAGCCCCAACAAAGCGATGCAGGTTAGGGAATATCGCCCTGTATTACTTTGCAAACACCTGATTTTTCGTTATGGCTGCCAGAAGCCAAGATATATAACTTGTTGAAATCATTGACCCGCACTGTTTTGTAGGGACTACCGAAAATATGGGCCGTCAATTTCTTGATATCCTGGCGCTTTTTTAGATTTGAGCTCATCATAGACCTCTCGTGGAATATAGATCTTGCCGAATAACTGATGAAGTAACGAAATCCGGCCTATCGTAGCTAAAGAAATAATTGGTGTGGCATTGGATACAACTTTCATACATGTTACTCTTAAATAATATGCGGGGTGGTTTTAGCGCTGTTAATCATTTCATCAATAAGCGCTTCATCGTAATCAAAGATTGGCTCATTTTCCGCTTGAAGCTTACGGATAAATTCCAGGCGGGTATATCCAGCAAGTTCAGCGGCTTTCCCCAAGCTTAGTTTATGCTTTCGATATAATTGGATGGCATGCTGAAAAAGCATTTCTTTAATAAAGGTGACTTTGCTTTCCTTCAGTGAGAGCAGGATAGAATCGTCTATCTGTAATCGCATTTCTGTCAACATATCTTTTCCTTTCCTAAGGGATTTACTCAAAAATCCATACCAAATTAGCTGCTTATGGTCAACAGAAAACCACCAAGCCCCGACCAAATCGAATACCGAATAAACCGCCGTTCTCAGTAGCATTCGTCAAACAGTTCGGCATGATGTATTGCTCCAAACCAAAATCCTTTTTGGGCAACTCGGCGGGCAGTGCATCTTCATTCATGGTAATAAGGAATATCCAGGGAGAACTGTTGAAAACAGCAGTCCTTACCATTTTTTCTCTACCTCTACGTCTTGATCCTCAAGATATGAATATCCCAGTTTCATGCCATCCAACAGCCCCAGAAACCTTTCTCTTTCCATTCCCATGATCTCTGAAGCCTTGCTAAGGCTTATTCTCCGCAACACAAGAGCGCCAATGACACCTAATAGCTTTTCACGGTCATCCACGGTTTTGAAGAATGGAAGTTCATTCGCTATTTCCCTCAATGGAGATAACTGCATTTTGATTACCCCTTTTCACAGGAAAGATGGAACGTTCTTTCCTGCGTTGAATTATTCTTTCATTGTTCTTTTAAGCGCTTTGGAAATAGAACTTGGAGAGTTTCCCAGGTGGAATACCGGTACGAGCCCTTGCCACAAATGCCCTTCGTTACTGTGCCCATGACACGAAACTCCACACAGCTCAAAAATTCATACCAAATTAGCTGGTTATGGTCAACAGAAAACCACCTTGCCCGGGCTGGCTGATGGATAGGTAGATCTTAAACAGGATAGCATTCAACATTTGAGAAGGATGATTTTGGCTTCAAGACTGCCGTCCTCAGTGGCATCCCTCAAGCGGGTCGGAACGATGTATTGCTGCAGATCAAAGTCCCTTAGCAACTCGGCGGGCAGTGCATCTACTGCTAGATCTATTCCACTTTTGAAAGATTCACCGAAAGTCGCCATATCACCAGTCAGTGGCAGGATTGCACAAGGAGCCCTATCATCAGCATTTATCGTCGGAAATTACTTGATCAATAAGACCGGGCATGGCTTCAATGGCATAAAGTGGTATTGATAATATTGAGTCGGTATATGATAAGGGATGAAGAGAAAATCTGATTCCAAACGACATTTTTTTTCAGAAAGGAAAAGTCTCAGACTTTTAAGTGTGCCGGTTTTACCTGCTTTTACTTCAACAGGCAAAATTTGTTCACCTTTTTGCCAAAGATAATCAACTTCTGCTGCGCTCCCCCTTGCTTCACGTTGCCAGTAAAAAAGACGGGCTTGTCAATAGGTGGGTGCTGTTTTAGACTATTTTGTCCAAATAACAGTGGTGTTCCTTGTCAGAGGTTGAGCGTCTGGATAATCTGCCTCCATCTGCACCCTATACGCAGCATGGCAGCCTAAAAAATAAAAAAAGGCTAACCTTTTGGTAACTACTCAGGTGGATAGGCTGAAGGCTGAAGACTGTTAGGAAAAAGCGCATTTTGAAGCCATGTTTGGTGCAAGAATCAAATATTTCCGCGAAAGTACGGCAATCGTACTCTTCTGACCCCTTCAGCCTTCAGCCTAAACAGCTTCAGCCTGACTACGTGAGTAGTCACACCTTTTGAATTTATTGGCGGGGACGGCGAGACTTGAACTCGTGACCTCCGGCTTGACAGGCCGGCGCTCTAACCAAAGCTGAGCTACGCCCCCAAAATAAAAATTTTTACATAGTGCCTGAACGAAAACTGCTAATTTTTCTCCCGCTACAAGCGGGACGTCAGGCTTAAATTTTAATCCTCAAAATACTCCATGTATTCCTGCGGTTAAAATTTGCGCCTTCCTTGAACTTGAAAAAATTTTCTATTTTTCGTTCGGGCACTACCTAACCTAAGTTTTCGTAATGCCTGCCAACATTTTTATATACCTCGGAAGGTTGCAAATTGCGTTTTTTTCGGTGAGCAATGAGCATCAAGAGCAAGGCGCGAAATAGCAAGCTATTTCAAGCCTGAGCAACACAGCTATTGATGTTCAGGGCCAGCGAAAAATCGCAAGTTGTGGCCTTTCGAGGTATAAATTCTATGGTAGGCGGAACAGGGCTTGAACCTGTGACCCTCGGCTTGTAAGGCCGATGCTCTCCCAACTGAGCTACCCGCCCATAAACCTTTGATAAACGCCCCCTTTTGCCCAATTTCGGCGTCAGACTCAAATTTTAAGCCTCGAAATACTCAATGTATTCCTGCATTTAAAATTTTCGCCTTCCTTGAACTTGAACAAAATTGAGCATTTTTCAAAGGTTTCACTCAAATGATTTTAATGCAAGTGACTTTATATCTCTTTTTTTAAAAAAGATTTTAAGTACTAATTATTTAGCGTTATGTCAAGATTAAATAATAGCTGTTTCCTGATCGAATTTTCTTGACTTTGGTATCATCATTTCAAAAGGAATATCATCTTTCTTAAAAAGTGTATCTCCCTCATTAAAGATCAGAGAATAAGACAAAACATCATCCATATGATCCGCCAGAACAATGTCTATCTGCTTTAATATTATAGAGGGTATTTCCTTTATATCGTTTTCGTTTTCTTTGGGAATAATTACTTTTTTAATTCCCCCTCTATGGGCAGCCAGAATTTTTTCTTTTAATCCCCCAATTGCGAGGATTCTTCCACGTAGAGTGATTTCTCCGGTCATGGCAATATCCCGGTAAACAGGCCTTTTCGTTAGAGCTGAGACTATGGACGCGCATATAGAAATGCCTGCAGAAGGGCCGTCCTTTGGTATGGCTCCTTCAGGAACATGTATATGAATATCATACTTTTTATAAAACTCGTTATCAACCATAAGTCTATCGGCGCGTGAGCGGACATAGCTTACGGCAGCCTGGGCGGATTCTTTCATTACATCCCCCAGTTTGCCGGTCATGATAACCTTACCCTTACCAGGCATAATCAAAGTTTCAATACAAAGCAGATCACCACCCACCTGTGTCCAGGCAAGCCCTGTAACGATACCTATCTGATCCTTTTCCTCTACCTGGCCATGCTTGAAGCGAGGCGGCCCCAAGTATTTTTGCAAAGATTTTTCTGTTATATTAAATGTGTTTGTATCTTTATTTTTTACAACCTTACGTGAAATCTTGCGACATATGGAAGCGATCTCACGTTCTAAATTCCTTACGCCGGCTTCACGAGTGTAAAACCGTATAATTGAATAAATTGAGTTTTTCGAAAATCCTATATTCTTACCTTCAAGCCCGTTCATTCTTATTTGTTTAGTTATAAGAAAATCCTTGGCTATATGATATTTTTCAAATTCTGTATAGCTTGACAGGCGTATAATTTCCATCCTGTCCTGAAGAGGAAGAGGTATCTCCGGCAAGGTATTTGCGGTTGTGATAAAAAGAATATCTGTAAGATCATAGTCCACATCTAAGTAATGATCATTAAAACTGAAATTTTGTTCCGGATCAAGTACCTCAAGAAGAGCGGCTGAAGGGTCGCCACGAAAATCCATACTCATTTTATCCACTTCATCGAGACAAAATACCGGATTATTTGCGCCGACTTTTTTCAGGGACTGGATGATTTTGCCGGGCATTGCGCCTATATAAGTACGCCTGTGTCCACGAATTTCCGCTTCATCTCTGACGCCTCCCAGTGAAAGACGAATAAATTTTCTTCCTGTAGCTCTTGCAACAGATTTGGCAAGCGAAGTCTTCCCAACACCAGGAGGGCCGACAAAACAAAGTATAGGACCACGTACTTTTTTGACAAGTGCCTGGACTGCAAGATATTCAAGTATGCGTTCCTTTGGTTTCTCAAGACCGTAATGATCTTCATTTAGAATTTTTTCTGCTTCATCAAGATTATTACCCACCCTGCTACGGTCAAACCAGGGAAGACTTATCATCCATTCAATATAATTTCGAACTACAGTTGCTTCAGCCGACATTGGGGTCATCATCTTGAGCTTTTTGAGCTCTTGCCTTGCTTTAGCCGCCGCCTCCTTAGACATTCTCTTCCGTTTGATCTGTTTTTCAAGTTCTTTGAGTTCGTTACCTGGGCCTTCTTCAGCTCCCATCTCCTTTTTTATAGCCCGCATCTGCTCATTCAGATAATAACTCTTCTGAGTTTTCTCCATCTGCTCCTTTACACGGGATTTTATCCTCTTATCCATGTTAAAAATATCGATTTCCATTTTTATCAAGCCAAGAAGGATAGAAAGCCGCTTGCCGGTAGAAAAAGTTTCCAGAAGATGCTGTTTGTCCTCAATTTTGAATGAGAAATGAGCAGCCACGGTATCTGCCAACTGAGATGGATTGGATATGGCAGAGATATTGCCCACAAGTTCTTTAGAAATATTTTTTGACAGATTGGCATATTCCTCAAAGCTCTCAATAACAGCCCTGCTAAGCGCAACACCTTCTGCAACCGAAATTTCTAGCTCAACTACCGGCTCAACATCCACGCTGAAAAAGTCATTGTCCTGAATAAAGCGCTTTATGCGTCCCCTTGACTTTCCCTCAACAAGAGCCTTTACCGTGCCGTCAGGAAGCTTAAGCAGTTGAAGCACTTTCCCAAAAACACCAATAGAATTAATATCCTTCTCCCGGGGATTATCAATGCCTACCTTTTTCTGTGAGGCAAGAAAAATATTTTTGTCTTTATTCATTGCATCGGCAAGCGCATTTATAGATTTTGTCCGTCCAACAAAAAGAGGAGCCACCATATGAGGGAAAACCACAATATCCCTTAAAGGTAAAAGCGGGAGCTTTTGTTTTGGCTGATCCGGCATGTCTTCCTTGAAAATTTTTGGCAAATTTATCATTTTTAATAATTTTTTTTGCTTAAATTATTAGTAAGCGTTCACGGAACATTGAAATTAGAAATTAGAAATTTGGCCTTCATGCTTTTGTACTGTTCTTCCCAATTTCTACTTTCCAATTTCAAGTTTCAAGCCGTGAACGGTTACAATTATTATTAATACTGACCATTGACCACTAATCTACGCCTGTTTCTTTGTCTGCTCATACAACAGGATCGGATCTTCCTTATTCAGCACAACATCTTCACCTATCACGCATTCCTTTACATTTTCGATAGAAGGAATTTCAAACATAATATCCAACATGCAGTTCTCCAGTATTGAGCGAAGTCCTCTTGCACCTGATTTTCGTTTCGAGGACTCTTGGGCAACAGCCGCAATAGCACTGTCTGTAAATCTCAGGTTTACTCCTTCAATCTCAAAAAGTTTTTTGAACTGCTTGATCAAAGCATTCTTTGGTTCTTTAAGTATTCTAATCAGCGCAGCATTATTTAATTCATCAAGCGTAGCAATTACCGGCAAACGACCGACAAATTCCGGAATAAGACCAAATTTTACAAGGTCATCAGGTTGAACCATTCTAAGGATATCTCCAATACTTTTTTCTTCCTGCTTGACAATTTGTGCGCCAAAACCCATAACTTTTGAGCCGAGCCGACGCTTGATTATCTGTTCAAGGCCGGTAAAGGTTCCACCGCAAATAAAAAGTATGTTGGAAGTATCAACCTTGACAAAATCCTGCTGAGGATGCTTTCTTCCACCTTTAGGCGGAACACTTGCAGTAGTCCCCTCTACAATCTTTAATAATGCCTGCTGAACTCCTTCCCCTGAAACATCACGTGTAATAGAAGGATTGTCGGACTTTCGTGCAATCTTGTCAATTTCATCAATATAAACGATTCCTCGCTTGGCCTTTTCAACATCGTAATCGGCATTTTGGAGTAATGAAAGGACAATGTTTTCAACATCTTCACCGACATATCCTGCTTCCGTAAGGCTTGTGGCATCTGCTATTGTAAAAGGAACATTAAGAAATCTGGCAAGTGTCTGTGCAAGCAAAGTCTTTCCGCAGCCGGTAGGCCCTATCAGAAGAATGTTGCTTTTCTGGATTTCAATATCTCCTGTTCCAACCGAAGAATCCAGCCTTTTATAATGATTGTAAACAGCAACAGAAAGAACCTTTTTTGCAGTATCCTGTTCAATCACATAATCATCAAGCATTGTTGTAATTTCTTTTGGAGTTAGGATCTGCTCTATTTTTCCTGTAGCTTTTTCGCTTTCCTCATCAATAATTTCGCTGCAAAGCTGAATGCACTCATCGCATATATATACCGCCGGTCCGGCAATCAGCTTGGTAACTTCCTTCTGATTTTTACCGCAAAATGAACAGAAAAGATTATCGTTCATATCCCCCTTTTTTGACATTTTACGCCTCCGTCTTTTTTAAATGGTCAAGGTCATCCCTGTTAATGATTACGTGATCTATGAGCCCGTATTCCTTTGCCTCATCACCTGCCATGAAGAAATCCCGATCAGTATCAAGCTGTATTTGTTCAAGATTTTTGCCTGTATGGTATGCTAATATTTTATTCAGGGTTTCCTTCATGCGAAGGATTTCTTTGGCCTGGATTGCAATATCCGAGGCCTGCCCCTGAAACCCCCCCATAGGCTGGTGGATTAAAATTCTCGAGTTAGGCAGGGAATAACGCTTTCCTTTTGTACCGGCAGTAAGCAAAAGCGCACCCATACTGGCAGCCTGTCCCACACATACTGTTGCAATATCAGGTTTAATGTACTGCATGGTATCATATACAGCCAAACCCGCTGTAACTAATCCACCGGGGGAGTTTACATAAAAATTTATATCCTTATCAGGATCTTCTGATTCAAGAAAAAGGAGCTGCGCAATTAAAAGATTTGCGATCTCATCATTCATAGGTGATCCAAGAAAAATTATTCTGTCCTTGAGCAGCCTGGAGTATATATCATAGGCACGCTCTCCTCTGCTGCTTTGTTCAATTACCATAGGTATTAATGGCAAAACTATTCTCCTTCATTAATTCTCAGTGTTTTTTGATTGTATAGGAAATTATAAAATTTTAAATAGCGAAGCGATATCATTATTCGACGTTCGATGTTGGACGTTCGATGTTCGACGTTCATCTTTTATTTTTCCAATTCAGGTTCCACAATTTCCTGGCTGCTATTTTCAATAATAAGCTTTAAAGCTTTTTTTTCAAGCAGAGATGTTTTAAAAAATTCAATATTACTACCTTTCTGCTCGTAAAAATTCCTTATTTCTTCAACAGGTCTGTTAAAGGCTTCAGCCATATCCTTATAGCCGTTTTCCAGATCTTCGTCAGAAAGGGTCAGATTTTCCTGCCCAACTATTTTTTTCAGGATCAGACGACGTCTTACCTGTTTTATCGCAGTATCCCGATATTTTTCAGCAAGATCTTCTTTTGTCAGACTGCGCTCTTCCAAAGACGAGCCATGGTATGTAAGAGTCTTCTCAACCTCTTCAATTATGCCCTCAAGCTCAAAAGCAATCAAAGAATCAGGCACCTCAAAGTTTACTTTCTCCAACAATGCAGTGAAAATCTGCTCTTGCACTTCCTGATCAGATCTTTTTTCATAACCTTTTAATAAGTTGCTACTTATTTCCTCCTTCAACTGTCCCAACGTTTCATATTTGCCAAGATCTTTTGCAAACTCATCATCGATTTCAGGGAGCACAACTTCCCTTATTCCGTTTAGTTTTACATTAAATGTTATTTCAAGATTAGCAACTTTATTATTAAAATAATCTTCAGGAAAATGTACCTTAACTTCCCTGGTTTCACCTGTGCTCATGCCAATCAATTGTTCATCAAATTCTTTTAAAATAGGCCCATCACCTATTTTTAATGTAAAATTCTCTGTTTTCTGGGTTTCCGCAAATGGCTTGCCGTCTTTAAATCCTTCATAATCTACAAGGACAAAATCTCCCTCCTGCGCCGGACGATCTTCTTCGAGGGTTTTTTGTTGAGCCAGATTTTTCTGAAGCATTTTAAGCTGTGCATCCATTTCTTCAGCACTAACTCTGTATAGATTTTTCTTAAGAGCTAATCCCTTGAAATCAACAGTTTCAATTTCAGGTTCTATCTCAACAGTAGCATCATATTTATATGGTCCCTTTCCATCCGCGATAGGAGGCTCAATCTCAGGTCTTCCAACGATGTTCAACTCTGCCTCCTTGATAGCATTTATAAGGGATTCCTGAATTAATTTTGAAGAAACATCGGCATTAACATCCTTTTTATATAACCTCTCCAAAACCGTCCTGGGGGTCTTTCCCGGACGGAAACCCTTTACCTTGGCATTTTTTTTCAAATCCTTATAAGCCTTGTCCAGCTCACCGACAACAACCTTTTCAGGGATTTCAACATGCAGTACCTTTTTAACGGTACTCAAATCTTCAACTGTAACCTGCATAAGCTTCCTTTCTTCACCTAATAAATTTAATTTTGACTGGTGCGAGAGGGGAGAGTTGAACTCCCAATCTGTTACCAGAGCTGGATCCTAAGTCCAGTGCGTCTACCAATTCCGCCACTCTCGCATATTTTTTATATTTGACATTACGCTCAATAATATTAAACTACCATACTCAAGTTTACCCCTATAGCATTGATGGGAATTAAGGAAGCGAAACTTGAGTAACATAATTTATGAAAAATAATATTAAACACCATTTGTGTCAAGTAAAATTGGGTAAATAGCTTTTATGTCGGTATATTGCAACATATTTTCAACTTATCGCTATATTGCCGTATTAATGTCATTTGCCCTGCTCGTTATGGCCAACCCAGCAGAAGTAATGGCAAAAAAGACAGGTTATAATAACAAAAAAATTATTATATTAGATCCCGGCCATGGAGGGCATGATAAAGGCGCTCAGGGCATGAATGGGACTTATGAAAAAACACTAAGTTTAAAACTCGCCGATATTATTGCAAAAGAACTTAAATATAAATACAGGGTCTTTCTCACGAGAACAGATGACTACTGGCTTGACATCCCCAGCAGAATTGATGCAGCCAACCATCTAAAAGCAGATCTTTTTATCAGCATACACTTCGGTGGAAGCTTTTTACATAAAGCAAGCGGCATATGCATTTATTACTATAAAGAAATATCAGGCGCAAATATTTTAGAAAGAGCAACATTAAAAACAATCAAAAGCAATAACATCCGGACCCAGTGGCATAATATCCAAAACAGGCACAAAATAACAAGTCATGTTTTAGCTGAATCAGTGAAAAATTGTATTAATGAATATATAGGATTTGCAAAATGCAAGGTCCAGGGCGCACCTGTCATAGTGCTATCCGGCGCAGATATGCCCGCAGTAGTTATAGAAGCCGGTTACATAAGCAACCCAGCCGACGAAAAAGAACTAAAGGGCGAAAAAGTTTTATCTAATTTTGCTAAAAGTATAAGCAAAGGAATAGAAGATTTTTTCAACCGTGAACCGATAACTGTAAACCGTGAACGGTTGCACTGATTTATTGTGCTTGCACGAACAACAAAAGCGTGATAATTAGATTACCAAATCGGGGCGTGGCGCAGCCTGGTAGCGCGCCTGCTTTGGGAGCAGGAAGTCGGAGGTTCAAATCCTCTCGCCCCGACCACCACCAAAGTACTTTAAACCTAAGTTGAGCCGGGGGCATCCCCGGCTTTTTTTGTAACAGGAAATATTTAATGTCGGATAAACCTGATTCAAAAGATATAAACAATAATTTATCCCATGCAGATGAAATTATTGAGGAGATCATCTCTGAGTTACCCCTGAAAGAAAGAGTTGCTATTGCCAACATGAATAAAGGAGATATTGAGATACTTAAAAATGTTTTCAATAAGTATGTTAGTGGAAAAACCGATACAGAAGCGGATGACAGCGAATGCACGGATATGATGAATAATCTATGGTCAAAACTGCAGAAAACACACAGACTCAGAGTTGTTAAATAAACTTTTCAGGCACACGTCCCAGGCGAAGCAAACAAAATTATAGACTTTCAGATAATTAATTTCACTGTGTTATCAGTCGTCGACGTATAACTAATACGCCTTCCTTCTTCTGGCCTTGTGAAATTAATTATCTGAAAGTCTATAGCTTTTTACGAGTTCGTCAATTAATAACCACTTAAATCTCCCAATGGTCTTGCAAATGTAAATTTAGCGGGCTTTGCCATCATTTCCGAGAATGCCTCTTTAACATTTCCACCCGAGGCTGAAAAGGGAAGAGAGGCAATGAACATGACGGTACCCACGGCTGTTACAGCAATACCAAGGGGCCTTAAAAATAAAAAGTCAACAAACATTTGCTCGGCACTGTTTTTTTCAAACAAACTCTGATCCTGCGCAAGGGCCGATGAACCAAAAGGGATAAGCATCAGACCTGAAATTAAAAAAAACATCACGGGTATTTTTAACATTTTATACATCTGTACCTCCTGTCGTATTAACTTATGCACCGAACCAGTAGTTTTGAATTAATTAAATTTTAACAGGTATTTTACATA
>Ga0255457_1020_pt2 | contig 11254 bp, 9 predicted proteins | sample ANMaggQBNCT02L10_FD_182650 | JGI IMG/M metagenome (GOLD analysis project Ga0255457, IMG submission 182650) | Sediment cell enrichment communities from methane seep in Santa Monica Basin, California, United Staets - ANME aggregate JGI... | ecosystem: Environmental > Aquatic > Marine > Cold seeps >...
GAAGACCAACATCCACTAAAACAAGGATTGAAACACATCATATCCAGCTTCTATAATTTTGATTTTTTGTGTCGAAGACCAACATCCACTAAAACAAGGATTGAAACCCATTTGGATTAGTTCCAGCCAGGGCCACACCATTGTCGAAGACCAACATCCACTAAAACAAGGATTGAAACTATTTTTTTGGGAAAATATGCACCTTGCCCGAAGGAGGGTCGAAGACCAACATCCACTAAAACAAGGATTGAAACCTTATGTGATTGAAGTGGTGGAGGATTGAAGATGAAGTCGAAGACCAACATCCACTAAAACAAGGATTGAAACTCTATGTTATGCCCTGGTCTGTGTAGGTCTGGCCGATGTCGAAGACCAACATCCACTAAAACAAGGATTGAAACCCATGTTGAATGTAACGCCGTTGATGGTTGTCATTATGTCGAAGACCAACATCCACTAAAACAAGGATTGAAACTATAAATAAGTACATATATCCTATACCATGAAACGAACAAGTCGAAGACCAACATCCACTAAAACAAGGATTGAAACGTCACTGCCGCATTCCTGGCGCAGATCACAGCTGAGTCGAAGACCAACATCCACTAAAACAAGGATTGAAACTATGAAAGTAAGTGGCAGTGCATACGATGGCTATAGTCGAAGACCAACATCCACTAAAACAAGGATTGAAACCCCATGACGCAGGAAATGATGAATTGGATATTGCAGAGTCGAAGACCAACATCCACTAAAACAAGGATTGAAACCATCTTACAATGAAACTAATTTCCATGAAGGCATATGGTCGAAGACCAACATCCACTAAAACAAGGATTGAAACATTTCTTCCATTCTTCATCACAAAAACAGTATGCCGGTCGAAGACCAACATCCACTAAAACAAGGATTGAAACAAAATTCCTTCAGTATTCACTTCAAAAGGCTGTATCGTCGAAGACCAACATCCACTAAAACAAGGATTGAAACGTCAGTGCAGGTTTAAGACCAAATACCCTCGCGCCCCCGGTCGAAGACCAACATCCACTAAAACAAGGATTGAAACTTAAACCTATGAATAAATATTACGATAAAGAGAATACGTCGAAGACCAACATCCACTAAAACAAGGATTGAAACTTCGACACGGATCTGGGTCTACATATCTATCCAGGTTGGCTAGTCGAAGACCAACATCCACTAAAACAAGGATTGAAACACATTCTGCTGATACATGTCAACGATAGCGGCCATGTGTCGAAGACCAACATCCACTAAAACAAGGATTGAAACTCAAAAAAAGCCCAGGGGTGATAAAAGTGACATGGGTCGAAGACCAACATCCACTAAAACAAGGATTGAAACAGCACCATTTTTAAACCCTCAAACCAGTAATTCTAGTCGAAGACCAACATCCACTAAAACAAGGATTGAAACATAAAAGGGATGCAGCTACCGCATAACACGTGAAGTCGAAGACCAACATCCACTAAAACAAGGATTGAAATTTGATGCAATATCGACTATGTTAGAACCAGTATATCGAGATTTGAGAAGAAAATTATACTTTATGTACCATAAAAAAGAAGTCTCAAGCCCGCCTATTTCTTAGCAGCCTCAAGCTCTTCCATCAACATCTTCTCATACTTATCAGCAGCACTTGGTTCTTCGGATACAGTTTCCTTCCTCTTGCGCCTCACCTTCTTCGCAGGTGCCTCAGGCACAGTCCTTGGTTTCGCCTTAAACTTGATCTTCTCCTTTACCCCGAACAACTGCTGGTCAGCAAAAGTAAGCAGCACACCGATACACATCATGGCTGAACCGATCCACACAGCACTGATAAGCGGAATCTCCTTGATCACGAAATTATATCCGTCACCTATCCGGCCGCCGTACTTCACATGATAGGTCTTGAACAGCTGTTCGTCATCCATGATATTTGTCCACTCCACCCGCTCGAAAGTGCCATCCAGATCCCCATCATTAAGCTCGATCCAGAAAAGTGCCGCACCTGTCGATATCTTCTTACTGTCCCTGTAGAGATTGATGTAGAAAACATTCTTTGTCAGGCCTTCCACCATCCTGTCACTGGTGCTCACGGTATGTATTGCATCCCCATTGTTAAGTACCAGCTCAAGACCAAGAGGATTGTCACTGTAATCCTTATAATTTCCGTAATCGTCAAGCACCCCGGTGCTGACGTACTGTATCTCACCCAACTCAGAGTCAGTATAATTCATCCTGTAGGTCACGTCAAAGGACTGGCTAACAATAACCCCAAGCAGCAGCAGGATCGTACCCAGGTGTATCAGGGTTATACCTGCGGGCTTCATCAATCGTTTACTGTCCTTTGTACCCTTGACATCCAGCACGAACCTGTACACAATAGCTGCCAGTGCGAACAGGAAGATAGGCGCGTAGCTAAGCAGCGACAGGCTGCCCAGCATCTGCGTAATACCCGAAGCAGACTTGAAGAACGGGCTGGAAGGATTTATCACGTAATATTCAGGTCCGGGGACAATGAATGCAAAGATTATACTGAGCAATAGTATAACAGCCGCGACAATAAGATACTTCTGTGCCCCTATTTTCTTTACAATAGGCTTATACGGCAGGCACATACCGATAATAAGCATCAGCAGCATAGTGAACGGGTACGCCAGCGTATTAAAGAACTCCCTATCTGTGGGATTGGCGTTCAGGCCCATCACCAGCTTGGAATAGATCGGTGCCGTAATGCCAAAGAAGGAAATAAAGGCGAGGATGATAAATACGATGGCTGTCAGGTCGAACATGTGGGAGAGGGTGAACAGTCTCCCTCCTCCCCCTTCTTCATCCTTTGCATCCTTGATCTTCATAAAAGACAGGTATAGTACAACAGCCAGCAGCAGGATAGTTGACCAGAAGAAGATACTGGCACTGGGCAGCGCACCCACATCATGGGTGGATGAGACAGCACCGCTGCGGGCCACCCAGCCTGCATAGAGTGTTGTGATAAAAGTAAGTGTACCGAACAGGGGGGTGAGCACCTCATACTCGCTGCCGGTCCTGTACTTGTATGCCATGTGCATGTACATGGTGGTTATCATCCACACAATGAATGGTGTGGTCTCATAAGGGTCCCATGCCCAAATATTACCAGTGCCTGATAGTGTACCCCACTGGGCAAGCTTGTATATCCAGGCACCACCGAGTATCAGGGTAAGGGACATGGAGAACCATGAGAAACGTATCCACTGGCGCTGCACTTTCTCCCATTGCTTGCCTACGCCACTTGTTATCATGTAGGACAGGGCAGCAGCAAATGGTATCAGTGTGGTGGCGTATGCCACGAACTGGGACGGCGGGTGTATGGCCATTATGGGGTCCTTCAATATGGGACGCAATCCAGCACCCTCGGACATTGCATAGTCCACAGGGATATTATACTGGCTGCCCCAAAGATCGAACCAGGTCTGGAAGGGGTACATACTTGACTTGTAAGCGATCACGTAGGTGAACATGGCACCCACAGCCAGCATTATGATCAGCATGCGCCTGAAGAACCTGGAATCCGTGTCATATCGTTCGCTTATCCATAATATTTGTAAAAATACAAGTGCAGTCCAGAACAGCATCGCACCGTCCTGCACCGCAATAGTAGCTACCAGTTGATATATTGGACCTAGTAACGTAGATGAGTTCTGGGAAACATAGGTGAACCTGAAATCAGAACTGAGGAAATAATAGATCAACAGCAGCATGGTCAGGACTGATAACAGGGCCGATATCCGGATTGTCCACCTGGCCGAAACTGTTATTTCCTTTACCCCTGAATATTCACGGTACAATAGCAGCACTATGGATAATAGACTAAATAGAAGTGTACTATTAAGAAGTAGTGTTCCTAAATTTGTCATTTAAATCTTACCTGTTTTTTTCAACGTAAGGAAATTATTAACTCATTTCGATATCGATATAGGTAATTGCTTTTAGTTTCAATCATATCTTTTGACAGGATTTACAGGATATACAGGATTGGATTGTATCCTGTCAATCGTGTTTATCCTGTCTGAAATTTTCATTTTCTTGAAAATTCCACGCTCGATGACAATCACATAGGATTTATATTATTTCAATCTTTTTAAGAATACCACTATCATGCAAAACACGACAACTTTAAATTTCTATAGTTTCAATTGCAGATGGGTTGATTATTTGAAAGTATTCAAATGTAAGATATGCCAGGAAGGTTATCTGGGGGATGCACCGCCGACCCACTGTCCGTTCTGCGGTGCCCACCAGCAGTATATGATCGAGGCCAGGGACTTTGAACTGCCGGAATACACCTTGACCGATGTATCCCGCAGGAACCTGGAAGAAGCACTGGATCTGGAGGTAAGCAATGCAGAATTCTATTTCTGTGCAACGGACATGGCAGATAATGTGGCCGATGCCACCATGTTCAAGCGTTTAGGCAAGATCGAGTCCGAACATGCCTCCACAATTGTCAAGGAATTGAAAAAACATTCCCCTGATATCAGCAAGGACAGGGACATGTGCAGTAACATGAACCTGGACAACCTGGAAGAATCCAACCAGCGGGAGACCAATGCGATTCGCCATTATACCCGGTTTTTGGGTGAGGCAACTGAAGATAGGATAAAAGAGATATTCACTGCTATTATAGAGATCGAAAAAGATCACCTGAGCCTTACCGATGGCAGGTTTTAGAGTTGGGAAAGATCCCAACTCAATATTATTTCTTCAATTTTTTAAACACATACCCGGTAAGCACCAGACTCAGGATTGCACTCAAAGCCGCGAATCCCGGTACCTCTGTTTCTGTTGTTTCCGGTGTATCCGTGGTTTCCGGTGTTTCTGTTGTTGTCGGTACTTCATCCGCTTCATCTGATTCGACCACGATGTCAATGGTATGTTCAGAGAATTCAGGTATATACATCATGACCTGTGCCTGTTCCCTTGTCTGCTGGGATATCCAGCATGTGGCCGTGGTAGCATTGAAAACCAGCTCGGGATCGTCCACACATGCCATGGGAGTACCATCGTAGTGAATCCCAATCCTGTCCATTTCCCGAAGCATCAGGGATGTATTGTCCAGGTTGAAAGCCATTATCCTACCTGCCGGGTCAGTGCTATTGACCCGCAATCGTATCATATCCTGTGTCATTGAATGCAACTCTACGTGCATCTCTTCAGCATAATTTACAACACTCATCGAACCACCCTTGCCCAGACTGACCTCTGCACCCACCCGGTTTTTAGCCACCTCCCTGGCAAACATCCCGTGTACATTATCCAGGCCCTGCCCATGCATATTCACAGGTACTGCCCGCACCACAACAGAACTGTCTGCTTGTGAAGTGATGGATATCGGGCCATTGTCCCCTAAAATATCAACAATACTTCCGGCCGCAGAGATTATATAGACCACGATATCAGAATCTTCAACCGCGATCTTAACAATATTCTCTTCTTCCGATACGGTAGCATCTTGTGCAAGATCGAAATAGACAGTATATTTACTGGAACTGAACACATTGATCACAGCAGCCGGATTATCATGTACCTGGACGAATGTGGTCCCGTATGTATCTGCTATTGTGGTCATGGCCCCTCTGACCTGAGTGCTGTCATAATCGAACACATCCACAGCGATCGATTCGAATATTCCCACACCGGCAATGCCGTATTTAGTAATAGCACCTGTCTCGTTATCCACATCAAAGGTGATATACTGACCGTATAAACATGCGCCACTGCGCATGAATCCCATGCCCTGCATACCTGCATCATGGCGGAGCGCCTGCCCCGTCCCCATCATATCGCCGGCACTAAAACTATCATCAGATGGACGCCCCATACCGTCATTCATCGGCCCACCCATCTGGCACAGACCGGAATTGATCATAAGCACGACCATTAGAACTGATACACTTATCAATATCAAGTATTTTAATTTCATATAAAACCTCTCCCTTTACTTGGTTTTCACACGGTTACAAGATGTATCGGATGAAATATTAATTTTCCCTCATACCCGGGCTTATCCGTTAGACTTATAGGTAACAAGTGATATTCAGATAGTCGCAGCCCGGTAGTGTAGCGGTCAATCATTGGGGGCCCTGGATCCCCGGACCTCGGTTCGAATCCGTGCCGGGCTACCATACAATTCTTTGGTGCCTATCAAATGACGGTAACAAACGGGCAGGACATGGTCTCAATCGTCATACCTGCCTATAATGAAGAAAAACGCATTTCAGGTACACTAGAAGAACTATCCCGCTTCTTTTCAAAAACCCCACACGAGATACTGGTAGTAATGGACGGCTGCACAGACTCCACCCCTGAACTTGTTGCAGAATTTAGCATAAACCATCCTGCTGTCAGGTCAGTATCCAATACCACCAGGCTTGGCAAAGGCGGCGGCATACTGCTCGGCATTTCCAGGGCCAGGGGAAATATTATTGCAGTGGTGGATGCGGACTGTGCCGTTCCCCCACATGATGTAGGTAAGATGGTGGACATGGTCCCGGATGGCATTGACTGCGTGATCTCCTCACGGTACCTGCCCGGGTCAGTGATACACACCCACCAGCCCCCGCACAGGGTACTTGCCAGCCGGTGTTTCAATGCAATGGTCAGGCTGTTGTTCGGACTGCCCTATAAGGATACCCAGTGCGGCTGCAAGGTACTAAATGCACAGGCAGCCCACCAGGTGGCAGCTGATATCCAGACCCACAACTATGCCTTTGACGTGGAACTGCTCTGGCGCATCAGGGATATGGGCTATACAACAGTGGAAGTGCCTGTGGAATGGCGCCACATCGAAGGTTCCAAGCTTGACCTGAAAAAAGTAATACCCCAGATGTTTGCAGCCGTGGTCAGGTTGAGATTAAAAAAGTAAGGTCAGACCGACCAGCTGTGACTTACTATCCGGCATATATCCTGTATCAGGGGATGGTCCCAGGACTGCCGGTACACGAAAGTGAATTCTGCACCAGGGTTGTGCTCGATAAGCTTTTTAGTGTTATCAAGGGCACAGGTCAGGGATTCGTGGTCCGGCACATTTGCAACCTCGGCATTAAAGGGATATGTCTCTTTCAGTTCCAGGGGGTATGCACCGAACGGAGGCTTGAAGTGCAGTACATTGTCGTATTCTGATTCATGCCTGACCCGCCCCCCAGGACGAATCAATACCGTCCCCTCCAGTTCCAAACGTTCCAGCCTGGTATTCCACCGGATGACCTCAGGTCTTTTTGTGGATTCGGGGCCGCAGTAAAAGTATGTGGATTTTGAGGATGGGTCGAACTGCTCTATCCAGTCAGCATATGTCACTGCCCGCTTTAGTCCGTCAAGCATCCTGGGATGGATGCGGGCCCGTCTTTCTACAAGTTCCCATAGGTTGCCCTCACGCAGTGCCTGCTTAACCAGCCTTATCTCAGCGAAGGTAGCGTACAGGTTATGCCGGGCCAGCAGTTCCTGCCTGTCAGGGCTGGCCGCGATCTCGCCAGCGGTATGGCCGATGCATACCGGACACGAACAGGGCAGGTATTCCATGTCCTTGATATGGTATGTACCCTCTGCACTCAGGTACCTGCCGTCCTTTGCATACAGGGCATAGGCTGCGGAATCGAACAGGTCACAGCCGAGTGCCACTGCCAGTGCGAACACCATCGGATGCCCTGCACCGAAAAGATGCACGGGGACCGATGAGGGCAGCCCTTTCTTTGCACTTACTATCACGTCCACCAGATCAGCATAGCGGTATGATTCCATCAGCGGTACTACCGCACCTATGGGATAGATATCAAAACCAGCCCCACCCAGTTCCCTGCCTGCCTGCTCGCGCAGGTCCTTGTAAATGCCGCCCTGGACAGGAGCTGCCAGCAGCATGGGGCTGTCACTGTTTAGTTCCAGGGCTTCCATGAGTCTCTGGTTTGTTATGGTAAGTTCACTTTTTGCCGCATCCCGGTCGGCAGAAGGCGGCGTTGGAATATCCAGTGGCACGCCGATGTCTGTACCGATATCCTGCTGGAACTTGATTATCTGTGCATTATCCACTTCAATATCGCCATACACACTCAACTGGAATGAACCGCTGTCAGTCATGATGGGGCCGTCAAATTCCAGCAGGCTGTGCAGCCCGGCTGATATTGCCTGCTCTTTTAGTTCCTGGTTGCGGTAGATAATATATGAGTTCGTAATAACCATCTGTGCACCGAAACCAGGCATCTCTTTTGCCGGGATGGTCTGGATATTAGGATTGATGACCGGCATGATAGTGGGCGTCTCAACCGTGCCGTGAGGTGTGGCCAGGCGTCCTATCCTGCCTGCAGAATCCTTGTGTGTGATCTCGAAGATATCCGGCATGTTTTATCCTGTTCTGTTTTGTTCTGTCATGTTTTATCCTGTCTTGCTTTGTCTAGATATAGGAAATTATAAACGCATTTCGATATCGATATAGGTATAGGTATTTTTGTTTGGTTTCAATCAAATCTTTTGACAGGATTTACAGGATTGGATCGTATCCAGTCAATCCTGTTTATCCTGTCTGAAATTTCCATTTTATTGAGTCCGATTTACCCATTTAAAAGGTCTGCTGCCCTTACAAGCGGCAGCAATTCCACATCCATATCTTCCAGTCCTGCTGATGCGCCTTCGTCCCTGTCTACTACCGTAATCACCATATTCACAACCGACCCAGCATCCTTCAGGTCTTTAATGGCCTCGATCACAGAACCACCAGTGGTGGTCACATCCTCAAGCATAAGCAACTCCCTGCCTGCCACATTCCCAATAAACCGCCCGCCAGTGCCATATTCTTTCAAGGATTTCCTGATAATCACCAGGGGCAGGCCTGATTTCAGTGAAACTGCGGTTGCAAGGGGAATGCCTCCCACTGCAACACCACCGATGGCCTCTGCACAGATATCTCGCTCCTTCATGATGCCAGCGATACGGTCTGCAATCAGTTCCAGTGTGGCAGGGTCGGTGATGGCCTTTTTGATGTCAACATAATACGTACTCTTCCTGCCGGATGCCAGTGTAAAATCCCCGAACTTCACTGCACCGCAGTTCTTTAATGCCTGAATCAGTTCTTTATCCATTCTTTTCACTACCAGGGTTCTTTCTTGACCTTAATGAGGTATCCCAATATGTTCGTGGCCAGGTGCAGCAAGGGCGTGGCCACCAGTACTGTAACTATAATCCAAAAGCTGAAATAGGTGTTGAACCAGTGCGCTGCGAATATGTATGTCAGCACCCATGCACCCAGCACAAAATCAAGCTGGTCCGCCACTGGGAACATGGCACCCCGTTCAAGGTCCAGACGCCGCTTGATAAAACTCTCTGCACTATCACCAAGCAGCGAACCAAAGGCCATAAGGAACACTATGGATAATGTGCAGAGTGAGTATGCACCCAGTGCGGCATAAAACATTGGCCAGTTGTCCAGTACTCCTGATGCCATTAGCCTTGGTGCAAGTCCAATTTGGATAAAACCTATCACGATTCCGCAGGCGGTCCCGGCTACCAGTCCCCTTATTGTCTTACCGTTGCCCAGTATGCGCCTGCCGTCAGGGAAATACTTTCCCAGGTCAATTGGGGTACCTCCCCCGAACACTGCAGCCATGGGATTTGCGATATATGCAGGCAGCATAAGCCAGATGGATGCAACCAGGATATCGATCAGGGTCATGCTTCCTTAATGCTCATTTTTGGTGTTAAAAGTATTGAATCAGATGTCAGACTGTGAATGGTATACACTCGATCCTGCCAGAGTCCAGGTTCCTGAACTCCACGCCTCCGGGTACGCCCAGTATCTCGACTCCGCCAAACTCGTCCACTCCGCACAGTATATCCTGTTCGGGATGGGTGCCTGGTGTGATCTCACAGCTGACGCGGGTGCGGCTGCCAATGGATACAACGATCTTGAGCCGCTTTGAGGCGGGGTGGTTCTTGGGCAGCACAATGAGCGGTGTGCCTACTTCCCTTAACATATAAAGTACGCATTTTATACCATTGATGGTGGTCTCTTTTGTATCAAAACCGGATGAGACCAGCAGGTCGTCAGGTTCAAGGCCCAGTACAATCTCCTCATCTTCAGTATCAAGGAAAAATAGGTTTCTTGTTCCGGCTTTTACAATACCGATAACTCCACTGTTACCGTGGAGCATCAGTATTTCATTGTAATTCAGGGGTATCATAAATTAATGATGTTCGCTTAATTGGATTGTACGATCATGCAAGTTCCACATTACTGGACCGGCATGCAGGGCAAATGACAGTTTTACCAATACCCTTGAATTTATTTTCGCAATCTTTGCATATGTATTCCTTTGCATTTAATTCATCTGCCACATCTACTCCAAATGCATCTCCTACGCTGCACATTGTTTGATCTCACCTCCGGACCGGATTATGTCATGATTATGTATGTTCAATTGGGCAGATGTTATACATAACTTTCGGCCATTCTACAATCTCTGCCAATTCAAACTTTACCACTTTGCCCCTTTACACCTTAAACTGCACTGCCTGCCCGGCATCCTCCAAGGCGTTTTATTCCCCCCACATGCTGGCGATTTTATCTTTGATCAGTACTCTGCTTTCGGACATCGCACGTTTATTTGCACCAAGTACCATTCATAAAAAAAAGCAGACGGGTTATTTCCCGTCTACCTTTGCATACTGTGGCGGCATGTGGACGATATGACATCTGTGGCAGCTATCACCGATACCGTATCTGAGATAGTATCTGGGCTCAGAGTCATGACATTCCAAACATGCAAAACTCATATTATCGAACGTCGAATTAAACAGTTCAAAGCTCTGCTGTGCACCGTCTTGGTCACCTTCCTTGATATTCACCCCTATTCCGTCAAATCCCACCAGCAGATCATTCATCTTTGCCTGTTTCCATGGTAAGGGTCCATCCGGCGTCTCAATCATCACTTCTCTGAAATCGGCCCAGTAATATTTGTAATAAACAGGGGTCATGGTGTCCAGATGACAATCGGAACAGGTTTCGCCTACCTTCCCCATTGCTTCACATATAGCATCCGGGTCAGCTCCCTCTAGAGCACACCCGAGTTCGTCAATTGCTTTTTGATTGTAGTATTTTTTCCACTTGGGTACCATTCCAGAACTATATTCATAATTTTGAGAAAATTCCTCGAAAGATAAGTAGGCATTCACGTAATCTCCCTGTCTCATGTTCACTGGAATTCCCATCATCGATTCTCCGAGTTTG
>Ga0255457_1098_pt1 | contig 10864 bp, 6 predicted proteins | sample ANMaggQBNCT02L10_FD_182650 | JGI IMG/M metagenome (GOLD analysis project Ga0255457, IMG submission 182650) | Sediment cell enrichment communities from methane seep in Santa Monica Basin, California, United Staets - ANME aggregate JGI... | ecosystem: Environmental > Aquatic > Marine > Cold seeps >...
ATGGAGCCCAGATGGGTCAAAGATAGCTTTTGATTATCATATGATAGATGTTGTAAATAGTGATATTTATGTGATAGATGTGCCGGCAATGGATGAGGATGAAAGTCTAATGCGCTAAAAATAGCTCTTGACGACCCACAGGTCAAAGAAAAAATAGTCGATAGGGATTATGAGATTATCACTTTGATGGATTTTGAGAACTGGATGACAGGCAAAAGAGTTGGGGCCATTCAAGTGCTGATTCATGGGAATGAAACCGGGGAGTACTGCTTCTGAATCGAATATTCACTTACTGGCATCGAAAATAACGAGACGCTGGTCTTTGTGCACAGACTGGTGATGAACATGCGCCAGTTTGAACTGCGGGAGCGTTTCTTCGCAAGGATTACCGCACGGTGCTGGCATCCCTGCGCTGTGCTAATCCGCGCCTTCTGATCCAACACTGGTGGAATCAATAATCGCCCTCTTCCGCTTCCAGTCGTAACTTGTTCTCTAAAGTCTGCACTCAAATCGTCAATAGGGCGCATTCCTCTGCACCTATCAAACTTTGAGTTTTATTGTTAGACCTCACACTTAATTACAAAATCTTTTGATTAATCGACATGTTTAAGTACACCCAGCACATAATAGGATGTTGACGATATATCGTCATGTATGACAATACACAATGATATTAGTAAAATTAGTAACAAATTTATTGATTCAATTTGACTGAAGGGTTACGATATGGCAAAATATAAACTATTACTCATGCTGCTCCTGGTAAGTTCATCACTGTTTGTAGCAGGATGTATTGACGAAGATCTCAGCACTGAGCAGATCGCAGAGAAAATGCAGTGATTTCATGTATATGATAACTACGAATGAATTCGAAGTTTATGCAATTATTTAATAAGTTGATGTAGATACACTACATATTACAAGTTGAGGAGGAATAAAAGATGAAGAAATATATAGTACGCATTATGCTTGGGCTGCTCATTACGAGCATACTTGCAGTTCCAAATGCAGCGGCTGAGGTTCCGGTACCGGAGCCAATAATGATCGATGAAGGAATGACTGGTTCAGATAGTATGTATCTGGATATGGAAATGGATTTTGCAAGACTTCAAATAAATCCGGGTCATTCAAATATGCAGATAAAACCAGGGAATAGCGATAAAGTTACTGTGACTGTGACAAACAAAGATAATGAAACCATCACAGCCGCACCATTTGTTTCAGTTTTCCCATATGGTGATAACTTATTTGAAGAAAGCTGGGTCACCATAACTCCTGTGAGTGCAGATATTGCACCGGATGCAAAACAGGAATTTGTGATCGAGGTGAACATTCCACAAGATGCGGATATAGGATACTACTCCACAAGCATCGCATTCACAGAAGATGTTATGCCAACACCATACCCAACTCCGTATCCTGATTATCTTAACAGCATGCACTTTTCTGTTGATGTATGGACACCACCAAAGATCCAGATCCAGACACCATACATAAGTGGTCGTGTTGAATCCGGAGAAAGCTACGACTACGAGATCAAGCTTGAGAACGTAGCTGATAAAGATATCTCGATCGACCCTAAGATCGATGATAATAACCGCATGTATGATTATGGCCCATTTGGCATGATGTCTTCGGCATTCGAAGATGATGCAATTACAATTACTGCGCCATCTGTTGTAAAAGCAGGTGAAACTGTTATTGTCAATGTACATCTCGAAGTGCCTGATGATTCAAAAGGCAACTACAACGGAGCCATTGACCTGAACATTGACGATCCTTCGATCCGTGAATGGGATGGACAGGTTCAGATGAATTTTAATGTATGGACGCAACCAACAGAGCCGTACACAAAAACATTTACCACCAGAACCGATGGTCCTGCAACAATCGAAATTTCATCGAACCCATACAGTGAATACGCCTATGCCATGTGGATGGGTGCAGACACTCAGGATAAGAAGGAACCTTCGTTTGATGTAACGCTTGAAGATGATTCAGGCGAGGTTGAGATGACGCTGGTTAAAACAACCTACAGCGGTTCGGTCAGCCTTGGGATGTCAAATTTCCCGCCATGGGAGGTTGATAGCACAGGCATCTATCAGGATCTTTCTTCGAGTTATATAGAAGAATACTCTGCACCTTGTGCAGCCGGGGACTGGACGCTTGGAATACTTCCAGGTAATGCTGATATGTTTAGTTATACGATAACATTCGGTCCGGGTGAATAAAATTTGTGAAAGGCGCATTGCGCCTTTTTACTTTTTATTGGGTGTAGTAATTATGAAAAATTCAACCGCTTTGTCTTTAGTTCTATTGATTGCATTACTTGTGGCAGCAATTTCAGGATGCAACATGGGAGCCGAGGATGCACCTTTTGAAAATAGTGTTGTCTGGATAGGTACACCTCCTGCTGAAAGTGAGAATATCGGGAAAAAGATCATACAGCAGGTAATTCCCTACGCAGGAACAGAATATGAGAATATCACGATCAGTACATCGCAAAAAAATGACAAATTACGCCTGCATGTATCGAGCGTATCGGCAAATACTATGCACCCTGATCTGTATGATTTCACCTATAACTATGACAATAATGATCTGATACGGGTCAGTTATCTTCTTGAAGCAATCCCGGAATCCGTTCGGAGCGAAGCTATTGGAATTGCAATGCTTAATGAACAGATCAGGGATGTATTATCTACTGGCATGGGTGGTAATAGCATTCCTTCTGTCAAACGAATACTTCCGGAAACTGCGGAGAAGTTCTATGAACCAAAGACCCTGCTCAGTGTGACATGGAAAGACAGTTCCCTGTCAGCACTGGTTGATGTGGATACGGGACAGGTGGTAGAAGTTTGGAGCGGCAACTGAAGCAATGATGACCAGGAATGACACTGGAAAATGATGAAGATCAATATGGAACGTGGTACGAATGAACGGGGCTGAACTGATCGGACTGGTAATGTCAAAAGACGTGATATTGCTCACAATGGTAATACTGTTCCTGATTGGTCTGGTTTCGGTCCATGTTCACTGGTTGATTCTTGGAAAGGGGGCACTTGATAGGGGACGTGTTCGGGTTGAGTCTATGAGTAATTGTATGATCGAATTGGTTGAAAATGATGACTGAAATGATAAAAGACATGAAGGGTAAAGAAAATAAAATACCTATTAACAAACCAAATAACACAACAAAAAAAGATAAATGGTGGATATATTTGATATTTTTCTTAATTGGAATAATATCTTATATTATTTCCTTTGTTTCAGGGAATATTTTTTTACTCCCTTTGATAATTTGCTCTATTTTATTTGCTATAGCAATGTATAAATTTAAGAAACAATCATTTGACTTTGCGCTAAGGGCATTTGCGATTTCTTTTGCCACTTCGTCTTTGATCTTTTACACGGGCTTTTTCGGGGGGGGTTTGTTAGGAGTGGGATTTGCGTCATTATTCCCTTTTCTTATTCTTTTGATTTTATCTGCCATCGTATGGATTGTTTTTAAAGAACGGCCTCTCGTTAATTTTTCATTAAAAGCATTCGTTGTCTCATTTGGCACTATCTTTATTATTTTTAGTGCAGTGTTTATGGCAAACTCTTCTTTGAGCTTGTTATTTTTCTTTGGGGCTCAGGATGAGGCAACCACCTCTACATCAATTTACATCGAATCCATTGCTGAAAATATAACAATTTATATTCCGGTTTTGCTTGATGAAAACAAGACTGTACTGAAAATGTATGAAACCCCTCAAATTACAGGTAACGTATCAACCGCTATCATAGATACAGAATATGGACAAGCTCTCATGATAAGTGGATCAGGCTCAGGAGATTATTTGTTTAACTGGAATGAAGTCCCTGGGAAAGATACTGATCGCTTTGTAAAGTGGCTGGAGGGTATAGGAGATGTACGGCCAGGAGAAAAACTAGACATAAATAAAACCGATGATGGTAGAACTATAACCGTCTCTGGAAGAAGTACAAGGATATACCAGCTTAATGAGAAGGGAGTATTGAAGTTTTATCGTGTCGAGGACATTGACATGGATGGGATGTCTGAAATTTATTTGTTTAACTGGAATGAAGTCCCGGGGAAAGATACTGATCTTTTTGTAATGTGGCTGGAGGGTGAAGGACATGTACAGCCAGGGGAAAAACTGGACATAAGCAAAACCGATGATGGTAGAACTATAACAGTCTCTGGAAGAGGTACATGGACATACTGGCTTAAGGATAAGGGAATGTTGGAGTTTCATGGTGTCAACAAAAATTTTATGCGTGAGACGTTTGGACAAGGTCTGCTTTTTACAAAAGAAGAGAATGGCCAGTTGAACATATATTCAGGAAATAATAATAAAATTAGTATTATTGAGAAGCATGGAATACTCAAAGAAGACACACAAACATCTGATGAGTTTCTAAAGGGGTTCACAATCAGCATGAGTAACTACACATCCCCTGAGCCTTTCATTCAACAATCTGATAGCGAACTCCGTAAGATTGGTGTATGGGTGTATTCGGATAGTGAAGTCGAAAAATTTAGTTTTCGTTATTCACTTGACCCCGGAAATCGCATACAACGGGAAGTAACATCTATAAAGACCGAGGGGCGGGTACATCTGAGGGAAGGGTGGCAGGTAGTGAACCTTTCGTCAGTAACAATGTGCTGGGACTGATATCGGTGTTGTCAAAGAAAATAAATCGTGGAATTGAAAAATATCCTTGACCATAAGTGGTATTAGAATGACTCAACAGGAAGAAAAAGTGCGGGTGTTAGATAAATGGCACTAAAGGAATTAATATTGATCTTCGCAGTCATGCTCGCAGTCATGCTGAGCGTCCTGGCACTTACGGACACAGGATATGCAAGGGCTTCTCCACCTGCTGAGGAATGGAACCGGACCTATGAAGTTAGCGGCATAACCAGTGTTAAGAGTTTCCAGCATACAGAAGACTCCGGTTACATAATTGCTGGAAATACGAGATTAAATGCCTTTGTGTTAAAGACCGGTCCGACAGGATCAGAGCAATGGAATAGAACATTCGGCGGGAAATTCAGTGATAACCGTGCCGTATCTGTCCTGCAAACCTCTGATGGTGGTTACTTAATTGCAGGGAGCACCAGTGCCTGCGGGAATAACTGTCCCGTTGATATCTGGCTGATAAAGGTGAGTCTACAGGGACAGGAGCAGTGGAACCAGACTATGGGGGGACCCGGTTATGAGAATATGGCGTTTGTCCAGCAGACTGCAGATGGGGGCTATATTCTAATAGGAAATACGGATTCGTACGGTGCAGGTTCTTTCGATATCTGGTTTGTGAAAGTCGACTCGAACGGGAATATGCAATGGAATAACACCTTCGGAGGAATCGGGCAGGATTGGGCATACTCGGTCAGCCAGGTCGCAGGCGGTTATATCATTGCAGGAAGTACAGTATCATACGGTGTCGGAGACTACGGTGCCTCTGACGTCTGGCTGGTGAAAACTGACACAAAGGGAGAAGAACAGTGGAATAACACCTTTGGTGGAAATTGGGGTGATAGGGCATACTCTATACAACAGATCCGTGATGGCGGCTACATAATTGCAGGAGGGACTCAATCATTCGGTGCTGGCCACAATGATTTTTATATGGTGAAAACAGATTCAAACGGAACCGAGCAATGGTATAGGACTTTTGGAGGGGAAGGTCATGAACTCAATCCCTCTGTCCGGCTAAGTCCAGACGGCGGTTATATTCTCGGTGGAAAGACGTTGTCAGATAGTGACTACTGGCTTATAAAAACCGATGAAGACGGAAATGTGCAATGGGACCGGACATTTGAAGGCAGTGGATTAAAATCTTTCCAGCAGACACCTGATGGCGGTTACATCATTACGGGTGATTTATATGACCCACTCATAATAAAAACCGATTCAAATGGAAACGAGCAGTGGGACATAAGAATGGAATGGGATAGAATTGACTCTGTTTTGCAGACAGGTGATGGTGGGTACATACTTGTAGGGACTGAGGACTCAAAACTCCGGTTGGTAAAGTTAATGGCAGAACGACCGGCACTTACGGCACAATTCACATACGACCCTGGAAATCCGGGCGCAAACCAGACCATAACTTTTGATGCATCTGCGAGCCACGACCCGTATGGGAACATAACCTATTACCAGTGGGACTTAGGCGGCGGGAGTTACATGAACACCACTCAAAGAACAGTTACGCATTCCTATAATGAAAGCGGCAATTACAACGTGGGTTTAACAGTGACAGGCAGTAATGATGATATGAGTTCGATCACCAAAGAAATTATAGTCCAGCAATCTGCACCCCCTATTATGAGATGGGACAAGACTTTTGGAGTACAGGGTGATGACAATGCATACTCGTTAGCGCATACATCTGATGGCGGCTACATACTTGCGGGTTCTTCACATTTTTACATCGGCGAGAGGCACTGGGACATGGATGCAAGGCTGGTTAAAACAGATGCCAATGGAAATATGCAGTGGCAAAGGACCATCGGAGGCATTGAATTTGATGAAGCGTACTCTGCCATGCAGACATCTGATGGCGGTTACATTTTTGCAGGCCGTACAAGTTCGTATGGTGCCGAGTTCTATGGCATATGGCTGGTTAAAACCGATGCCAAAGGAATAGAGCAATGGAACAGGACATTTGGAGGAAATGACTCTGATATTGCATCTTCTGTCCGGCAGGCTTCTGATGGTGGCTATATCATTGCAGGCAGGACAGAATCATATGGTGCCGGTTCCTATGATTTCTGGCTGGTAAAAACCGATTCGGAAGGAACTGAACAGTGGAACAGGACATTTGGAGGGGGCAGCAGCGATCGGCTTTACTCTTTCCAGCAGACCATTGATGGTGGTTATATTCTCGGTGGGGATACTCGTTCATTCGGAATGGGTTCATCCGATTTTTGGCTTGTTAAAACTGACAATAATGGAATTGAGCTCTGGAATAGGACATTCGGAGGTGCTAATAACGACAGGGCATATTCTCTCCAACAGACCTCAGATGGCGGCTTTATCCTGGCAGGTGTTACACGTTCACTGCATTGGTACGATTGCTGGCTGGTAAAGACAGATATTGAAGGAGTGGAGGTGTGGAACAGGACGATTGTTGGACCTAATGAGGATAACAGTCCTAATTCTATCCTGCAAAGCCCTGACGGCGGTTATATAATTGCAGGTAAGACCGGGTCGGTGGAAACTGGGTCCTATGATATGTGGCTGGTCAGTACCGACCCTGACGGATATGTGCAATGGGAGATGACCTTTGGCGGGACCGGTCAAGATGATGTGGCCAGGTCTGTCCTGCTGGCTCCTGACGGCGGCCTGGTTGTGGCTGGAGATAAAGATTGGTTCACTGAACAGGGCACTGATTTCTGGTTGATAAAGCTTGGCGGGATTCCTGCTGAACCTGAAAGTGGGGATGCACCAACTGATGGCGAACCGGTACAGACTCCGGATATACCGGGTTTTGGTGCAGCAATGGCGGTTATGGGCTTGCTGGTTTTGGGAAATTCGCTTTTAAGAAGGAGAATATTTTGATTAAAAATAGGGGTGTAACATATGAATTACTTCAATATTAAAGAATCTAATTTTTTTACATATTTTTTGTAATAGTGTGCGGATGGTAGATAAATGTCACTAAAGGAATTAATATTGATATTTGCGGTCATGTTGATAGTCCTGGTACTTGCAGGGACAGGATATGCAAGTGCGTCTCCACCTGATGAGGAATGGAACCGGACCTATGAAATTAGTGGTGTAACCAGTGTTGAGAGTTTCCAGCAGACAGCAGATTCCGGTTACATAATTGCTGGAAATACGAGATCAAATGCAGCCTTTGTGTTAAAGACCGGTCCAACGGGGTCAGAGCAATGGAATAGAACATTTAGCGGGACATTCAGTGATAACCGTGTCAAATATATCCTACAGACCTCGGATGGCGGTTACTTAATTGCAGGGAGCACCAGTACCTGCATGGATAACTGTCCCGATGATGTCTGGTTGATAAAGATCAACACTGAAGGAATAGAGCAGTGGAACCTGACCCTGGGGGGAACCGTTGATGAGGAAGTGAAGTTTGTCCAGCAGACCGCAGATGGGGGCTATATTCTCATAGGAGATACGGATTCGTACGCAAGTTTTTCTGATATCTGGTTTGTGAAAGTCGATTCGAATGGGAATATGCAATGGAATAACACCTTCGGAGGAATCGGGCGGGATAAAGCATACTCAGTTAGGCAGGTCCCAGGCGGTTATATCATTGCAGGAAGCACCAGTGCCTGTAAGACATGGGAATGTCCCTATGATTATTGGTTGGTGAAAACCGACACAAAGGGAGAAGTACAGTGGAATAACACCTTCCTAGGTTGGGCAGACTCTATACAGCAAACCCGTGATGGCGGCTATATCATTGCAGGAATTACTATGTTCGGTAACAGCCACGGTGATTTTTTACTGGTGAAAACTGATTCAAATGGAACCGAGCAATGGTACAGGACTTTTGGAGGAGTAGGCGCGGAATTCAATCCCTCTGTCCAGCTAAGTCCAGACGGCGGTTATATTCTCGGTGGAGAGACGTGGTCATTTGATGATGCTGATTACTGGCTCATAAAAACCGATGAAGACGGAAATGTGCAATGGGACCGGACATTTGAAGGCCGTGGACTGGACTCTTTCCAGCAGACACCTGATGGCGGTTACATCATTACGAGTGATTTTTTTGACCCTTCCATTACCGAGGTTCAAAAGACGTTAATAAAAACCGATTCAAATGGAAACGAGCAGTGGGACAATAGAATAGAAGGGGATAGACTAGACTCTGTTTTGCAGACAGATGATGGTGGCTACATACTTGCAGGGACTAAAGACTCAAAACTTTTGTTGGTAAAGTTAATGGCAGAACGACCGGCCTCTTCGGTACAATTCAAATACGACCCTGGAAATCCGGTTGCAAACCATTCTATAACTTTTGATGCATCAGCGAGCTTTGACCCGTATGGGAACATAACCTATTACCAGTGGGATATGGGGGACGGGAGTTACGTGAACACCACTCAAAGAACAGTTACGCATTGCTATGATGAAGGCGGCAATTACATCGTGGGTTTAACAGTGACAGGCAGTAATGATGAAGTGAGTTCAACCACCCTGGAGATTATAGTCCAGCAATCGGGACCCCCCATTATGAGATGGAATAAGACATTTGGAGGGGGCAGTGTTGATAGTGTATACTCGTTGGAATGTACATCTGACGGCGGCTACATACTTGCAGGGTCCTCATATTTTTTCACTGGCAAGCGCTTTGACTTTGATGCTATGCTGGTTAAAACCGATTTGAATGGAAATATGCAATGGCAAAGGACCATCGGAGGAATCGGGCGGGATGAAGCGTACTCTACCATTCAGTCATCTGATGGCGGTTATATTATGGTGGGTACGACAGAATCACATGGTGTCGGCACCATCGATTTCTGGCTTGTGAAAACAGATGCTGAAGGAATAGAGCAGTGGAACCGGACCTTTGGGGGAGAGGATATAGAGGAAGTCACCTCGTTCCTGCAGACCTCAGATGGTGGCTATATTATGGTAGGCACAACAAGACCATTAGTGACCGGATCCTATGACCTTTGGCTTGTCAAAACAGATGCAAAAGGAATAGAGCAGTGGAACCGGACCTTTGGAGGAGAGGATAATGATATTGCATCTTCGTTCCGGCAGACTTCAGATGGCGGCTATATTATGGCAGGCAAAACATATTCATATGGTGCCGGTTCCGATGATTTCTGGCTGTTGAAAACCGATCCGGAAGGAACCGAACAGTGGAACAGGACATTTGGAGGGGACAGCTTCGATCGGCTATACTCTTTCCAGCAGACCTTTGATGGTGGTTATATCCTCGGTGGAGCTACCCGTTCATTCGGAACCGATTCATCCGATTTCTGGCTTGTGAAAACTGACAATAATGGTATAGAGCTGTGGAACAGGACATTCGGAGGTGATGATTATGATATGGCATATTTTGTCCAACAGACCCCTGATGGCGGCTTTATCCTGGCAGGTGTTACAGGTTCACCGGATTCGTTCGATTGCTGGCTGGTGAAGACTGATTCCGAAGGAGAAGAGATGTGGAACAGGACTTTTGGTCATGATGAGGATAACATTCCACGTTCTATTCTGCAAACCCCAGACGGCGGCTATGTAATCGCGGGAGAGACCGGGTCAGAGGGGACTTATTCCTATGATGTGTGGCTGTTCAGGACCGACGCTGACGGACATGTGCAGTGGGAGACGACTTTTGGTGGCCCCGGTCATGATATGGCAAAGTTTGTATTGCTGGCTCCTGACGGCGGCCTGATTGTGGCAGGGGATAAGGATACTTGTAGTGACCAGGGCACCGATTTCTGGCTGGTAAAGCTTGTCGGGATTCCTTCAGAACCTGAAGGTGGGGGTGCACTAACTGATGGCGAACCGATACAGACTCCGGATATTCCGGGTTTTGGTGCAGCAGTGGCGGTTATTGGCTTGCTGGTGTGGGTGGGTTTGGCCGGTCGGCGGCGGTGATGGGATATGAAACAATTTAAATTAAGGAGATGAATAAATTGAATGACGGATTCAAAATGAAGAAATTATTGATAATTTGTATTTTGATAATTGGTATTGCTTTTATATCCGGGTGTGTTGAGGACGCCGGCGCATTATATATTAAAGAAATCGAGGATATTGGCAACGGTACATACTTTGAAATAACTGCTGACGAGTTAAAAGAATATCCTGAACTTATAAAATCAATACGTGGTGGTGAGGGATGTACAAAATCAGATTACAGC
>Ga0255457_1099_pt1 | contig 10495 bp, 11 predicted proteins | sample ANMaggQBNCT02L10_FD_182650 | JGI IMG/M metagenome (GOLD analysis project Ga0255457, IMG submission 182650) | Sediment cell enrichment communities from methane seep in Santa Monica Basin, California, United Staets - ANME aggregate JGI... | ecosystem: Environmental > Aquatic > Marine > Cold seeps >...
GATAGCAACAGGAGGCGGAGCTATCCTTGATGAAGAAAATGTAAAAAATATGAAAAAAAGCGGAGTCAGTATCTGGTTAAGAGCAACTCCCGAAACTGTCAAGGACAGGATTTTAAAGGATGAAACTACGGAAGATTCACGTCCATCTTTAACATCAAAAGGGCTTATGGAAGAGATCGAAGAAACCCTTATATACCGCAATCCCTTTTATGAAAAGGCAATGGACTTTTCTGTGGATACAGATAATATTGATGTGGAAAATATTTGTCTTACCATACAAAAAAACTTGATAGAACAGGGATCAGGAAAAAAATGAACATCGAATGATGAAATCGCTTCGCTCCGCCAGTTTATAAATTGTCAGAATACCTTATTCAAAATTCGATGTTGGATGTTCGATGTTGGATGTTCATCTTTTAATATGTTGGACGTTCATCTTAGCACTTATGAGGAGTACATATGCCTGGTAACACTTTCGGAAAGATGTTTAAAATAACGACATGGGGTGAATCACATGGAGAAGCTGTCGGCGTTGTAATTGATGGTTGCCCTCCAAAGATTCCTCTTGATGAGGAAATCATTCAGGCAATGCTGAACCGCAGACGTCCGGGCATGTCGGTTGCGAGTACAAGTCGAAAGGAACCTGATTTAGCTATTATTATGTCAGGCGTATTTGACGGCTTTACAACCGGCACTCCTATTATGATTATGGTTAGAAATAAGGATGCTGATTCAAAGACTTACGAACCTTATGCAGATCTCTTTCGTCCCGGACATGGAGATATAACATATCTGGCTAAATATGGCATACGCGACTGGCGGGGAGGCGGCCGTGCCTCTGCACGAGAAACTGTTGGAAGGGTAGCGGCAGGAGCAGTTGCAAAAACTCTTCTGGAGAAGGAAAATGTCAGGGTTCATGCGTACACTGTGGAACTTGGCGGAATAAAGGCAGAAAAACGCGATATAAAAGTAATGGATAAAAACATGTTTTTCTGCCCGGATATGGATGCTGCTGAAAATATGGAAAAACGAGTTAAAAGTGTCCGGAAAAAAGGTGATTCATTAGGAGGTATTGTAGAAATAAAGGCGGAAGGTGTTCCAAAGGGTTTGGGTGATCCGGTATTTGACAAACTTGATGCAGATTTGGCAAAGGCAATAATGGGTATAGGTGCAGTAAAGGGAGTGGAGATCGGCTCCGGTTTTGAGGCTGTCGCAAAGCTTGGCTCTGAAAATAATGATCCAATAACTCCTGAAGGTTTTACATCAAACAATTCCGGAGGAATACTTGCAGGAATATCCAACGGCGACGATATTGTAATACGCGCAGCAGTTAAACCTATACCTTCAATTGCAATTGAACAAAACACAATTGACCGGTTTGGAAATCAAAAAACAATTTCCACGAAAGGACGTCACGATATATCGGCCATACCACGCATCAATGTTGTATGTGAAGCAATGGCAAGCATTGTACTTGCAGATCATTTATTAAGACAAAAAGCAATATCATGGACAGATTAAACATAGGTATAATTGGCGGGACAGGAGGCATGGGCCGCTGGTTTAAGAATTTTTTCTCTGAAGCCGGCCACAATGTTTTAATTTCCGGCAGAAAAACAGAAATCACATATGAAGATGTTGCCCAAAGGTGCGATGTAGTAATCTTAAGCGTGCCTCTTGATGCAGCCATATCTATTTCCAAAAGAATCGGCCATGTAATGAGTCAGAATCAGCTTCTTATGGATTTTTGCTCTCTTAAAGAAAGTATTCTAAAAAATATGCTTTCTTCTACCTCAGCTCAGGTAACAGGAACACATCCCCTTTTCGGTCCTTTTACTGATTCCATAAGCGGGCAAAACATAATTGTATGCCCTGGAAGAGGAACTAAATGGCTTGAATGGCTCGAAGATGAATTTACAAAAAAGGGGGCAATTGTTACGCATATGGATCCGGTTACACACGACCGGAATATGGCCGTTGTCCAGGGACTAACCCATCTTTTAACAATCTGTCTTGGCAGAACTCTCCAAAAGTTGAACATGACCCCTTCCGATGCTGCCTTGTATTCAACCCCTGTGTTCAGGTTGAAAATCGATCTGCTGGCACGTCTGTTTGCGCAGGATCTTGGCCTGTATGCAAATCTTATAGGCAAAAACACACATGTTAAAGATGCTGTGGATACTTTTTTATCTTCTATGGATGAAGCGAAGAAATGCCTATTATCCGGTCAGGACGAAAATGCGATATCTTTTATGGAAAATATTCGAGACTTTCTCGGAGATTATTGTCAGGACGGCCTTGAAGAAAGCAATAAAATATTAACTGCTCTTTACAGCAAGATTGAAGGCTCAAAGTTGACAAATTTGTAAAAAGTCTTTTCGGAGTGAATCTAAATCCCCCAAATGGTTATGTATGATTGATTTACACTCCCATATCCTTCCCTGCCTCGATGATGGCGCCAGGAACATGGATGAGGCGCTTGAAATGTGCCGGATCGCCGAGGCCGACGGAATACACACTATCATCGCATCTCCCCATTCCAAAAACGGTGTTTATGATAACGATGAAAAGACAATTCTGCCGGTACTGGAGAAAGTAAAAGAAGCTGTGAGGGAAAAAGGTATCTCTATAGAAATTATTCCGGCGGTTGATATGCACATTGATCCTGAAGTTGTTACTTTCTTTAAGCAAAACTCACAGCTTCTTCTGGGGGGACATTACGTACTTCTGGAATTTCCCAGTCAGTCAATACCACCTTATACCGGGGAATTTCTTTTTAAGATGAAATTAAAAGGATATATTCCCATCATCACTCATCCGGAGCGCAATACAATTATCCAGGGCGACACAACTGTTTTGCAGAAGTGGGTGGAAGGTGGGGCGATTGTTCAGGTAACGGCAATGAGTCTCACAGGGGAGTTCGGGGAAAAGGTACGTAAGGTGTCTCTCAAAATGGTGCAATCCGGTTTGGCTCATTTTATTGCTACGGATGCTCATTCTCCGAACTGGCGAAAACCAATACTGTCGAAGGGAAGGAAAGTTCTGGAAGAGATTTTGGATAGCAACCGGGCGAAGGCTATGGTAGAAGATATTCCAAGAAAAATCCTGAATGGCGAGGTGATAGAAAGTATAGAGATACAAAATTTAAGTCATACTTCATCATCATTTGTAAGGCGGATTTTTGAAAAAAGACTTTTATTAAAATGAAAAATTTAGTATAGAAACTTGGTTTCATTTAATTGAGTGGAGAAGAGGTCTTTAAAGCAAGAATTAATCACCAATAAAGAAGGAGGGTCATCATGAGAGTCTTAAAGAAAAAGCACTGTTTTTTAATCGTTATTTCGCTGTTCTTCATGGTAGCAGGGCTTATGTTTGTTCCAACCAAAGCCATGGCACAGACAACTCAGGGTGATGTAGCTCTGGAAATGGCTGAATTGTTAGGATTTAAAGTCTCGACCACTGAGGAAGCCGTTTGGGCGCTTGAGGCAGTGGGAATTGCTCTTGAAGGTGGATGGAATATAACTGCGCCGGCAACTCCAGACTTCATTGGCAGCCTCTATTCCGCGGTTAATAATGCAATTAATCAAGGATCGTTAATTCCTCCCTCAGCTTTGGGAAGTGCTTCTGCTCTGGTTGCAGGAGTGGCCACAGCGGCAGGTATGGCCGGCACTACAGCGGTGGAAGCTGTAGTTGCTGCCGGGGGAAATCGGGCGAGTGCGAGCCAGGGAGCATCATATAGTACGGCAGTGACGCCAGGACCGGATCCTACTCCTACGGTTGTCACCCCATCTGGACCCCGGCGGAGTTGTTACGACATCACCAAGCGAATAGTGGAAAGTCTGAAAACCTAAAGAAGGGAGATTAGTTATGACAAAGAGTAAACTGTTTGTTATTATAGTGGTATTAGTCGTTCTTTTGTTTGTGTCCTCTCCTGTTATTGCTCAACTGCAGGCCCCTACCGGGGGAAAAATCAAGCTTGGTCCAGTGGAAATTCACCCCTCCATTGGGCTTGTGGAAACATACAGCGACAATATTTACGTAAGTTATGACGACAAAGCCAAAGAATCGGACTATATTACGACTCTTTCACCTGGTATTCAGTTTTTACTTCCTTTGAAACGTCACAGCTTTCAGGTAAGCTACAAGGCAGATATTAACCGGTATTCTAATAATAATGAGACAGATTACACAAATCATCTGTTTGACGGGGCGCTGAGCCTCGATTTCCCCGGCGGACTGATTTTTACACTGTCTAACAATTATTCGATTGCGACGATTATAAGAAAGTGGAAGGAACAGGCTGGATTTTCAGGAGCGGGAGACTCATATCGTGAGCTGGATTACAAGGCAAATAACCTGAATGCAAAGGTGCGGTATAACTTTGTGGATCGCTTAGCCGTTGCAGTATGGTACAATAACTACGACTTCGACTATGACGAAAGTTATGACGATTCAGGGAGCTATAATCGAAATCTCGGTGGCGGTTCAATATTCTACCGTTTCACTGCCAAGACAGAAGCGCTTATCGAATATAACTATTCCAAGGTGGATTATGACACGTATAACACCAATGACAACGAAAACAATATGGTCTATATTGGCCTTTCCTTCGACCCGACAGCTAAACTGAATGGTTATCTCAAATTAGGTTGGGTGGAAAAGAAATATGATAAAACTGTTTCCGGCAGGGATGACAGCTTAGATAAATTTTCCAGCCTCGTCGATCTTGGTTATAATATTTCTGCTTACAACCAGTTGAGATTGAAGGTTTACAGGGCTATTGAAGAAGATTTAGATACCAATATACCCTTTACAAAAAATGACGTCAACATGAACTTCCGTCATGTCCTGGCATGGAATGAAAGAATCAACCTGAATGCCAATGTTGGATACGGAACGTTTGATTTTGAAAAAAGCGCTACTGATACTGACGGTACGAGCAAGATCAGGGACGACGAAAAGTGGTATGGTGGAGTTGGTGTTGGCTATGCAATACAGAAATGGCTGAAGTTTGATTTGAATTACGCGTATAGCGATAATGACTCCAACTTCAAGAGATACGACTACTCGGAAAACAGAGTATTTCTCAGCGCACTCGTTTATTTTTGACCTAAATTAGGCCTGATTCCCAAACCAAACGGACTAAGCATGCAGCATTTAAAATCTCTTTTTGTTATAATATCACTCGGACTTTTCATTTCAACACCATCCTCAATCAAAGCCCAGAGCGACTATATTTTAGGTCCGGAAGATGTCCTTGAGATCATTGTCTGGGAGCATAGTGATCTCAAGCGCGAGATGCCGATTTCTCTGGAAGGTCGGATTTCTTTTCCGTTAATCGGTGAAGTAGAAGCGGTCGGAAAAACCACACAGCAGCTTGAGAAAGATATAGCCAAAAAACTGGCAGATGGATACATCATTCACCCCCAGGTTTCGATTACTGTCAGCGAATATAGAAGTCAGAAATTCTTCATCATAGGTGAGGTAAAAAGCCAGGGGAAGTATGACCTTGCGCCGGGAACAACAGTGCTGATGGCAATAAGTATTGGAGGCGGCATAACCGAAAAGGCGGCACCCGGACGCACAAAAATCAGACGTGAAGAGAATGGTAAAAAGAAAGAATTCAGAGTAATAATGGATACCCTTGTCCAGCCCAATGACACCATCATCGTCCCCGAGAGCTTCTTCTAAAAAACAAACAGACCACAGGAACCAAATGGACCAAACAGACCAACTCAACGAAACAGACCAGATAAACCTCCGCGACTATTGGCGAATAATCCTCAAACACCGCAAACTGATCATCACCTTCTTCCTCGTCGTAGTAACGACAGTCGCCATTTATTCCCTTACAATGATTCCCGTGTATCGCTCGACCACACAGATTCTCATTGAGAGGGCAAATCCCAACATATTTTCAGCCCAGGAGATGTTTGTTATCGACCCGTCGGGACAGGATTTCTACCAGACCCAGTATAAAATCCTCGAATCACGTGCTCTTGCCCGCGAGGTGATCAAACGCCTTAACCTGGCGGAGCATCCTGAATTCAAGGGAGTAGAGGAAGAGGCCGGCATCTTTTCGTATTTCAAAGATATGAAAAATATAATTATAAGTAAAATTGAAGGTCTTTTCAAATTCATGAAACCCTCAGGGCCCGATTTTAACGAGAAGAAATATTCCGGCAAAACCGGATTTATCCAGGGTATGGAATCTCATGACGATTCACGGCTGGTTAATGCCTTTTTGGGTGGTCTGGAAGTGGAGCCGATTAGAAACAGCCGTCTCGTAAATATCAGCTTTGAATCAACATATCCGGAGCTTTCAGCCCGGGTTGCGAATACCCTTGTCAAGGCCTATATCGACTGGAACCTTGGTCTCAGGCTCAAGAGTCAGCAGGCAGCTTCCCAGTTTCTGGATAATCAGGTAAAGGCGGGAAAGCTCAAGCTGGAGGCATCTGAGCTTGCCCTCCAACATTACAGAGAAAAGTATGGAGTTGCTATCATAAGTTCACAATCTGGAAAAAATAGCGAATACGGCCAGGATTTGAGCCGGCAGAAGCTCCTTACCGTTAGCAAACAACTGCTGGACGCGAAAAACAAGCGCATCGAAGCTGAGATCAAATACAAAAATGCTCTCAAGTTGTCAAAAGATCCCCTGAAGGCCGAAACTATTCCTGAAGTGATCAACAGTCCCGTTATAATCTCAATAAAAGAAAACGAGGTTGAGCTCCTCCGCGAAAAGGCAAAAAAGTCTCAAAAATTCGGACAGAAACATCCCATCATGATCGCTTTGAATCAGGAGGTCAAAAAGCTCAGGAATCAGAAATATCAAGAAATCAAAAATATAGTATTTGCACTGAAGGCAAATTATGAAGTTGCCTTGAGCCAGGAACATTCCTTAAAGAAAGCCCTTGAGCTCAGCGAGGATGAAACCATTAGCAGGAACAAGGTCGCCATCCAGTATCAGATGCTCCGACAGGAAGCAGACTCGAGCCGTCAGCTCTACGATATGCTCCTGCAACGTTTCAAAGAAACAAGCGTATTTGAGGAAAACCGAACCATCAATATCCACGTGGTTGATTATGCCGAAGTACCCGAGTTTTCCGTTAAACCGAAACTGAAATTAAATCTCCTCCTTGCCGTTATAGTGGGACTGTTCATGGGCGGCGGGATGGCCCTTTTCATCGAATATCTGGACAACACGGTTAAGAATCCGGAGGATCTGGAGCGGTATTTCCAGCTTCCCTACCTCGGCCCTGTTCCTCATTTTGATATAAAAAAACCGAAAACAGACCAGCCTGATGAGTTTATTACTGTCAGTGAACCGAAGTCATCAGCAAGTGAGGCGTACAGGGGGATTCGAACGGGAATTCTCTTCTCCACACCAGTTCAATCCCCCCGTTCCATCCTCGTTACAAGTGCCAGTGCAGGAGAAGGGAAAACGAATACCTGCGCAAATCTGGCCGTTGCCATGGCACAGGCAGGAACAAAAGTGGTGCTCCTCGATTGCGATATGAGAAAGCCCCGACTTCATCAAATGCTTGGTATCAGAAACGAGCAAGGTCTTTCCAGTATTCTGGTAGGAGAAAGTGAGTGGCGGGATATCCGGGTGTCGACGAATATTCCCAATCTGGATTTTATTCCCGCCGGGCTGATTTCCCCGAATCCCGCAGAGTTAGTCGGTTCAGAACGAATGCAGAATCTTATCGATGAGCTGAGAGAGGAATATGGCAGGATCGTCATCGATAGCTCACCCATTTCTGCAGTTACCGATCCTGTTATCCTTTCCAGGCTTGTCGATGGTGTAGTTTTGGTCATCCATGCCGGCATTACCAGCCGGGACGTTATCGCAAACGGCGTTCGTCAGCTACGAGACGTCCAAGCCCATATCCTAGGATCGGTACTCAATAATGTGAATATCGGAAAAGACAGCTACTACTATTATCAGTGCTATGACTATTACTACGGCGAAAAAGACGGTAAAAAGAAGAAACGCTAATTCCCGCTCTCTTTCACTTGAGCCTTTGACTTATACTTATTTGTGGATGTCCCGATAGCGCCCCAGCCGCAATATATTTACAATAAGATCAATCTATTAAGCTATCTCGTTGAACGTAATTCAAGGGGCGGAGCTATATTAAAGGGGTGTTTTTTTCAAAGCTCATAACCTCAGTCGAAAGCTGATTGCTTTTACAGTTTCATCAGAAATTTGTTCTTTTCCGGCAAAGCCGGATTATTCTTCATAACTTTCATCCGGAAAGTAATAAAAATAAAATATCCTGTAAATCCTGTATATCCTGTCTAAAAAAAACAGAAACTTATAAACTAATGAGCGTCCCCAATCCCTGACAAAACTGCCAACGTCCCCCACGTCGCCGCACATACCGAAAGGGTGCGGGTCGGAAACTCTCTGCCTGTAGGCTGTGCGCGCCGCAATTCTATCCCGACCCGCAAGCCACGCCGAGAGAGGGGAAAGAAAATCCTTGACAAGTCAGAAATTATAGGCGAATATCTGGCATAACATTCATAATGTAACAGCGTCCCCCATTAGTCCCCCATTACGGCTCAGGGCCGGATGGGATAACAATTACCTATTGAAGGTCTTGGCGGCCTGATTTCCAAATGCGGTTACCCTGTATTCATAGGTACTTTCCCTTATAATAACGAGGAACTAAAATATAATTTTTTATGTTAGTCTAAAATTTTGTCTTAGGCAGTGGAGAAACGAAAATGCAGGAAAAAATAAAGCTAACTGTAGAGTTACCGAGAGTGTTTGCCTCTTTGTCAGATGTCAGCGAGAAGGCCTTGCCGGGCGAGATGGAGAAGTTGCTGGCACTCGATCTGGTCAGGGGGAAGGCCTTAACTTATACCAGGGCGGCTGAGTTGCTGGGTATCAGCCAGGCAGAGTTTATTTCCTATCTGAGTGCCCATGGGGTTTCGATTTTTCGGTTTGCACCTGATGAATTGCTGGATGAGGTTGGATCTTGAGTGTGGTCGTTTCAGACGCTTCCCCGCTTATCAACTTAGCTCGTGTCAACCAGTTTCACGTGCTGGCTACCCTTTATGGTCAGATAGTCATTCCCCAGGCGGTTTATGAGGAGGTTGTTGTACGTGGGGAAGGGCGTGATGGCAACCGCGAAGTCAAAGAAGCAACATGGATTGATGTCCAGGTTCCCCAAGATGAGTTGGCTGTGCGGGCTCTGGGGGCTGAGCTGGGAAGGGGTGAAGCCTCGGCAATCATCTTGGCGCAGGAACTCCACTCTCCGCTTTTAATTATAGATGAGATCCGTGGTCGTCGGATTGCCCTTCAGTTAGGGTTGAAGGTTCATGGCACATTGGGGATTCTAACGCGTGCCAAGCGAGAGGGGCGGATCGTGAGCTTGAGACAGGCGCTTGATCTGTTGCGAGAGCGAGGCACTTGGATCAATCAAGAGCTATATGATGAAGTGTTGCGGATTGTAGGTGAGTGAACTTTCCCAAATATATCGAATAAAGTGCCAACCTTAAACATAAGGTCACAAGTCACCAACGCCTCCCTGCCCTTCCCTGTGTGACCCCGTTGTTTTCCCACATCTGACAGAAAAAGAGGTTTTAAAATAGCATAAATATCAATTGGATAGCGAGTTATTTACTTATTTATGGACGTCCCGCATGCCAAATGTCCTTCGTTCGATAAAAAAGGGGCCGTGAAATCTGAATAAAGCAACAAAAGCACTTGCGTCCCCTCGTCCGTCCCGAGTATCTACAATAAGGTCAGAAGGTAACAACGTCCCCCCATTACGGAGGTAGGAAGGACAAGGACAGGTGCAATATGGAAACATTATTTGATGATAGAAAAATTAAGGATCTCTTCAAGCAGGCGATTATCGAAGCTATTGAAGAAAAAAAGGAAGTTGTCCATGATTTGCTGGTTGAAGTAATGGAAGATATTGCCATGGTTCGAGCCATTCAGGATGGCGAAAATTCCGGCCCGGCTAGTAGGGATGATATTTTTCAAATCCTGAAAGGCAAAGAAGGCTCTGCATGAGAACGGATTTCAGAAAAAGCTTTGCCAGAGATTTACGAAGACGAAAAAATGACTCTGATTTCCTGGATTGTGTAAAAGAGGCCATCGAAGACGTTGAACTGGCCGAAACCACTTCCAGAATCACTAACCTCAAAAAACTTAAAGGTGAAAGTGGTTATTATCGGATTCGCTTTGGGAATTACCGAATCGGTATAAAAATTGAAGATGATTTGGTTATTTTTATCCGTGCATTACACCGCAAAGATATTTACCGCTATTTTCCCTGAAAAAAAGGTTTTAAAATAGGATAAATATAAATTGGATAGCGAGGTTATTTACTTATTTATGGACGTCCTGCACGTCTACGCATTAGGGCAATCATCAGCTATTTGGCGGCGATAGAGTTAAGGCATAGCGGTGCAAAAATAGCTTCAGAGCTAAGGCTGAGTGAGAAAAGTGTTAGCAGGTGCATAGAGAGAGGGAAAAAAT
>Ga0255457_1100_pt1 | contig 10449 bp, 11 predicted proteins | sample ANMaggQBNCT02L10_FD_182650 | JGI IMG/M metagenome (GOLD analysis project Ga0255457, IMG submission 182650) | Sediment cell enrichment communities from methane seep in Santa Monica Basin, California, United Staets - ANME aggregate JGI... | ecosystem: Environmental > Aquatic > Marine > Cold seeps >...
AAAACAAAAAGTATCATCATCTAAAATATATGTGAGTGATAATAGTTTTTTAAAAACAGTTTCATTTAATTTCTCTGAAAATATAGGTCAACGACTTGAAAATTTAGTATACCTGGAGCTTAAGCGGAGATATGATGAAATATATTATCATTTGGATAAAAATGAATGTGATTTTGTCATAAAAGAAAATCTGAAAATAACCCAGGCAATCCAGGTATCATTAAAACTTGATGATCCGGTCACAAAACAACGGGAAATCGCCGGATTACAGGAAGCAATGAGGAGATATAAATTAAAGGACGGATATATTCTAACATTGGAAAATGAAGAATTATTAGAACAGGATAATAAGAAAATAATAATAAAACCGATCTGGAAGTGGCTGCTTGAGTCTGATAACTCCTAACAGTCTATTCAGGCTGGAAGGGCTCAATACATGATGAACAAAAAAAGCTCAATATATCGTGACCTGAACATGAACAATCAACCTACCTTCCTGCCCATGTCACTGGATGAAGCAAAAGCCCTTGGATTTACGCAATTCGATATCATCCTGGTGACAGGGGACGCTTATGTGGACCATCCCTCCTTTGGTACGGCCCTGGTTGGACGGATGCTGTGGGATGCGGGTTATAAAGTGGGCATCATTGCCCAGCCCGACTGGAAGAGCGATACGGATTTTACGAAACTGGGCCAACCCCGGCTGTTCTTTGGCGTAACATCTGGCAATGTTGATTCCATGGTCAACAACTACACTCCAAATCAGAAAAAACGCCATGATGACGTATATTCCCCAGGCGGCACCGGGGGCTTAAGACCCAACCGCGCCGCAATCGTGTACACTGATAAGCTGCATGCCATTTTTCCTGATACTCCCATAGTGCTGGGAGGCATCGAGGCCAGCCTGCGGCGGTTCGCTCATTATGATTACTGGTCTGATTCGGTACGCCAGTCCATCCTTGCAGATGCACCGGCTGATATACTTGTGTTCGGGATGGGGGAGCGGCAGGTGGTTGAGATTGCCAGCCGTCTTTCTGTGGGTAAGGATACAAACGACTTCACCGACCTTACTGACATCCCGGGCACGGTCATTAAGCTGGAACTGAAAAAATGGCGTGCAATTGGGCATGAGGGGTATGTTGAGCTGCCGTCGTTCACAGAGGTTTCACAGGACAAGGAACTATACGCCAGGGCCTTCAGGCTCCATTACCAGGAGCAAAACCCGGTAAGGGCCAGACCTGTTGCCCAACAGCATCCTAAGACTGTAGTCATCCAGAACAGGCCTGCTATGCCGCTGTCCACAGCCGAGCTTGACCATGTATATGAACTGCCCTTTACCAGGATGGCACATCCGTCCTACAAAGAACCCATACCAGCCCTGGCACCTGTGAAGTTCTCCATCGTGAGCCACAGGGGATGCTTCGCATCATGCTCATTTTGCGCATTAACACACCACCAGGGCCGCATCGTGCAGAGCCGGAGTATCGGGTCCATGGTGCGTGAAGTTGAACGACTGGTGAAGATGCCTGGTTTCAAAGGTATCGTGCAGGATGTGGGCGGCCCCACTGCCAATATGTACGGCATGACCTGCGGCAGGTGGGAAACAGATGGTGCATGTACCGATAAGATATGCACGCACCCGCTTTGCAAAAGCCTTGATACCAGCCATGAACAACAGGTAGAACTGTTGCGCCGCCTTCGCGAAATACAGGGTGTGAAAAAGGTGTTTATAGGGTCCGGGATACGGTATGACCTGGTACTGGGCGATCCTTCAGGTTATCTTCATGATCTGTGTGAGCACCACGTCAGCGGGCAGCTCAAGGTGGCACCCGAACATGTGACCCGGCATGTGACCGATATGATGCACAAGCCTTCAAGGGGGGTGTTCGAGGAATTTATTAGCAAGTTCAAAGAAGTGAACAAGGAACTGGGAAAGGAACAATACCTGATACCTTATTTTATGTCCGGCCATCCGGGATGCACGGTTAAAGATATGGTGGAACTTGCCGAGTATATCAGGGACAATGACCTGTACACCGAGCAGGTGCAGGATTTCACGCCTACACCCATGACGGCTTCTACATGTATGTATTATACAGGCATCAATCCTTTTACTATGGAGGAAGTACATGTGGCAAAGGGGAGGGAGAAGAAGATACAGCGGGCTCTTATGCAGTACAGGGATGGGAGGAATCACGGGCTGGTACGTGAAGGGTTGAAGATGGTGGGGCGTGAGGAGCTAATCGGGAATGAGTGGCGGTGTTTTGTGAGGCGGAAGGGGAGAAAAAAAGAATGAATCTAAGAAAAGAATAAAAATGATGAGACCGTTTACACATTATAATAAAACATCGAACAACAATGGGGAAATTACAATGAATGAGCCGATAATTGTACTCAATTTCAAGACATATACCGAAGGAACAGGGAAGAATGCCGTTGCTATTGCACAAGCCTGCAAGGATGTATCAGACGAGACAGGCGCATATATCGCGGTAGCTCCTCAACTCCCTGACATCTACAGGGTTGCATCAAGTGTGGACATACCGGTATTCTCCCAGCATCTTGACGGTGTGGGGTCGGGCAGTTTCACCGGGCATATCATGGCCGAAGCTGTGAAAGAAGCAGGTGCTACCGGCACACTCATTAACCATTCAGAAAGGCGCCTGAAACTGGCTGATATAGATGCATCCATCACAGCTGCTGGCAGGACAGGCCTGACCACCATTGTATGCACTAATAATATTGCCACCACCAGTGCAGCATCGTCATTAGGTCCGGATTATGTGGCAGTTGAACCCCCTGAGCTCATAGGTTCGGGCATCCCTGTTTCCAAGGCCGACCCTGAAGTTGTATCAGGTTCGGTGAAAGCCGTCAAGAACATCAATCCAGATGTAAAGGTGCTCTGCGGTGCCGGTATCAGTAAGGGCGAGGACATGAAAGCTGCCCTGGAACTGGGCAGTGTGGGCGTGCTTCTGGCCTCAGGTGTGGTAAAATCCAGTGATCCGAAAAAGGCCCTGTTTGACCTGGTGAGCGGGATCTGATACCGGGCAGGGAAATAATATTTACAGTCAGTGGACTATCTTTGAGATATCAAGTTCAAGAATATCCTCTGCCCCTAATGCCTTGAGCTTTGGTATCAATATATTGATATCACCCTTATTTACCACTGTTTCCAGTGCATAGTAATCGGATTTGTAGAGCTGGCTCACTGTTGGGTTCTTCATGGCAGGAAGTGCTTCGATCACGGTATCCAGATTGTCCTTGTGCACATTAAGGACAATGAGCACTTTTCCCCTGGCCTCAATTACTGCCAGTAGCAGTGTCCTGATCTCTTCTATATCCTTTCGTTTTTCAGGGTCATCCCAGCTCTTCTTGTTAGCGATCAGCTTGGTTGAGGATTCGGCTATTATATCCACTATCTTCAAGCCGTTCTTCCTTAAGGTAGAACCGGTCTCGGTCAGGTCTACCACTACATCCACAAGCTCGGGAACCTTTGCCTCTGTAGCACCATAAGAATAGAATATCTCAACCGGAACGCCCATTTTCTCAAAAAAAGCTTTGGTCATGTTGGGATATTCGGTAGATACCCTGCTGTTGGGCTTGATATCACTGGCACTCTTGATAGAATCATCTGTCTGGGGTACGGCGATCACGATCTTGACATTGCCTGCCCCCTGTTTACTATAAGGAAGGTCTGCAACCTCCACAACATCGCTTTTGGATTCTTTTACCCAGTCCAGTCCTGTTATCCCTATGTCAAAATATCCCTGTTCTACATATTTTGGGATTTCCTGGGGGCGCAGCACCTTAACTTTACTTATTCTCGGGTCATTTATTTTTGGGTTGTATTCCCTGTCTGTTTTTTTAATAGGAAGGTCTGCCTGTTTGAACAGCATTAATGTTTGCTCTTCCAGACTGCCTTTTGGTATAACTATATTGATCATAATAAATCCTCAGGTTTGGGGGATTACAATACTTATTAGTGGATATTAAAGTTTCTGTCAAAATTGATGAAATAGGTTTCATGCAAGTTTTTCAACGTATAGGAAATTATAAACGCATTTCGATATCGATATAGGCAATTTTCTTAGTTTCAATCAAATCTTTTGACAGGATTTACAGGATATACAGGATTGGATCGTATCCTGTCAATCCTGTAAATCCTGTCTGAAATGTCCATTTTCTTGTGTAAGTTATACGATAGTATCAACAATTATATAAGGGGACGCCTCCTCACTTACCAAAATATTCCATCGTTTCTATTAGTTTATTATAATCCAACTCTGTAGCGTAGCAACCGTCGTTCAAAAGTGGAACACCATACGTCGTAATGTTCTTACGCTTTAAAGAGCGCATGACCTTGTTGAGTTCATAATGGCATGCTAAAAGAAGTGCACCATCAGCTGATTCCTTTTTGATGATATGTCTTACATACGAAGAACCTGCAACGATAAAGAGGGTATAGTTATATCTTTCTGCATCTGTTTTTATCTTAGAGAATATGCACTTTCCACATGAGACACACTCGATACCATACATTGTTGATGCCGCCGGACAATCAAGTGATCGCATGCAATGGGGGGCAAGGAGTAAACGGTGTTTAGTCTTTTTAAAAGCAGACTTGTTTGCCATGTTCTTAAGAGAGACCATCCATTGTTCCAGTTTTCTGGTATCAGAATACTTCTGGAAAATAGCTTTTATCGGCAGATAGAAAAAATCAAGGACGTTTACAAAAAAACCAGCAAGCCAGATATTTCTATGAAGACTGGCACGACCCACAAATAAAGCTAAAGTGACCAGGGAGATGGACACAACCACAACCGTGATCAGTGCAATCCCGATTAGATCATACATCGTCACATATCTCCATCTTATGGATCACTTCCGCCACATCTACTTTTGTATCATAACATCCATCCCTTATCAGGCAAACGCCTTGAACAGGCATGAATTTTGAGACTGCCTGCATTGACTCGGTCAGTTCAACATAACATGCTACCCCAAGACATGCGCCAGGGTTGTATGATTCTATTATCTTCCTGACAAAACTGTCGCCCGGCACAATAAACACTTTGAAATTATGCTTATCTGCTGCTTCTACTATGCATTTAATATCACATTTACCGCATTTAGTGCATTCATACCCCATTATAGGATCGCATCGCGCCCTGCATTCGGGATGCCTCATACATTGTGGCAGGATAACGGCGCGTCTTACCTTTGTCTTTTTAAACTTATCTAGCATAACTGCATTCTTGACCTCGATCAATATCTCATCTACAATTTCTTCTTTAATAGAAAAAATCCTGCATATCCATTTTGCAGGCGAGTAGAAGAGATAGAGCATAAATAAGATGTAATTCGGGAATATGATCTTATGTTTCCTAAGACTATAGGCACCAAACAGTAACGCTATTCCTGTCACCAGTATAACTGCGATTACCAGATATACGAACAGTTTGCCTAGTAGTTCATAGGAGATTAGCATGAGATGAAAACGGTTATGTCGGTATTTAAGATTGTCGTGGAATTACAAAATAAAAAGAAACAGAAAGGTATTTGTTTAGCTCAAGCACAACTCTTGACTAATAAGTTGCTCCAATTCCTCAAATCCACTTCCAGCCTGTGATCTTTAGTCTGCCAATGAGGATTTAATTGGTTTGATTTGTACACGCCTTGTGTTTCGGGACAATCTGGTAATAGGAAATTATTGTATGTATGATCTGATCATTATAGGTGGAGGTCCTTGTGGGTCCGCTGCCGGTAGAATTGCAGGAAAGAAAGGTTTAAAGACTTTATTAATTGAAAAAGAAATTTTTTCAAGATATAAACCATGTGGGGGATGTCTTTCCGAACATGCAATGTCATATCTTGATTTTGAGATTCCCAGGTCTATGATTGAAAGAGATATTTTTGGTGCAAGAGTGCACTTCAAAGGTCAGGTTGTTGAACAGCATAAGGATGATAGGATAGCAGTTCTAATAACCAGAAGTATTTTAGACAATTATTTGCTTGAAAAAGCCGGAGAAACCGGAATTGAAATTAAAACGGGGGAAAAGGTCCTTGAGTATCAGGAAAAAAATGATTATGTAGAGGTTTTTACTGATAAGGATACATATAAATCAAAATTTATCATTATAGCAGAGGGTTCACAAGGTAAATTAAAATATCAAATTCGAAGAAAAGATCGAAAAGACGAATATGCAATAAGTGTTGTTGCAGAAATTGAATCTGATGATGAATCAATAGATAAATATATACATAATGCTATTGACCTTCACTTTGGACGGTTTAAACATGGTTACGGGTGGATATTTCCACATGAAAACTATTTTTCTGTTGGAATAGGTGGATTGGCAAAACACTTGCCCCATCCGAAAAAGGCAATGTTGGATTTCTTAAATGAAAATAATTTTAATAATAAGTATAAATTACATGGTCACTTAATTCCAGCAGGAGGGATGAAAAGAAGGATAACAAGTTCAAGAGTTGTTTTAAGTGGGGATTCTGCTGGTTTTGTTGATTCTTTTTTGGGGGAAGGTATTGCTTATGCCATAAGATCCGGCCAGATTGCAGCAGAAGTTATTTCTAAAATGATATTAAACGATGATATGGAAACAATAAAAAATTATGAAATAATTTGTAAATCAGAATTTATTGATAATTTAAACTATTCATTAATATTTGTAAAACTAATAAATAGTTACCCTTCATTATTCTTAAAAATATTTGCTAGCAATGAAGCAATTGAAAAATTCCTTGAAGTTCCAACAATGGAAACATCATATAAAAGTTACATTAAGTGGTTAATTCCAAGAATACCAATGTTTCTTTTAAGACCATAGAAATTAATGGGAATAAAATTAATTAATATTAGTAACTTATGAATTGTGATAACCTTTTTTAATGAGTAGCACGAAGTAGTAATCATTCTACCAGACCAAGGTTAAAAATCAATTCCATTAATGTAATGATTAAACATGATAATCTATTTATAGATTAACACCATATTAAAGGATGTGTGATAGATATGCCCGAAAATGTCAACATAGTTTCAAAAGAAGCAGGTAAGATCCATTCAAGGATTGTCCAGGCAACGCCATATGAATTTACAATGGCCACGAGAGCTAAATGGGAGATGGTAATTGCCGGTGAAGATATGACCATAGGTGCAGGCAGGTTTGAAAAGATCAAGGTCAAAAAGATCAATATCCAGAAAGATACACTGGCAATACCCTGTGCCTTCAATCACCACGCACTTGCATCTGTATTGAAATTGGGCGGCAAAGGTGGTTGTTCGGCTCCTGTAGAACAGGACCGTGTTATAGAATCGGCCTACATTATGGGTGTTGAGTCAGGTGATATCAGGCGTGGCGACCTGCTTGCTGTGATCAACATATTCCCGATAATGTTCACAAGGGATGCCACAAACCCGATTGAGATGCTTTAGGGGGAATGCATATGGAAACATGTCTGATATGCCATCAACCCCAGGATACAAAACATTTCCCTAACTACAATATCTGTACAACATGTCACGATCTTCTGGAGGACCTGATGAGTGAGTATTTCCTCAGGACCATACAGAAAAAAGGGAATGATGTGTACAAAGGGTATCAAAAGTATCTTGAAAATAGCAGCCAGTACATTTCAGACTATAAGAAGATCCAGCGCAATTCCAAGCAACAGTTTAAGCAAATTGATGAGCGTTTACGCTCTGAACTGCAATCCGAGGGACCAAAACAACGGTATTTTGAACTGATGCTGGATACACTGGAATGGTTGAAATCAACGCCGGAGTTCTATAATTACTATTTCAAGGAATACTATGTCTGCCCAACGTGCGGTGCATCGATCTTTGACCATTTCCACAAACATGACGTGGGTGACTGGCTGATCATTTCCTGTGAAAAATGTGACACTGTAATAAAGAAATTCTATTCGCCGAAATTGGTATAGAGCAGGGGGCTCACCCCTGTTAATTTTTATTTTATTGTACTGTGATTCATAAAGGTACCAGCGGCACATTAAGTAATCCCAGCAGAATGACGATTATCACACCTGGTATTCCTCCAACAGCGCAGATCAATATTGATACCCAGTTGATATCTACTGAAAAACCCATGTTGAGCATTCCTATTACAATGTTTGAAATAAACAGTAGTATCAAACCCACAATGGAATTTACAATAAGGTATTTTGCAACTTTAAGGAAATAGTATACAGCAATGAATGCGGCAATTGCAACCACAAGAATTGCCAAACCGTTTAATGTGATAAAGTCTAAAGCCATAATGTTCTATTCTCCTGATGTTTGTTAACAGTATCAAGATAATATTATTTAGTTCTTATCCCGCAGGCCGTCCCAAAAACAACTTTCAACGACACCCCGAAGTTCTTAAGGTTTTCAACACTCGAAGTTAGACACTGTCTTAGTTTGTACCGCATAATTGAATAAAAAAATAATGCCAGATTTTGATATGATTCCCTAAGAGATTTCACGCCATCACCTCCCGCTTCAGCAGCACCTGCGCCATCCCGGTAACAGCAATTCTTCACTCTATAAGCCAAATCCTCTATAAGCCGATTCTGGTTTCCTTATCAGCAGTTCTATGTCTCAGCCGATATAACTCAGGTCTTCCTCTTGACTCTTTTTTTCCTGGATCTCTTTCAGGTACTTCTTAAATCCTTCATCAAATTTCCTTGCTTCCTTCTCGATTCCGCTCAGGTCTATTTCAATTCCAAGCAACTCAGAAGCTTTTCTTAATCCTGCATAGCATGCTTTTATGTCCAGTGTCTCGGGAAAAGAAGTCTCGGCCAATAGAGCGATTCCTTTTAATCCCATACGCTGTGCATATTCGATAACCAGGCCGTTAACTCCGCCTATTTGCATACTGGTGTCAGCTATTTCTACAGACTCACTTACTAAATAATCCAGAAGTTCCTGGGAAGTTGCAACCCCGAATACCGTTGGCTCTTCAACAAATCGTTGTATATGTGTTGCTATCACTGTATAAATAATATCGACATCACAGAGCTTTGCAGTTTCAACAATTTTCTCAGCCAGCTCATTATCCTTTGCAATAGAACCGAACTGCATTTCACCTGCGAACAGAATGATATTTTGCTCCTTTGAATAATAGAATTTGAACAGGCTTACATCCCTTTCCATCGGTACCACCAGGCCCTTTTCAAAGAACACCAGGGAAGGAGAGAGATGCGGTACATAGATATCAGCGAACATCTCAGGTTTCAGGAGTTCAATAAAGGAGGTAACAGTATTCTTGGCAACCATTCCCATCCCGGGAAGACCTACCAGCATTCTGGGCTTTTCCATTTCCGGTTTATTATAAAATCGTATTTCCATATTGTTCAGGACCTTCACAACTTATTAGATGCATTCTGATTTGAAGTGTTATTCTGATTTGAGGTGTTATCCAGGTTAGGGATCATCGAGTTTAGGGTATCATCCAGGTTAAGGTGTTCATTCAAGGTAAAAATATTCCTTTGTCAACGGGTCAATGGCAATTTTTTCACCTTCAGGATTACCATCGTAGCCGGGATATCCGTATTTTCCAGCCGTCGCATCAAGAACAACACAATTTTTCCCATCAATTTCATAGTAGGATATTTGCTGGTCTTCAAGTAACTCATCAGGAGAGTAATAGAAATAAAACCTTATATCGAAGTCAACAATAGCTTCATTCTTATTCCTGTTCTCAAAGACCACACCGCCATGGGTAGTCAAATCATTACATTTATCGCTTGTCCATATAACTTCCAGGTTCTGGCATGAAGGATAGTGTTCATATGAAAGGCGGTCCACCATCAGTTCATAATCTGTCCTGGACGGGACCACGTACACATTCAATGGGTTGGATGAAGCGACATCATATTGTATATCCATGTATTCGATAGGCGAGTTGAATTTTGAACCATCACCGCCATAATAATAGATGTAACCGGGTTGTAAAGTAAAGGTTTGTTGTTTTTGCTCTAAAATATAGAGGTTACCGTTTTCCATAACTACATTCATATGGCCGGTTTGACCCAGGTCCTTTGAGTACTGGGCGAGAATAGGTTCCCCGATATATTCCAGTAAATGTTCTGTGTCAACATCACATGCCAGACAGTATGCATGGTCGGGTGTGAGTACCAGATATGTCTGTACCCCCAGGTTCTCTAACAGTGACATGAGCAGGATCGTCAGGTCTTCACAATCTCCTCCATGTATGTCCAGGGTTTCATATGGGGTCTGTATGAACTCCTCTTTCCTTGGGTCACTGTAATAAGAAAAATCATCGATCACAAATCTATAGAGCTCATTTATCTGGCATTCTTTGTCACCTGAGGGGCATTCACTTACTATAGAAGAGGACTGTGCCCGCAACGTCATATCCTCAAAAATGATCTCACTTATGTATGGTTCTGCCCTTTTAACTACAGGGT
>Ga0255457_1101_pt1 | contig 10352 bp, 5 predicted proteins | sample ANMaggQBNCT02L10_FD_182650 | JGI IMG/M metagenome (GOLD analysis project Ga0255457, IMG submission 182650) | Sediment cell enrichment communities from methane seep in Santa Monica Basin, California, United Staets - ANME aggregate JGI... | ecosystem: Environmental > Aquatic > Marine > Cold seeps >...
CTTTATCAGGACAATGAGGACGCAGCAACAGAACGCGCCATAAAAACCCCCTATCTTGTAAAGAAACGAACTCTTCTAACTGGTGAATACCTGACGGATGCAAGGGTTCAAATAGACTCCCAGTTCAATGAATCATATATTTCCATCAATTTCGATAAAAAGGGGGCAAGGATTTTCGAAAGAATAACAGAAGAAAATGTTAAAAAACGACTTGCAATAGTCTTAGATAATAAAGTCTATTCCGCACCTGTTATTCAGGAAAAAATTACCGGCGGCGAAGCACGCATTACAGGAAATTTTACAACAGAAGAAGCGCGTGACCTTGCAATTGTTCTTCGGGCCGGCGCCCTGCCGGCGCCGGTTGAAATCATTGAAGAACGAACTGTAGGCCCCTCTCTTGGAGCTGATTCAATAAAAAAGGGACTTATCTCCATGTGCGTTGGGGGCATGCTCGTTGTTCTGTTTATGGTTGTATATTATAAGGTTTCAGGCCTTATCGCAAACATTGCACTTATCCTTAACATTGTCCTGATTGCCGGAGGACTTGCAGCATTTCAAGCCACCTTAACTCTTCCAGGTATCGCAGGAATCATATTAACCATAGGGATGGCTGTTGATGCCAATGTTTTGATATTTGAACGTATCAGAGAAGAAATGAATCTGGGCAAGACTCAGAGAGCTGCCGTAAATGCAGGCTATAGTAAGGCCACCCTTACCATTCTTGATGCAAACGTAACAACTCTTATCGCGGCTCTTGTCCTGTTTCAGTTTGGAACCGGACCGATAAAGGGCTTTGCCGTAACACTGAGTCTCGGCGTATTAGCAAGCCTGTTTACAGCACTTATCCTTGCCCGACTTGTTTTTGATTATCTCCTGATAAACAGAAAAATTAAAAGCTTGAGTATATAGGTAAATAAGGGGATCAGGGGTTCAGAATATCGGTAGCCTCAACACTAAATTTTCACTTTTCACTTTTTAGGGGTCATATATACATGCGGTTTATAAAATCCGACATAAATTTGAATTTTTTAGGAAAAAGCAAGTTGGCATTCTACATATCCGCAACAATGATTCTTGTCAGCTTTGTTTCTCTGATACTCCACAAAGGCCCAAAATATGGAATCGACTTTGCCGGCGGTACATTAATACAGGTAAAGTTCCTTGCTCCTGCAAGCATTAATATAATCAAATCCGGGCTTGATACCATTGATCTTGGCAAATCATCTGTTCAACAATTTGGAGACAAAGAAGATAATGAATATCTTGTCAGAACCGACATATCGGTTATGACTTCTCAAGGACTTTCCGGCAAGGTAAAAAATGCCCTGGAAGCCGTTACAGGAAACGAGGTAGAAATCCGGCGCATTGAGATGGTGGGCCCTCAGGTGGGTAAAGATCTGCGCGAAAAAGCGCTGTTCGCCATGTTCTATGCCCTGCTTTTTATTACAATATATATATCCGGTCGTTTTGAATTCAAGTGGATTTTAAGCGGAATCATGGCGGCAGCACTTATGAGCAGTGTCTATTTTCTCTCTCTTATTAACGTCAGTATACCCATCCTGATCACAGCCGCACTCATCTTAGCCATTATACTCTTCTGGTTCCTCAATCTGAAATATGCAATGGGTGCCATTGTGGCTCTAATCCATGATATTATAATTACCGTGGGTATCTTCTCCATTTTTGATAAAGAATTCACCTTGCCCATTATTGCCGCACTTTTAACTATTATAGGTTATTCTTTAAACGATACAATAATTGTTTTTGACCGCATACGAGAAAATTTAAAAAAATACCGGAAAAAACCTTTGGATTTCGTTATTAATAAAAGCCTTAATGAAACTCTAAGCCGTACCATATTGACCTCTTTAACAACCCTTACAGTTGTTATTGCGCTGTTTGTCATAGGGGGCGGCATCGTCCACGACTTTGCATTCGCAATGATAATTGGAATTCTTATTGGAACGTATTCATCAATATACGTTGCAAGCCCAATACTCCTGATTTGGCGAAGGCGTGGAAAGAAAATTCAGTTATGAAAACCCTGTTTCCATGGTTTAACCTTAAAGGTGTCTCCGGCATAGGAAATCACCTTTTTAAGCGGTTGTTAGACCGCTTCAGGTCACCGAGCCTTGTTTTTGAAGCATCACAGGAAGACCTTCTTCAGGTAAACGGCATAACGCCCCGCATAGTTGCTGCGATTAAAGCTCACAAAATACCGGAACCAGTCAAAAAAGATTTCGATCTTGTAATGAAAAAAGGCTATCAAATTGTTACAATGTCTGATCCGGCCTACCCTTCCCTTTTACTTCAAATACCGGATCCACCGCCCTTTTTATATGTTTTGGGGAATCTTTGTAACTCTATAAAGAATATTGCCGTGGTGGGATCCAGAAATGCAACAAGCTACGGTATTTCAATAACAAAAAGGCTGTGCGAGGAATTAGCTGCTCTTGATTTTACAATAGTAAGCGGCATGGCAATAGGAATTGATACTGCTGCACATACAGGTGCTTTAATCGGCAAAGGAAAAACAATGGCCGTGCTTGGAAGCGGTCTCGAAAGAGTTTATCCACATAAAAATCTGAAGCTTTTCCATAAGATTGCCGAAAAAGGCGCGGTTATTTCCGAATTTCCTCTTTTAGAGGCACCTGAACCCCACAATTTTCCAATAAGAAACAGAATAATCAGCGGCATTTCACTCGGAACAGTTATCGTTGAAGCAACCCAGAAAAGCGGCTCACTCATTACAGCACGCCTCGCAGCAGAGCAGGGAAGAGAAGTTTTTGCCGTGCCCGGCAATATCAATTCCTTTAAAAGTATTGGAACACACAGTTTGATTAAACAGGGAGCAAAGCTGGTTGAAAATACACAGGACATACTTGAAGAGCTTTCTCCTTTAATAACAGATGATAGCTTAAATAATAAAATTAAGCATGAAGATAAACCTGAAGATAAAACAGACAAACCGCTTTCTTTGTCATCAGAAGAATCGCTTGTATTTACAGGCCTTGGTCACTACCCTGTTCATATAGATGATCTTGCACGAAAAATATCTATGGAACCCGGAAAACTCTCAGGCATACTTCTTAAGCTTGAAGTGCAGGGTGCTGTTCATCAGGCTCCAGGAAAATTCTTTTCTTTAGAAATAAATGACTGACTATACAGTTCAGCCACTAAGGCACAAAGGCACAAAGAAGAGATATGGCTGATAAATTGGGGAATTGCGAATTGAGGAATTAAAAGTGAAAACATCCTTCAATTCGGAATTCCTGAATCTCTAAATTCCCAAATTATGAATTTTAAGAGAATTATATTATAATCTTGGTGTCTTAGTGTCTTTGTGGCTGACCTATTACCAATTAATGAAAATCAGTAAGGAGATATAGTGACCAAACCACTACTTGTAGTTGAATCACCAACAAAGATAAAAACCATAAAAAAGTATCTGGGCTCGCAATACAACGTTGTTGCTACCGTTGGGCACATAAAGGACCTCCCTGTAAAAGAAATTGGAATAAATATCGAAAAAAACTTTGAGCCTAAATACATTGTTATTCCAGGAAAACAGAAAATTATAAGCTCCTTAAAAAAAGCTGCGGGTAATGCAACAGACATTTATCTGGCGCCCGACCCTGACAGGGAAGGAGAGGCTATTGCATGGCACACCGCAGAAGTTCTCAAGAAAAAAGGAAGAAAATTTTACAGAGTACTTATTCATGAGCTTACAAAAAAAGCTATTATTGAAGCAATTGCAGCGTCTGAAGATCTTCATAAGAAAAAATACGAGGCTCAGCAGGCACGAAGAATTCTTGACAGACTGGTTGGATACCAGACATCTCCATTGCTGTGGCGCAAAGTAAAAACCGGCCTCAGTGCCGGGCGTGTACAATCAGTTGCAGTACGTATAATATGTGAAAGAGAAAGAGCTATTCATGCCTTTGAATCGGAAGAATACTGGTCTATAACAGCCCTTCTCGAAAGCACCTCACCTCCACAATTTAAGGCAAAACTTGTAAAAAAGGACGAAAAAAAGATCAAAATTCCTGACGGAAAGGCATCACTCGCCATCCTGAATGAACTTTCAGAAAATAAATTTATTGTAAAAAAAGTTCAAAAAAAGATTACGAAAAAAAACCCTCTCCCCCCTTTTATCACAAGTAAACTTCAACAGGAAGCAATCAGAAAGCTTAAATTCTCTGCAAAAAAAACCATGGTTGTAGCGCAGCAGCTTTACGAAGGTATTGACATCGGAACAAGTGGAACTGAAGGACTTATTACTTATATGCGTACCGATTCCACCAGAATTTCAAAAGAAGCTGCAGAAGAAGCACTTATGCTGATTCGGGAAAAGTTTGGGGAAAAATTTGCTCTTGATAAGCCAAGATTCTTCAAGAACCGGAAAAAAGCTCAAGACGCTCACGAGGCTATCAGGCCCACATCGGTTTTCAACACTCCTGAAAAATTAGCCCCTTATCTCTCCAAGGACCAGATGTCTCTGTACCGTCTTATCTGGCAGCGTTTTATTGCGTCGCAGATGCAACAAGCTCTGATAAATAAAAATACAATCTCTATTAAAGCCGGGCCCTATTTGTTTACCGCCAGCGGATCATCTGTTAAATTCCCCGGCTTTATGGCTGTTTACATGTCTGTGGATGAAGAAATAGAAAGCGAAAAAGAAAAAATCAATCTTCCTGAATTATCTGAAGGAGTAGAATTAAAGGTCAATAACTTAGATCCTAAACAGCACTTTACCATGCCGCCGCCAAGATTTTCAGAGGCTTCACTTGTAAAAGAGCTTGAAGAAAACGGAATCGGCCGTCCCAGCACCTATGCTTCAATATTATCTACAATCAAGCAAAAGGGATATGTTGATTTTCTAAAAGGATACTTCAAGCCAAGCGAACTTGGATTTATCGTTAATGACCTTCTTGTTAAAAGCTTCCCGGACATATTTGAAGTTGATTTTACAGCCAAGATGGAAGAAGATCTTGACCGTATAGAAACTTCGGGAACAGATTCTTTAGAAATTCTCACCCGTTTCTACGGCCCTTTTAAAAAAGAACTGGATGCAGCCGCAGAAAGTATGCTCAGCATACGCGGCGTAGGCATACCTACAGATCTTTCCTGTCCTGTATGCAAAAAACAACTAAACATCAAAGTCGGCAAAAATGGTCACTATATTGCCTGCAACGGATACCCGGAATGTAAGTACACAAGGAACTATACCCGAGATGAAAAAGGCAAAGTTCACCCAATAGAGCTGCCTGAAGATGAAATATCAGATATAGTTTGTGAAAAATGCAAAAAACCGATGGTGTTAAAGCAGGGCAAATACGGCAAATTCTTAGCATGCAGCGGGTATCCGGCCTGCAAAAATACTAAATCCATAAATTCAAACCAACCAGATAAAACTACAGGTGTAAAGTGTCCGGAAAAAGGCTGCACCGGCGAAATTGTTGAAAGACGGTCAAAAAGGGGAAAAATCTTTTATAGCTGCAACCGTTATCCTGACTGCACATTTGCCCTCTGGGACAAACCTGTAGCAGAAAATTGTCCGGATTGCGGCGCTGAATTTTTAGTAGAAAAATCCACTAAAAAACAAGGTACTTTTCTCACCTGCCTTAATAAGGACTGTGGATACAAAAAAATCCTATAGACTTTCAGATAATTCATTTCACAAGGCCAGAAGGAGGAAGGCGTATTAGTTATACGTCGACGACTGATAACACAGTGAAATTATTTATCTGAAAGTCTATATAACCCTAAACGTAACTACTCAGGTATTTAGACTGAAGGCTATAGGCTGAAGGGAACAAATGATTCCTGAGCGTTATTCTCTATGTTTAGGACAAAATTTCCGGCCGCTTTAAAAATATTGGCTTCTGGGAGTCTTTTCCCTAAAAGTCTTCAGTCTTCAGCCTAACCAACCTGAGTAGTTACCCCTTAGCCCTCCTCCCAATCAAGTTAAATAGTTAAGAGCGTCCCGCACGTCTCCCGAGCCGCTTTGAAAGATTTCGTGGGTTATGAAAATGAATAAGATAATACAGTTTTTCACTAAAGAAAGTCGTCGATGGCATTTGATAGTTTCATTTTGCTTGGGGGCAATATTACTCTCATTCCTTTCTGTTTTTCAGAAAGCTGTCTTAGGCGCCTCCCCGTTTGCAATGAAAGGATTTATTGTTCCGGTTTTGTTTGGGGGCATATCAGGTGTTATTATCGGAAAACATCTCATTAAAATTAGAAAACTTAACACAAGACTTCAGCAACGTATAAATACACTGGAAAGTTTTTTGCCAATCTGTTCGAACTGCAAAAGAATAAGGAAGCCAAGCTCTGACCCAAAAAAATGGATTCCTGGGAGCAAATAGAATCATATATTGAGAGACATTCCGATGCCGTGTTTACTCATGGCATTTGCCCAAAATGTGAGGAAGAACTTTATGGCAATCAGGAATGGTATAAAAAAACAAAAAATAAAGAGAGATAGGGGGAACGCAGTTAACTTTTTAACTTATTAGACGCATTAGATAGACATATTGTAACAATTTAGCCCTTCTCCTAATCAAGTTAAATAGTTAAGAGCGTCCTGCAGGTCTCGCCTATTCCACTAATGCGTCCAATAATCTGGGAAGCTATCCTTTTTTTCAAGCGGATCAGGCTGTAGTGACATTTAGCGAAGCGATCCGAAGGAAAATGTCACGCTTGATGCGCAATAACTTCTTCTACGGCATTACAAAATCTTTCTACTCTTTTGATTTATGCTCAGCCCTTTATATGATTATCAAAGGTTGAATAAGAATAAAGGAAAGTTTAATTCACAATTCAAGCTTTGACACCAGATTTTTTCCCTATGCCAGCCCATAAGAGCAAAAAGCTGATTGACAAAAATCAAAGTTTATGGGATTTGCTTGAATCAGATGAATTAAATATAATCAATTGTTTTTAACTCGCAACATAGGATGTCCCCCTATTATCCATTGGGAGGTGCAGAGCAATGGCAAAAATGATAAAGCAGAGGTTGCTCACAACCATTGAAAAGATTCCGGCAAGCAAATTAGGAGAAGTTCTTGATTTTATGGAGTTTCTTCTGGAAAAGGAACGTAATAAGAAAAAAGAGGAGCTGGACATCGAACCAGGGAAGGATCCAATTCTGGAGTTTATAGGTGGCGTATCGCACGGTTCTCTGGCCAAGGATATAGACAGTGAGCTTTATGGAGAGAAAGCTTGAAGCTTTTTATTGATACTTGGGGTTGGCTTACGCTGCGGGACAGAAAGGAATCCCGGCATCAGGAGGAAGGCCTAACTATTGAGAATGCATTGAAGAATTCCGCAAACTGTTTTTCCCATTGGCAAAAAAATCAATAAACATACAAAAATAGCAACGTACCAGTCCCGCACAAACGTTCCCCGGGCTCACTCCTTCAGGGCATGTTACTTTTTCTGATCGTTCGTTCCGATTAGAAAAACTAAAAAACCCTTTGCGTCTTCGCGCCTTAGCGGTTCAAGGACACCAATTTTGACATTGTTTTATCGCCTTCATATTTTCCACGCTTTTATGCTAAAAAAACTATCTATATTTTTTGTTGAAAGGATAAAATTTGTTGATTTTTTTGGCTGGATGCATTTTCAGGAAGGATAGTCCGAGTCTCACATTTTCTTATTATAATAATCAAGGTTTGAACCCAGATTCACCGACGCTTTAGAGCGAACTATCAAGTTCTATCAGGAAATCTTCGACGAGGATGGCCGACTGGTTGAGATTCATGAAAAGTATCCTGTAAACAAAGGACACATCAGAGTTAAGGGAGGTGGGAGATGAAAATTACTCGTCAAAAGGTCGGTCAAAAGCTTATTGATTACCTCTATCATCGTATCACGTTGGCAGAGTTAGTAGATTGGGCGGAGTCAGCTATGATGGAGGCGAATTTTGAAGAGAAGGACTTTGAAATCGTGAGAGACATCGTCAGTCGCGTGGGGCTGGGCGATGTCAAAGCCTTTGGTATGACCTGGGAAGATTGCGAAGATTTTCTCTCACAGTTGGGCTACCGCCTCAGCGTAAAAGTTTCGGAAACCCAGGCAGTGGCATAGATGAGCTATGAACAATGGATTTCCCAACTGCATTGTTCTGGCTGATTCATGGTTTGGAATCGGGCCATTTGTAAAAAAACTTTTCTTTATTCATAATTCAAGCTTTGACACCAAGTTTTCGCGCACAACTTGAAAAGAAAGGAATGCAGATTGGTCCTTATGATCTACTTATAGCAGGTTTGGCCAGATCACGGGACATGACATTGGTGACCAGCAATACTAAAGAATTTGAAAGAATTGTTGGTCTGCATCTGGAAAACTGGGTTGAATAACGTCCCTATTGCAACCCATAAGGTCACAAATCATCAGCGTCCCCTCTGGTGGCGGTACAGCAACCAGCAAAAGTATTTGTCAACTCAAAGCCCAAAACTTCTTCTCCAAAAAGCCAAACACCCAAAACTTCATTCAACTGTGGTCTAAAAACAGAAACTTATAAACTAATGAGCGTCCCGCAGGCTAGTTTCCCCCTCAGATATGTAGTTAGCTTGGTCCGACCCCTTTCTGCCCCCTTCTGCTGCCACCTCGATTCTTCGAGACAAAGAATCGGCCGTCGTTGATACGTAACCACAGTGAAAAAATAAGTGTTGCCTTCTCTCGCCCTTTGATAATTTGGCTGATCTACAATACATGGACGGAGAATACCGGGAATTTATTCACCTCAGTCAACAATGTCCTCAAAGTTCCCAGTTAGTTGAGCCCCCAAACAAAAGTGGGACAGGGCCACCCCACAGCTCAAGATGAGTAGAGGGGCAGCCACCGGACTATAGGTACAGAGTAGTCTTTTGCTAATAGCTAAAAAACTATTCGCCTTATTTTAAGATCCATACGCAATCCTCACCTGCAACTGAATTACCACCATCTTCTTCTTTGAGATTGCCAGAAAGAGTAAGAGAAATGGTTTCTCCAGCAACTTCACTAAGTTCCAGTTGCTCAATCAGTTCTTGTGTTTCAAATTTCAGTGTCAAATCCAGATTGCCATCACCATTAAGGTCGTGACAGTCACACAATTCTCCCTCAAACGGTGTAGCTACATCTTGATAGCTATAGCGAATCGGAGCAATTCCTTCTTCAATTCCCTCTCTGCCTATCAGAATCGTCTGAGGTTCTATAGTTGTAACATCGAATTCTTGAGTGCCAAGAACAGCAACTGGCAGACCCCCCCTACTCTTCAAACTGAGCGGATTCGGGCAGGAGCCTGGCTTGATGTCGATCTCGACCTCGATTACGCCACTCTCTTTCGCTGTGAAGACGACTGTGTCGGGCTCACTGTCCAGTTCGCCGTCGTTGACGATGAGCTGAACCACATAATCACCAACTTTGTCTGACGTAAAGCATGGATTAACTATGGCGGCATCATCCAATTCTGCCAAGCTTTCTTCAGGCTTCGAGATTATCGACCACCTAAATGAGATGGGATCATCATCCGGATCAAAACTGTCGTTGCCGTCAAGCAAAACATTCTCTCCAACAGCCACAGTTTGGTCTGTTCCTGCTTCAGCAACAGGCGCAGTATTGCCTTCCGCACTTATAGTGACAGTGTCGGGCTCACTGTCCAGTTCGCCGTCGTTGACGATGAGCTGAACCACATAATCACCAACTTTGTCTGACGTAAAGCACGGCTGATCTGATATCGGATTATCCAGCTCAGCATCACTTCTTTCAGGTTTTGATATGATGCTCCAGTTATAACTCACATCATCACCGTTGGGATCGTAACTCCCACTTCCATCAAGGCAAACAGTGTCATAAACAGATACTGTCCGGCCATCTCCGGCATCTGCCACAGGCGGCAAGTTTTCATGCGTGGAAATCATGACAGTATCAGGTGTGCTATTAACCTCACCATCATTAACTACCAGCTCAATTTCGTAAGAACCATATTCATCAATATTTAAAGTAGGCCTTACATCGTTTGGGTTAGTGAGATCAGCGACACTCCCGTCCGGTTTAGAAATTATGGTCCAACTATAGTTTATGACATCGCCATCAATATCACTGCTGCCGCTGCCATCAAGCTCGACATAACCCAAAGGCACATCTGCTTGATCCGGACCGGCATCGGCAACAGGAGGATTATTTAATGAAACGACTACAGTCACGACAGATCCTTCACACACCTTCTCGTCCGCCAAGGGTAACTGCGAAACCACATAGCCTTTTGGATCTCCGGTGACTTCATAAGTGATTTCCATCACCAATCCCGCATCGGTAATGGCGGTCAATGCCTCGGCCTCTGTCATTCCGACTACTGAAGGCACACT
>Ga0255457_1061_pt1 | contig 9996 bp, 6 predicted proteins | sample ANMaggQBNCT02L10_FD_182650 | JGI IMG/M metagenome (GOLD analysis project Ga0255457, IMG submission 182650) | Sediment cell enrichment communities from methane seep in Santa Monica Basin, California, United Staets - ANME aggregate JGI... | ecosystem: Environmental > Aquatic > Marine > Cold seeps >...
AGATCGGACAGCTTGCGAATCTCACCACGCTTGACCTGGAAAGGAATCCTCTTAAATCACCGCCTCCAGAAATTGCTGCACGGGGAGTTCAGGCGATTTTTGAGTATTTACGTCAGCTTCAGAAAAAAGAAACACTGGTCAATGAAGCAAAGATGATATTGGTCGGTCAGGGAGATGTGGGCAAGACCTGCCTTGCCAAACGATTGATCTATGATAAATTTATAGAGGATAAGACGACAGAAGGAATTGATATTTTAAAGTGGAAAATCACTGCGTCCACAAACCAAAAAGAAGAGATCAAGCTAAATGTCTGGGATTTTGGGGGACAGGATATCTATCATGCTACACACCAGTTCTTCTTGACCAAACGATCCGTCTATTTGCTGGTCTGGAATGCCCGCAAATCACGTGATTATGAGCACATTTACTACTGGCTGCATACCATTGAGGCTTTTGGAGAAGACAGCCCCATTATTTTAGTTTTGAGCAAATTGAACGAGCGCAATGATGATCTAAATATGACAGATCTCAGGGAAAAATTCCCGCAAATTGTAGAATTATGCAAGGTGGATAGTGAAGATGGAAATGGAATTCCAGCCTTAAAGGATATCATCAGCAATACAGCCTGGCAACTGCCACACATGCAGACTCCCTGGATTAATTCATGGTTCAGCGTACGGGAACTACTTGAGCAGAATGAAAAAAATTGGATAGGATACAGCGAATTTTGCAGAATCTGCCACTCAGAAGGACTGGACAAAAAACAAACCGATATTTTGGATGAATATCTCCATGATCTGGGTGTAATAATTCATTTTCAAGATATCAAATTACACGATATGGTGATCTTAAAACCAGAATGGGCAACAAAAGCAGTCTATAAGATTCTGGATACGGATTCTGTTAAAGAACGTAATGGCATTTTATTGGAAAGCGAATTGGGACAGATATGGGATACAGCTATCTATCGACAGGACGTTCACCCAAAATTGCTGGAACTCATGAATAAGTTTGAATTGGCGTATGAACTGCCGGATAAGAGAAGTCATCTGGTTGCTGAACTTTTGCCCAGCAGTGAACCTGCGCTTGAATGGGATACGACGGATAATTTAGGTTTTTATTACCGGTATGATTTCCTGCCAGCCGGTGTTATGACCCGCTTTATCGTACGTCTTCATCAGGATCTGGAAGAGAAATCAGATGGCACACAATTATGCTGGCGTGAGGGTGCAGTATTGTTCAGGGAGGGGACACGTGCTTTTGTCAGGGTCAGGCCATTGGAAAAATTGATAGAGATCAGAATAGACGGAAGCAATAAAAAGGAATTGTTGACAATCATACGGTATCATTTCGATGAAATTAATAAATCCATCAAAAAAGTAAAGATTACGAAAGAAATACCATGTAGTTGTTCTCCCGATTGTTCTTACAAATTTAATTATAAAGGATTATTAGATGCCGAAAATGAAGGTATAAAAACGGTTCAATGCCAGAAGAATTGGAAGAATGTGTCACTTTCATTATTGTTAGATGGGTATGAAAGAAAGGAAGATAGGATGAAAGATATGGAGAAAAGAACGACGAATGAAAGGGGAATAACAGTAGAAGTAAATCCACATATCGAAGTAAAGCCTGAAATCAAACCTAAAATAGAAGTAAAATCACATGTTAACGTAGAAACAAATATTGATATAAACTTAAAAGTAGATTTACCTGCCATTCAATCTGAATTTGAGGATTTTAAAGATTTGTTGATTGAGTTTGATCCAAAATTTGAGAGAAAATTGAACGAAATTGGCGATAGTCTGGATGAGGTTAGCGCTGACAGTGATAAAGAGAAATTGGTTAAACCTTTCAACAAACTAGGCAGATTTTTGGGAAAAATTGGGGATGAAAATTCTGAATATTGTAAAATAATTTCCGGGAGCACAAAAGGAATTGAAATGGCACAAAAACTTGGCAAATATTATAATAAATTTGCGCAATGGATTCCTGCACTACCGATTGTCCCGGACTTGTTTATAGGGAAGTAATAAAAATTACATATCCTGCCGGATTTCTTGAATCCTCAGCCTACTCGAACCTGAACCTAGATATCGCCACCTCGAAAAAGATAACAGCCATAACCAAAAGCATCCCCACATCTCTTTTACAATCCCCCAGGTCCCCGGATCGAAATACAGCAGGTCATAAAAATCCAGGCTGTGCGACTTGTTGAGAACAGGACTCCCGCCAAGTTCGTCTGCAAAAATATCTATCTCATATCCCAGTGGCAAGTTGATGGAGTCAAATGAGCCGGAATCAATGGATGGCATGATGGCGGGTTTTATGAATGTCATGGTCTGGAATGCCGCTATGGTTATGAAAAATGCCATGATCATCCAGAATATCTAAATTACTTTTACTTTATTTACTTCACTTGCTTTACAGCCTGTAGTTCCACTCATCAGATTCGTATTTAGGTAAAAGTTCCTGCGCCATCTTTTCCTCGCTCTCGCTTGGTTTTGAATCGATCAGTTCCACACCGAATATCTCCTCGAATTTGCGCAGTATCACTTTCTTGACCTCTCTCATATCCACTTTTTCCGGGAGTTCCTTATCCATCCATGTCATCCCTTCCTCAATAGAAGCAACCTGTTTATCGCTTATCTTCTCAAGCGGGATATTTGTGAGGCGAAGCATTTCCTTTATATCGAAATCCAGTAGTAGTGTACCGTGCTGGAGTAGTTTGCCACTCCATCTGGTCTGCGCATTGCCAGATATCTTCTTGCCGTCAACAACAATGTCGTTTATGGGTCTGAAAGCCGCATTCAAGCCGTACTCGCGCAGGGTCTCTATAAGCATGCCGAGTATCTGGTGGTACGAGTCCGTAACATCGATCGGGAACCGTTTATCGTCTATTGTCCCGATAACACCATAGTTGATCTGCCGTCCCCGATCATCCGAATACGCGAAACCACCGCCGCTTGTGCGCCGCACGATCGTGTAATCCTTGCACCGCTTGAGGTTTAGTTCCACATCAGCCTTCTGGAAATATCCGAGGATGATGGATTTTGTGGGGTCCCAGAATATCAGGGTGTTTCCCTCATCACATTTCAGGATGGCTTCGTTCATTGCCATCATATACCTTATGTTAACCTTTCCAAAATCAATGACCCGCCATTTTTCCATATGATCACCCGTTTCCTTTTACGTAGATGATAGTATAACAAAGTTTCTTATTATCGATTCCATCTATTTATCAGAGGCTGAACAAGACTATTTATATATCTATTTCAAAAAGTATGGCAAAATGCAAAATTAATATAGACACAGATTTCACAGATTACACTGATTTTCACAACAACTATTAATCTGTGTAATCAGTGTAATCTGTGTCTCAAAATTCCGAGAAATATGATCAATTACCATTTAATTTGAAAGGGATACCTATTTCTTCATCTTGCGTATAGCGAACTCGCATGCCTTTGACAAAGGATCATAGGTCTCAGACACAGCAGGACAGTATGCAAATTCTGCTTCATAGAGGTCGTGCAGGTCCATGTTACCTTTGATCGCAAGTGATATCAAATTCACCCGCGATGCCGCACCTTCTTCACCGACTGCCTGACCGCCTATGATCCTTCCAGTTCTGGCATCTGCCAGGACCTTGACTGTGATTTCCTTTGCCCCCGGATACCATTCAGGTCTGGTTAAGCCGCTTGCCTTTCCGGTGACAACCTCGTATCCTGCGGATTTTGCAAAGAACTGGTTAAAACCTGTTGCTGCAATTTCCATCGAACCAACGACTGAAACAAAGGTCGTAAGAGACCCATCGTACGTCTCATATCCGCCAGCCGCATTCGCTCCTGCCGCAATCCCCTGGCGGTATGCAGTTGTTGCAAGCTGCGACATCCACGGTTTGTGGTTTATCGGGCTTACGGTCTCTACACAGTCACCTGCTGCGTATATCCCGGCAATGCTTGTTTCCATTTTTGCATTTGTCTTAATACCCCAGTTTCCAGGTTCGCATCCTGCATCCTTTGCCAGGTCCCAGCTGGCACGTACACCGGATGCCATGATAACCATGTCAGCAGGGATGCTTTTGCCATTTACTGTTACAGATGTTACCCCATCATCACCGGAAACCTTCTCAACAGTGGCACTCATCATGAGCTTGATGCCGGATTTCTTCAGTGATCTTTCAAGGACTTTTGCAATATCAGGGTCGATCGTCCGCGGGAATGTATGGGCCAGCATCTCCACAATGGTCACATCAATATTGTGTGCTGCAATTGCGGCTGCAGTTTCAAGACCGATCGCTCCCGCGCCGACTACAACAGCATGGGAAACGTCTTTTGAGTAATCAACGATCTGTTTTGCATTTTCGGGGTTGCTTACCACAAAGACTCCCCTGTTCAACAGTTCATGTGCACCCGGGATCGGAGGTATGAATGGAAAACATCCTGTTGCGATTATTACCGAATCGTAGGGAATAGTTTTTTCTTCACTTGTTTCAATATCCACAGCAGTTACGACCTTGTTTTCGGAATCGATGGACACTGCCCTGTGCTTCAAGAGTTTGACCATGTTCATTTTTTCCAGCGGAAGGCTGTGTATGAGTTCATCGAACTCATCGATTACACCCTCCATCACAAAAGGCAGCCCGCATGGTGAAAACATGTCGTACTCCTTCTGGTCGATGATCGTTATCTGCGCATCAGGATTTACTTTCTTTGCAGTCTTTGCGGCGATAAAGCCGCTTACGCCAAGACCGATGATTACGATTTTAGTTGCTTTCATGTGAGTGTATTTCTCCTATATTCCTACTGGAAAATTTGCTTTAATTTTTCTGGAAGATATATTATAACTTTTTGTAACAAAGTGTCTTCGGTTTATATTATAGGTCATTTGGCCGAGATGTAAATGTTTAGTTAATAAGTAGTGAATCGTTAGATTTTGATAACGTCAGGGTATGATTATACCATAAAAACTATATTATTTGCACAACAGATATGTCGAAGGTATTGTTACACATGATCACATGGGATGCGTTTTACAATGACTAATGAACAGATCATCGAATCAGGGCTACATGAACTTGCGCAAATCGATCCAACGACCGATCGAACTGAAAAATGGAAAAGTCAGCTCATGGATTATCAATTCAATCATGAATACACAGATGATATTTACATATGGCTTACGAATGTACTGGCATTGAGGGCTGTGAACTATGGTAATTTTGGCGTTGGATGTGTTTTGATAGATGGGAGTGGCAACGTGGTTGTTCATGGTCACAACGAAAATTTCAATCCATATTTTCGTAGTGATGGACATGGTGAAATGGTGGTTATGGATAAGTTTGAAGACACTCACCGGGATCTCACTGAACTGGAAGGCTACACACTGTATTCGTCCCTAGAACCTTGTCCCATGTGTTTGGTACGGCTAATAAGTTCAAACGTCAACAAAGTTTTGTATGCAGCGCCTGATATGTCGGGTGGCATGGTTCACGAAATGAAAGGCTTACCTCCATTTTGGATCGAGTTAGGCGAGGGAAAGGTTTTCACTCAAGCTAAGTGTTCCCAAGAACTGATCAAAGGTGCTAATGATATCTTCCTTCTCAATGCCCGCGAACTCTACGAAAAACTTAAAAATATGTGAAATATATATGATAATATTTCCAAAATAATAAAAGAACCAGCAGAAACTCTACTGGTCCAGGATAGCTTCTGCTTCTTCCCTGTATGCATCCATCACGTACGGAATGCCTGAGACCTTTGCAGCTTCCTCGGTCAGGCACATCACGTCTTTTCTTGAGATGGTGGACAGGTATAAAGTTCCTGCTGCCAGCCATCAACTGCTGCAATCCGATCCTGGTCTTCTGGCAGTAACTATAGATATCCAGGGCATCAAGCCGAAATTTCATAGGTATGGAAATGTATGCTGGTAATATCTTCATCAGTAGGCTGTCCCAAAAACAACTTTTAGGGACACCTTAAAGTTGTGAGAGTTTCCAACACACGAATTTAACATCTTAATTTCCTTAGATTTTGTGCATATACATGGAAATCCACATCTTTCACCGAAAGTTCACCAGAAACGTGTTTTTATGCAGCAATTACAACATTTTTCGTGCCTACTCAGAACTGATTTGCCCCCTGAATCCCATTTTTTAGAATTTCTCTCAACTTTTTACACCCTCTTTTCACAAATCCCTCAATTTTTCCAATATTATGCACAATACAGATAATCAAAATTCTACATTTACTTTTTTCTTCCCCCTCAAAAGAAACTCCCTAAACCCAATATTCTGTTTCATCTGACCAAAAACAGGTTCTGCCGTTGACAGATGAAGACGAAAGTTATTTAATATAACAATCATAATGATTAATTAATATTGATTATTCTATCAAATCAATTCTAAATGGGGAAGTAATATGACTGAATTAAAGTCAATAATTACAGTTCTCTTAATTACTTTAGTATTTACGGGAATTAATACAGTTATTACCTGTTCTGCTGAGGAAGAGACAATATGTGAAATAGATAATTCTTCAAACTATAAACAATCTACTCATAATGTATTAATTAATTTTCAAGTTGATGCAGAATATACAGGAGAACATCTGCTAAAGGTTTTAGATGAATTCGAAAGAAGAGGATACACTACAACTGTCTATGTAACTGGTACTTTTGCACAAAATAATGGATCCACCGTTCAAATGATTTATGGAAATGGTCATGAAATAGCATTACACGGCTGGGTAACTGCAGAAAAACTTGAAACAATGGACTATAATGCACAAAAAGAAAAATTAATTAGTGCAAAAAACTTAGTAGAAGAAAATTCTCAGATAGTAGTAAGTTTTAGACCACAATATTACAGTCAAAATGAAGATACTTTTACTATTTTAGATTCTCTAAATATTTCCCATAACAGCGGTTTCATTTCTGGTTTGAAATATATTCCCGGATATAAAAATGAATCAAAGCCTTATATTGTACCTAATCACAGTTTTTATGCAGTTCCAGTAAGTATGTATGAAACATCAGATGAAACAATTTACTTATGTGATCTATCAGCTTCAAATAAATATAAAATAAATGCAACTGAATGGTATTCTGTTTTAAAGAATAAATTTGATGAATGTGAAGAAAAGAAGGAACCAATGGTTATGGTGTTGCATCCGTGGATAACTGGAAATGAAACTACTGGATATTGGCAGGCCTTTAATCAGTTTTTAAATTACACAGAAAATAAGAATATTAGTGTTGTTTCAACAAAGGAACTTGTTGACTATTATGGTGAAATGCAAACACCAATCATACAAACTGAAACACCTGTAACTCCTGCATTTGAAGCAATTTCTGCAATGTCATGTATTTATTTTATTGTTTATATCATGAGAAAAAGAAAGCAAAATGAATAATGCAGGCAGTCTCGAATCCAATTTGAATTATACAAATAAATTATATTTCATCCAACTTGGGTAATTGTTGACTGCAATATGCCACTTTTTTCCCATCTGAGATAAAATATATTCAACTTAGACACATGATTTGTGTTTTGGGACAGCCTGCGCACACTGATTTCCCCTTTTGTCCGTCAGAACCTGCACACCTTTTATCCATAACTTCAGTACCTTGAATTATCCATACTTTCTGTTAACTAATCTATTGCACAACCTTTCAATACAAAAATCTTGTGATTTCACATAAAAAGTTTCACTACACCACTTCACCAACACAAAAACCCAATCCCACAACAGCAAAAAAAGAAAAAAAATAAACCAGTAGAAACTCTACTGGTTCAGGATGGCTTCTGCTTCTTCCCTGTATGCATCCATCACGTACGGAATGCCCGAAACCTTTGCAGCTTCCTCGGTCAGGCACATAACGTCTTTCCTTGAGATAGTAGACATGTTAAAGTTCCTGCTGCCAGCCATCAACTGCTGTAATCCGGTCCTGGTCTTCTGGCAGTAACTGTAGATACCCAGGGCTCCCAGCGGTATGTCCTTCACATCGCTGCCGAACCTGTCAACAAGTTCCTCATAATGCACAAATATCTCTTCGACCCTGCGCCCGTACTGGGACACCGTCTTGGGCAGGTCGTCCTCCTCGATCCATTTGGCGATGTTCTTGCCCACCATGCCCGGTATCATCAGTCCGCGACCCATACATACCGCTTTCACATCAGGTGCGCCCATTGCAATGGCCTTGAATACGCCGTCTTCGCTTGAAAAACCGCCAGCCATTGCAAGATCAGGTACTCTCTTGCCCCGTGCCTTTAGCTTCTCTGCGAACTCATGGACCTGACTCTGGAGGTAGAATGTGGGTGTACCCCATTCGTTCATCATAGGCCACGGGCTCATGCCTGTGCCGCCTGGTGCACCGTCAAAGGTGAGCAGGTCGATCTTTGCTTCAGAACTGTAAGCCATGGCCATGGCAGTCTCCACCATCGGGTATGCTCCGGTCTTCAGAGTGATGCGCTTGAATCCCAGGTCACGCAGCCTGTCGATCTCTGCCATGAAATCTTCCTTTGTGACAAATCCCAGGCGGGAGTGCCTCTCGAACTCGCGTATGGCACCGATCTTATATGCTTCCCTGATATCGTGTGCTTCGGGGTCCGGAGTAACTACGTATCCCCTTTTCTTCAGTTCAACGGCCCTTTCGATTTCCTTTACCTTGATCTCGCCGCCGATACACTTTGCACCCTGGCCCCATTTCAGTTCAATGGTTTCCAGATTGTGCTTACTGCCCACATACTCGGCCACACCCAGTCGCGTGTCCTCCACATTCATCTGGACAAGTATCTCGCCGAATCCCTCATGGTACTTATTGTAAGTCTCGATCCTGCGGTCCATCTCAGGGGATTTGCTGATCTTGCCTTCAGCGTTTAGTTCCAGTTCAGGATCAATACCGCAAACGTTCTCGCCGCAGACCAGGGTGATGCCTGATATAGCTGCACCCACTGCAAAATGTTCCCAGTTCTTACGTGCGATCTCTGTGGAACCCAGGGCTCCTGTGAAGATTGGTACCTTCAGCTTGACCTTTTGGTCCCAGCCGTATTCTGTCTCAGTATCCACGTTGGGGAATATTGCAGTGTCCGGTCCCGGCTCTACGCCTTCGGGCAGGCCGAATGCTCCTACTGCATATCCCTGGATGTTCACATGTGAATAGTCGATCGGATAGTTCTTGTCTGCTCCTGAAGTGCTCTCGCCAAAGGGTCCGGGATACAATACTTCCCTGCCTCTGAACGTAGATTTAAATATCTCGCAGTTGCCTCTGCACCCGTCCACACAGCGGGTACATATTCCTGATACTGGTGCCACGTTCCTGGAACGGTTGGATGTTCCGGTAGCTTCATTTGCGTTTGGTGTTCTAAGATTCACGATTTTGCCTCCTGCTTATTATTTTTTACGGATTTGGCTGATCATGATAAAATTCCCTGCCTAACCCACACAACCCTTGTAAAATGTTATTGATCCAATTAGCCTTATATATTAGCAAACATTGACACATTTTTAATAAAACCTGTATTCTGTTGAAGGGCTGCAATTTTTCGGTAATATCAGGAATTTTCATGATTATTCCGTTGGCCATTGATAGGTAGCCGACATCTGACTATAGTCCTATGATATATAAAAATATGTTTTAAATTAGTAAACTATTAATATCATTTAAGAGAAGTAAATTGCCTATACCATTTATTCAGTTAAGTCTTGTGTAGATAAATTTTAATATTGCTTTTGGACATCGGCTATCCTTTTCCTAACATTTGAAAAAAGGTTATATTTAAATACGATATGGTCAGTAAATGGCTGACTATATCCGTATTGGCATAACTATAAAAGGTGATATCTTATCCATATCGAGCCACATTATGTAGATCAAGTTAGTTGCAATAGATACAAAGCTATTTTTTTTCAATTATTTTGTATGGAACATTCTATTGTTTTTTGCAATATCCGATAACCAAATTATAGTACGAAATTATAGTAAGGAAAATAA
>Ga0255457_1104_pt1 | contig 9941 bp, 8 predicted proteins | sample ANMaggQBNCT02L10_FD_182650 | JGI IMG/M metagenome (GOLD analysis project Ga0255457, IMG submission 182650) | Sediment cell enrichment communities from methane seep in Santa Monica Basin, California, United Staets - ANME aggregate JGI... | ecosystem: Environmental > Aquatic > Marine > Cold seeps >...
GGGCACGAAGTGCCCCCCAATCCCTATGATGTGTAAGTGGAGGGCGTTGGGGGGGGCCAGTCCCTTCATAAGCCCGGAAAATTTGACTGAATTACTACCAACCCGACCTTTGAATCCTCTGACACTGCCCAATAGCCTCGCCCCGGGGTGGGTCCCCTTGGCTCATATAGAATAATTGATACAAATTAAGAAAACTTAATAAATTATGATATCTAACAAAGTCTTTGATTAAGAAATTACTATTTGTATTTGATAGAAGAAATGTAGTGATAAAATGACTATGGAAAGTTTAATCAGAGATATAAAAACAATTACAGAAACCTTCGAATATGGTAATGAGTCTGGTGCTCTCGATATAATAGAATCCTTGAATTCAGATCCCATACTTTTGAATGTTGTTTTAGATGATCCCGGGAAAAATAAAGAATTTGTAGATGCTCTTGATGGATTATCGGAATTTAAGAAAAAATTTGAAGATAAATACCCATATTTCGTTACACTCATTTATAATCTAGGAGAAAGTGCCAAAAAACCCTAAACGCCTGATAGAAAAGGGAGGATTGAAAAAATCCTTTTAGCTTAAAATATTTTTTCGGTAAATCCTGGTTAACGGGATTCTATAGGGTTTTTCAATCCTCCCTATATTAATAAGTCGAATAGTGACAGAGCCAACAGGTTTTAACGATTGAATTATATCAGCAGGTAATACAAAAATGTAATAAGCATAACCTCAATTTACTATAACCACGGACTTAAGTCCAAGGCCTGTTAATAATACTCCGCCCCCTGATTTTCTGTCTTGTCCGGCAATATCCCTCTTAACAACTTCCTAACAATGTACAATACTTACAATAGCTACATGGCAATCTGTGGCAAGATTGATATAAGACATAATATCGTGAAAATTGTTGTTTAACCTAAATGCTTCCATTTTGATTGACAGACATTCTATGTAATGTTGCAGTTGAAATCAAGGGGCATGTTCGCACTCAATCCAAGGCAATAACGAGCAATTAAAAAAATGATACACACAATGTCTCAGGCCTGATAACAAAACTTCGATTTTTAAACTGTTCTAAGCGTTCAGTCATAATTCATCCATAAGGTAGGTGGTTAAAGTTTTGTGGATGCCAGACAAAGTCGTGATACAATCCAAAGCGCCCTTATACAACAGCATACAACCAGAGTTACAATGTGTACAGCCTTGAGTCCTTAAGTGCTTCCAGCACTCCTGCCCCATACTTAGCAGTAGTTACCAGATCAGCAGCATCTTTTAAGGCCGGATGAGCATTTCCCACTGCCACACCCAGGCCAGCCGCCCTGATCATTTCAATATCATTGGCCGAATCCCCTATGGCAACAAAGTCCCCTGTGTCAAGTCCCATCATTTCAGCTACACTTACCAGTGCCGTACCCTTATTCACATCCACGGTCTTTATGTGGACGGCAAAACCTGTGTCCACAAGTTCTATATCCCTGATGTTCCCATCCACCAGCACCTGTCTGGCAGCATCTATGTCAAAATTACGCCGCAGTGCCACCTCAGATCTCCTTTGTGCACCGTCCAGTTCCTCAAGGTCAAAATGCTTCTTAAGTATCTCAAGGACCTCCTGGCAGCGTGCCTTATTCCCACCGACATGGATCGGCCCGTCAAATCCCATGGATACCACGCCGCCGTTCTCTGCTATCATGATATCAGATGTACCGATGAGTTTTGCGGCACATTTCACAAAGCCCAGCACATTACCGCTGGCAAGGATCACAGGTACGGTTAACTCACGTATGGCAGCGGCGGCTCTTAAGTCAAGCCGACGCTGCATATCGGTCAGTGTTCCGTCTATATCGATAACTACTGCTTTCAATCTGTCAGTCCTTCTGTTGTAACTGAGAAAACCGCCTCACCTTCAGGCAGGCACGGGGAATCCACCAGGCGGGCTATACGCTTCTCGCCTTTGGATTTGCGCAAATACAGCCTGAACGTGGCAGTATGACCTACAATATGGCCCCCTATAGGTTTGGTCGGGTCGCCGAAAAATGCATCCGGTTTAGACATTACCTGGTTGGTCACAACGACAGCTGCATTGAACAGGTCACCGAACTTCAGCAGTTCATGCATATGCTTGTTCAGTTTCTGCTGCCTGTCGGCCAGGGTGCCGCGGCCCACATATTCTGCCCTGAAATGAGCTGTAAGCGAATCGACGATCATCAGGCGTACGGGCTTGCCGCTGTCTTTTAGTTCCTCTGCCAGTTGTGTGGCAGATTCTGCCAGCAGTATCTGGTGATTGGAATTATATGCACGGGCCACATGGATATTGTTAAGGATCTCTTCAGGGTCCAGTTCCTCACCTGTGCGGTGGGATGTCCCCTCTACCATCTGGGCAATCCTCTCGGGCCTGAAGGTATTTTCAGTATCGATCATTATCACTGAGCCGTCCAGACCGCCGTGCTCCTCAGAGAGCTGCACATTTACAGCAAGATGGTGGGTGATCTGGGTCTTGCCGCAGCCGAACTCCCCGTAGAACTCGGTAATGGCCTGGGTCTCGATACCGCCGCCCAGCAGCTCATCAAATGCCTCGCACCCGGTCGTAAGCTTGCCTACCAGTTTCCTGCGCTCCAGCACCCTGTCCCCTGTCTCAAAACCGCCCACATCTGCCGCACTCCTTGCAGCTATGATGATCTTGGCAGCCGTTGCTTCTCCCACTTCTGCGGTCACTGACAGGTCTGCAGGTGATGCCACTGCTATGGCCTCTATGGAATTGAATCCCGCTTCCCTCAATTTCTCTGCTGTAGCCGGCCCTACTCCTGGCAGGTCTTCAATCATAGTGATCTTTTCATCCATTTTATATCTCCTGGTGCACGGTGTATATTTCGTATTGGTGCACAGTTTTACAATGGTAATACTATTTAGATAAATATAAACCTGGGGTAAGCAGGGTGAAAGTATTCATCACATTTCCAGCAGCTCATTGTATATCTGTCCCAGCTGTTTGGATGTCTTATCAATATCATGATACTTTTCGGCAGAGTTCCTGGCTGCACTGCCCAGCCTTCCCATCAGGGCCGGGTCATCTGCCAACTGCCGGATGCAGGCATTAAACTCCTCTTCATTGCTGCCCATCAGGCAGTCGCATCCGTGGGTCAGCCATTCCCTGAACACAGGCAGATCCCTGGTCACAATGGGACGAGCGTTGGCCGCAGCCTCTACCAGAGCCAAACCCTGGGTCTCATGTGTGGAAGGGAAAAAGAAAATATCACTGGCAGACAGGGCACCTGGCACGTTATTGATATAGCCGGTGAACATAACATTAGACGGCATATCTTTCATGATTGTGTTATTCTCCTTCGAGATTATGCCGTAAAGACCCTTAACACTCTGTTTCTTATGGAAACTGCCGCCAACCCACATAAAGCGCATATCAGGAAAACGACTGGCCACCTCATAGAATTCACTCACACCTTTCCTTAGTGTCAGACCGCCAACAGAACACACTACTGTCTCATTCTCTCCTATGCCATACTTTTGCCTGAATGCCTGCCTGCCAGAATCAGAATATGCATACTTCCCGAGATCGATCCCGTAATTCAACTGCCTGACATCCTTTCCAGGCAGTAACTGGTGATAATATTCTGCGGCAGACTTGGACGGGCATAGAATAATATCAGACCTGTTTGCTAAACCTTTTAACCATTTCCGTACAAAATATTTTATCTTTTGGCCTACCACAAATGTATCTTCGGTCATGTGACCGTGGAATATGATGGGGCTGTGATTGCCGTTATTGTTTTTTAAGGACATTCGGTATGCCAGGGTCATTGGAATATGTATATGCATCAGGTCAAAATCCGAGTCATTGTCAAAGACCACATCAATCCCTTGCTCCATAACACGCTCTGCTATTGATGGGATATAGGAATCAAGCCATTTACGGTCAGAGGTTAACCTATTAACCAATCCATTATCAATAATATAATTAACAACAGTCATATATTAGTAAATTGTTCTCACTTATTATACAAAAATTTTTTGTAGTATCTTTGCAGTGTCCCACATACTCCATCCCATATATTGCATCCCATATATTGCATCCCATATATTGCATCCCATATATTGCGTCCCATATGCTGCATCTTATACTGCAAGCCTTGCTACAAGCATCCCCATATCCAGCCCCATCTCATCTGCAACTACCCTGCATTTGGTCCTGAGCATGTATGCAATGGGACTGTAGCCATATTCTGACATTGTCTCGAAATTTGCCATACCCTTACTGATGATCAGGGTTGCGTCTTCAAAAGCCTCCACAAGTTCATGAGGAGCCTCATCCAGACACACGCCTATTGCATTGGAACCTGTGGTCAGCACCCTGTCAACCATTTCGCTGATGCCGTGTATCTCTACATCCTCCATTGTTGCATCATTAAGAATAGGTGCCCCGCGCACCACAAGTGTCACTTTGCCGCCCATGCTCCGTATTTGTTCGATAACTAACGTATCGAGCAGGATCTCACCGCTATTGTCTACTAAGTACACCACATTATCCAGCAAAGGCACCATTGCCTCTATGTCATCCACATCAAGCCCTTTGTTGAACATTTTCTTAAACTCAGCTTCAAAATCATCTTCCCTGACATCGAAGCCATCCACACCAAAATCAAAACTATTGCCAATGGCAGCTGCAAGAGCGGCACGCCTGAACCCATCCACTGAGATCTCATCACCCACAAGTGAGCGGACCAGTGGCATCAACCCGGCAGCGATCTCCCTGCTCTGTATCTTCTTTTCATGATATGGGTCAGGATCGCCAAGTGCCTCGTACGACCTGCGGTGAACTATTGTGGATACTTTTGAGGATGGCACGCCGGGCCTGAATGTCTGGTGCAAGGCGTCTAGTCCAGCCATCACGGCCTTGGTCACGATCTGTGGATCGTGTGTACTCAACAGAGCCTGGTAATGTACTCTTGACAGCAGACAATGGGCGCATCTTGGATCGATCTTCAAAACTTATTCACCTTTTTTAGCAATATTAATATCAATTGGATGACAATAGTCCATATGGTGATAAATATGTCGGAGCAAGAACCTCAAGATACAAATGAGTGGGAAGCATTTGCAGATAAAAAGTACGGTGATATTAAAAAGGCAATGAAGGACATTGAAAGTAAAGGTTCTTCCCAGCCACTGGAGCATAACATCAGGGATGTTACAAAAAGTTTTGGTGATATGTTAATCTCACTGGGTGCCCTTGCATATGGTGTTACCAGTGATGTGGTAGAGAAGACATCCAGTGAAGAAAGGGTAGCATTCCAGGAGGAGATGAAGAAAAAGGCCAGTTCGGCACGTAATATAATTGCGGATGAACTGGATAAAGTTTCCAGTACCCTGAGATCTGAAGCAGAGGTGCCAAAAGAGGAGTCAGAAGAGGAGGTAGAAACTCCTGACACGTCAGAAACTTAGGATTTCCTGTTTGTACAATGGGGGATGGAGGAAGTAATACTTTGTATATAGGGGGAAAAGCCCCGATCTCTATCCGACCACGCCCGCCGAATATCTCTTCGTACACCCTTACCATAAAATTATTACGTATTCCGGAATTGGACAGACATATCTATAGTTCCTTTATATTGACCGGAAGGAAAAATAATCTCCACCTTGACTTTCAAAGATCCACTGAAAACCAATAACAAGCAAACCAATTCGTATAGTCCCTATCAAAACATTAATCCGCAAGCAACCGATTTACCTAATTTCCCATAAATTTCCCCAAATCCAGCAAAGAGAACAATCTGGCTTGTTTTGTATCCATCTCCTCAACAACCAAATTAAAATATAGTCGGGCGGACTTCTGCATTCGAAAAAGCCAATCCTGTTAAAAAGGATGATCGATGGGCTGCCTCCTACAAAGTCTCAAACCATATCAATAGTGTCTGCATTGAACCAGCGAAAAATACTTTCACAAAACACCCTTGAAATAATGCCCTGAAGTAGATTCACTGCCGCAGTGACCATTGGTCCTGTTATCAATAGCCTTCCTGTAAAGTTCTGTCAACTTTCCAGTAGTTTTCCTGTTATACATTTTAGCCTCAATTCTCAGGCAGCTGACGCCTGCTTCAATCAGTTCAGGGATGTGGTCGAGCATACACAGTTCCCTGGAGTTCATAATATAAGTACGTCCGTCCCCATCGGTTTTCACCTGGAAAGTAAAACCCTTTACATCTTCCAGCAAGGCACCATGAATTTTATCATCAGGGAACAGCTCTCCCAAAATGTCATGTTCAGATACCATTACAGGGAAAAAGCCGTGAACGATACATTCCACCATACCATGGGGAGCTATCTGTTTTATTTCATCCAGTGTAAGCTCAGGCGAAAGAGTCACCCTTTTGAGACAGTGCTCCAGATAATGAGCCATTGCCAGCCTGTTAAAAACATTAAGCGGATAGTCTATGACCAGTGACTTTTTACCAGAGTCAAGAAGACTATGCAGGACACCCATGTTTGCTATAAGAAATCCAGTGTGGTCAGGGAAAGAGTCAAATCCTTCTAATTTTTTAGCTATTCTTGGTGTAGCGAGATAGACTTCCACTCCTTTCTCCTTACCATACTCAATGGCATATCTGTAATCTTCTATTGTAAGCAAATCCCCTGTGAGATTTTCTTCACCGAAATAAACCACATCCGCACCGCCATCAACAGCAGCCTTAAACGTTTCCAGGGAACAAGTATTTACAGACAGAAGGGGTTGGAGGGGTTTATTTTGCATCTCCCAGCTATCGAAAATAATCCCGGGTTTGCTGCATGTTCGTTTCCAGTTCTTTGTACGTTCTTTTTCAAGCCTTTTAACGGCAGTCCTGCGAAGAGTATTTAGCTGGGAAATAGGGATGAAAATATCTGCTTCCAGATTGACCTTGATGTTTTCAGGCTTAAAAATGGTATTACCAAGCTTTTTCAGTTGCTGTATTATAGAATCTTCTGATATTTGGGTTCCCTTTGCCCGCTGTGGAATATCTCCGGTTTGCACGATCTCGTTCTCACCGTCTGTAATACAAAGTGCTGCCGGTTCTCCATGTTTTGCTGTGAATAACATATTGAGGGGAATTCTTTTCATGACATCTTTAATCCCCAGGGATTCCATAAGCCTGAAATCATACGTCTTAAAAACAGTCTCATTTCTGTAGACGGTCTTTTCCATGGGTATTTTGACTGTTGCACAGGCAGGGGTACTTTCCACACTCTGGTTATTGATATACATACTTCGTACCGTAGTTCCAGTGCCCCGTCCCTGGGTACCGATTCCATCACCTATCCTCAATGGCTGCTCGATCTGTATGTAGGCAAATTTCCTTTCCCAGTCATATTTGACGACTTGTCCGAGATACGTTCCCTGGTTATGCGGCTGTTGTCTGCTCATAAGGTTGCCGCCGGGATTTCCAAAGTAATACCCTTGTGTAAACCCGCGGTTAAAAAGCTGGCGCAGTATGTGCTGTTCATTATAAGATACATGGAAATCGGCCGGGTTTTCAAGATATCTATCTATAAGACTCCTGTAGATTCTCACCACGCCTGCCACATATTCAGGGTGCTTCAATCTACCCTCTATTTTGAAAGAATCGATGCCTGACTCTACCAGGTGTCCGATGTGCTCGCTGATATTGAGGTCTTTGGGACTCAGGAGGTGGCCTTTTGCTCCATCAATTGTATATTTCCTCCGGCAGGGCTGGGTACAGTAGCCGCGGTTCCCGCTTTTATCGCCGATCATGCTGCTGAAAAGACACTGGCCTGAGTATGAAAAGCACAGCGCACCGTGGATAAATACCTCTATTTCGGTGTTGGTTTGGGATTTTATCCTCCTGATCTCTTCAAGGGAAAGCTCTCTTGCAAGCACGATGCGTTTCACTCCCATCTCCTCAAGGTATCGTACACCTTCTACATTGTGTATGGTCATCTGTGTACTGGCATGGACCGGAAGCTGGGGGAGCTGGTCCTTTAATAATCGCAGGATACCAATATCCTGTACAAGGACTGCATCTGCTCCAGCATTGCAGAGGAATTGCAGGTATTCGGCAGCTTTTTCGAGCTCTGTATCCTTTATGAGGGTGTTGACTGTTACGTATGCTTTAACTTTGTTAATGTGGGCGTAATCAATAGCCCATTCAAGTTCATCATGGGTAAGGGCGGCATCATGCCTTGCACTTAAGGTTGGTCCGCCGAAATATACGGCGTTTGCTCCGTTTTCGATTGCTGCGATAAGTGCTTCTTTACTTCCGGCTGGTGCTAATAGTTCGGGTTTGTGCATTAGGGTGTTATAGTAATGTGGGGCGTTAAATAGGTAACGGGGATTATGTTGAGCGGATCAATGACTCTGAACTTTGATATCGGTTAAGTTTAGGTCATCGATTTCTCTGTGATATTGATCTATAAAAGTTGCCTTGAAAATTCTTCAACTTATACGAACATTAACGCCCCATTTCTACAGCCTCAGCCTTCCCATCCCTGGCTGAAGTTGGCTGAATCTGCAAGATAGAGGTCGTGTGTTTAGGTGACCGCAGGAAGATGTGGGGTGTGCAGGTGTGTGTTCACCGAAGGCAGCGTGGATTTCTACTAACGTTTTGCGTATAGCTGAAATCGCTGAAGGTGATTTGAGTGATGCCGTCAACCCGAACCAGATACACGCTGTTAGCTGAAATGCTCTCTAAATAAATTCTCCTTTGGCAATTTCAACCTTTCCACCGACAGATACATCTATTTTCTCTCCTTTGTCTTTTGCTCTTAAGTAAAGCAGCGAAGACCTTCCTATTTCATAACCCTGTTCAACTCGAATGTCGATTTGACCTTTTCCAAAATAACGGTATTTCACTAAATACCCGGCTAAGCAACCATTTGCACTTCCCGTAGCTGGGTCCTCTGGCACTCCGTAGTAGTCAGCAAAAACCCGTATATTTAAGTCATTTTCCTTATCATAAGTCTGGGGACAAAAGATAAGCAGCGCTTTAGCTTGCGTATCTTTAATCAACTCAAAATATTTATCTTTACTTACCTTAGCCTGCTTCAAGGTATCCAAAGTCTTTAATGGAATTATGATGAAGGGCAATCCCGTAGAAACCTCTTGAATAGGAAATCTATCGTCCATCTCACTTTCATTGAGGCTCAAAACCTGCGAAATTTGCTCAGGCTCAAAAATTCGACCAAAAGTCGCGCCCATTTGCTTCATCCATAAAATATCTATTTGTTCACCGCTGTATTTGAGTGTAACAGGAATCTGCCCGATCTTCAGGTTCAGGATTATTGTCTCAACAGGCTCTCTGATAATCTCGTGTTGTATCACATAAGCGGTTCCCAGTGTTGGATGACCGGCAAACGGCAACTCTTCCTTTGGCGTGAAAATACGGACATCATATCCGCCATTGCGCTTCTGATCAGACATAATAAAAGTTGTTTCTGAAAAGTTCATTTCTTTTGCGATTTGTTGCATCTCAATATCAGAAAGAGCTTTTGCATCTCTGACAACTGCGAGTTGGTTACCTGCATATTTTTCCTCAGCAAACACATCCACTATGTAAAAGGGGCATTTTCTCATTATGCTTTCCTCCATCAGGCATTTCAGCTAACGTTTCGGGCGTATCTGAAGTCCATCTACCAAGCTGGATTTACACAAAGAGGAGCGGGGCCAGATACGCTCACCTATATAATATTACATTCATCTGCATTTTGTCTAATAATCGTGGGGAATACCTTTAATATGTAAATTGAGATGTTCATGGTCATCCATTTCTTCGATCCAGCCATTATTAGCATCGGATTTTACATCCAGGTCTTTTATATATGGCTTGATATCAAGCACAGGGGTCCCATCGAACGCATCCAGGCCCGATGTAAAAATCTCGTTATTTATGATGCGTTTTATCCGAACAATGCTAAGCCCTATGTGATTCGGGCGAACAGG
>Ga0255457_1106_pt1 | contig 9576 bp, 8 predicted proteins | sample ANMaggQBNCT02L10_FD_182650 | JGI IMG/M metagenome (GOLD analysis project Ga0255457, IMG submission 182650) | Sediment cell enrichment communities from methane seep in Santa Monica Basin, California, United Staets - ANME aggregate JGI... | ecosystem: Environmental > Aquatic > Marine > Cold seeps >...
ACGCTATTAATGAGAGTCTTGTTTTTTCGTTACAATTTGCCAAAACATATCCTAAATCCAAAAAAAGTACTGTAAATTCAACAAAAATAAATGATTTTCAAAAAATCAAAGATCATATACAGAAGTTCAGAAATAACTTATCTGAAGAAGTTTATTCTGATCAAAGATATAGTTTCAAAGTGTATCTCATACCAAAAATAAGCAATAACCAAAATAAAGCAGATTATGCAATTGAATGGGTAAATTATGATCCTTCAAAACCAGAAGAAATGAAAAATTATGAACGTTTGGCAGGAATCATAAAAGAAAAATTAATACCCATTTCGAATTTAGGACTTCACAAAGCAGGAGATGTTGCTAAAAAGGTCAAATCAGAGCTAGTTAAGATTTATGGTCCAAATATCAAATTTAGTCCTGCAAACAATCATTTTAAATGCTGCATGTTTTACAATATACGACCTCAAAAAGGAAATCGAAAGGAAAATACAAATCAAGACTTTTGTATATACGATGCACCTCATGCAGATTATTTATACACAGCTGCATGGATTAATTATTTGATAAAAAAGTTATCAAATAAAAAAGAATTTTTAAAAATATTCCCTCATCAAGAAAATTTAATTATCGATGTGACTAAAAATGATTGAAGATAAATACTTGCCTAATGGATGGAATATCCAAACAATAGAAAATGTAGGTTCAAAAAATTCATCTTATCCAATCGGAGATGGAGATCACGGTCAAATAAAGCCTTCTGACTATAGAGATAATGGTATTCCATACATTAGAGTTGCCGATATGGTTAATGATAAAATTTCACTAAAAAAATTGGTTTATATCCCAAAAGAAATACATGAAAGAAACCTTAAAAGTGAACTCCATCCAAATGATGTTATAATAGCAAAAACAGGTGCTACAATAGGTAAAGTTGCTGTAATTCCAAGAAATATAAGAGTCGCAAATACTACTGCTTCAATTGGCAAAATAACTTTAGATGACGAAAAAGTAATGCCAAAATATTTACTTTATTTTATTAAAACTAGATACTTTACTCAACAAATGTGGGCTGTAAGCAAAAAATCAGCTCAGCCAGGATTTAACGTAAAAGACATAAAAAAGTTTAAAATCATTGTGCCCCCCCTCCTCACTCAAAAGAAAATCGTTGCCATTCTTGAAAAAGCTGAAAAGCTCAAGGAGTGGAGAATGGAAGCTGATGAGCTGACCGATGAGTTTTTGAAAAGCACGTTTTTTGAGATGTTTGGGGACCCGGTGAAGAATCCGATGGGATGGGAATTGAAAAAATTGGGTGAAATTGGAGAAGTGAGCAGTGGTCTAACTCTCAATAGTCAAAGAAGAGCTAATAAAGAGAATTTATTTCCATATCTGCGAGTCGCAAATGTATACCGCAATAAATTAGATTTAAATGAAATAAAATATATTCATGTTTCTGATTTAGAGTTTGAAAGATTTCTTTTAAAAAAGAATGATGTCCTAATTGTCGAAGGTCATGGAAATATTGAGGAAATTGGCAGGGCAGCAATATGGAATGGGGAAATACCTAATTGCCTCCATCAAAATCATATAATTAAAGTCAGACTTAATGACAATTATATTTCCCATTCTTTTTTATCATTTTTCCTCAATTTTTATGGTAATTATGGCTATTTTTCCTCAAAAAGTAGAACTACAAGTGGGCTGAATACTATTAGTACTAATAAGGTCAGAAAGGCAAAGATACCTTTACCTCCAGTTTCTATGCAGAAAAAATTCGCTGAGATATATAAAACCATTGAACAGCTCAGAGATCATCAAACCCAATCTCATCAGCACATCGACAACCTTTTCAACGCCCTCATGCAACAAGCCTTTCGTGGGAAATTATCATGACCAGTAATGAAATTGCCGCTTTATTTCATCAAGTGTTACCCCTACACTTTGATGAAAAATACCTAATTTGCCCAAAGTGTAGGGGTAAGAATGCTCAATTGAGATAGTCGAACAAGAACAAAGCAAAAAAACAAAGGTGAACACAAATGCTTGACCCAACCCTCAAATCCAAGATCAACCAGCTCTGGGACAAATTCTGGAGTGGAGGCATCTCAAATCCCCTCCAGGCCATAGAGCAAATGTCCTACCTCCTGTTCATGAAACGCCTCGAAGACGAAGACATTGCACGGGAACAGGACGCACAGCTATCAGGCAAACCCTACCAGTCAATCTTCACAGACAACGAGGAATGCAAATGGTCCAAATGGTCCAACTACCCTGCCGAAACCATCTTATATCATGTGCGGGACAAAGTATTCCCCTTTCTGCGAAACCTCGGCGGCGAGGACTCCCTCTACGAAATCTACATGAAAGATGCCGTATTTGCCATACCCACACCCTCCCTGCTCATCGAAGCCGTGCGCATAATCAACAGCATGCACATCAAAGAGCAGAACAGGGACACCAAGGGCGACCTCTACGAATACCTGCTCTCAGAACTAAAAACCGCAGGTAAGAACGGGCAGTTCAGGACACCCCGCCACATAATCAGGATGATGGTGGAACTGGCAAACCCTTCTCTCGGCGACACCATCTGCGACCCTGCCTGCGGTACTGCCGGTTTCCTGGTCGCTTCCAATGAGCACATACTGAAAAACAATACCTCACCCGAATTTATCAAAAAGGACGAAGAAGGAAACGAATACAACTTCAAGGGCGATAAGCTGAATCCTGACCAATACGAGGTGCTGCGGGAACATACCCTATACGGCTACGATTTCGACCAGACCATGAGCCGCATTTCCCTCATGAACCTCATGATGCACGGCATCAACGACCCCCACATCAAACAGATCAATACACTCTCAGCCCGCTATGATGAAGAAAACCACTATACAGTGGTACTGGCCAACCCGCCCTTCAAAGGCAGTATAGACGAATCAGAGATCGGCGGCAAGTTCACAATCAAGACAAAAAAGACCGAGATACTGTTCCTGGAACTCATGTACACCATGCTGCAAAGCGGCGGGAGGTGTTCGGTAATTGTGCCGGACGGGGTGCTGTTCGGAAGTTCAAGGGCGCATAAAGCCATACGGAAGAGACTGCTGGAGGAGTGCAGGCTGGATGCGGTAATTTCCATGCCTTCAGGGGTGTTCAAGCCCTACGCAGGGGTGTCCACCGGAGTGCTCTTCTTTACCAAAGGCGAGCCTACCAAAAAAGTGTGGTTCTATGATATGACCGCAGACGGGTACAGCCTGGATGACAAGCGGAAGTTCATTGACGGGAAAGGGGATATCACGGATATACTTGAGAAATTCGGGAGAAGGGAGAAGGAGACGTATGAAGATCGGAAAGCAAAATGCTTCTTTGTACCGGTTGATGAGATCAAAGAGAATGATTACGATCTGAGTATTTCCAAGTACAAGGAGATTGAATATGAGGAAATCCAGTATGAAAAGCCTGAAGTGATCAAGCAGAAAATCCTGGAACTGGAGAGTAAAATCACTAAAACGCTATCTGAATTGGAGATATAACTTGAAAAAATAAAAGTTGTAAAAAAGTTTGGTGTTGATAAATAATTTAGCTGGGAAGGTTCAGTGCATAGATAACCTGAAAAGGCTCAGTGCATCATGCCCACTTTCTTGTGAGCCAATACCCAAAGATCGAATAAAAAAAAAGAAAACCGCCCCTTAACAGGAGCAGCATGATCCGCACTGTGGCGCATTGGGATCCTTTAAGATGAACCCTTTTCCTGACTCATTATCGATAAAATCTATCTGTGCAGCATCCAGTGATTCCTGGATACTGGATGCTATAAGTATCCTGACACCATTGCTGGTAAGTTCAACATCTTCCTCTTTCTTGGTATCATCCAGTGACATTCCATAACTGACACCACTACAACCCATACCTGCCACGAAAATACGCAGTGCATGGTCCTGCTTGTTCTCCTGTTCCAGGAGATTCTTCAGCTCTTCTGCTGCTAAATCTGTTATATCTACCATTGTATCACTTTTACTTATTCATTACTTGGAATTTCACAATTATTACAATATATGGTTTGTTCGAAACCATACGAACTAAATTTGTATTTTATTTAATAAATACCTATTGGTCATTGTTAAAAACAGTCATATTATTTCAACATTTTGATTTTACCTTATCAAAAGAACTTAGAGGCAAGGGTTGGGGTAACCTGACATAACTCAGCATAGCTGCAGTAATCACAAGGTGCGTCATCCGGGCGGTGGGGCAGCCTGCCGTCCATGATCTTCCTGATCCTGCCCGCAAGTACCAGTACCTTCCTCCGGTCAGACCGTTTGATCTTTGTATTACGTACAATGCCATACTTGGCATATTCCACAGTTCCCGAACCCACAACACAGTCATATTCTTCCTCCATCAGGATGGAAAGGGCAGTGAGCCTTATCCTGTCATTTTTCCATATACCTGATTCAGGAGCACGGCCAGTACGGATAATTGACAGGCCAGGCACATCATCCACCATAATCAACCGATCAGGGCTTCCGGACAGGCCAAACTTCTTTGAATATAACACCGGTTCAGTATCATGGGAAGTGAGTAACTCAACCAGCCTGTTGCCACCCAACCTTTCAACTGATTCCACAATTCCGCACCTGATCCCTTCCAGGTGCGACCTTACAGCCTCAACGGCTTCAAAAAGCATTTCTTCATCAATGTCCCTTAGCTCCTCCCTGTAAATGGCAGTAAGCTGGTGTGCTGCAACGTCAAGGAGTTCCTGCAGTGCATCATCCATGTCCCCTGATCGCACCACATCTGCATAGGACCTGGCCATTTCCCTGATCAATAGTGACTCTATATAAGCAGAGGTGATGGGATTTACGGGCCTGGATTCCTTATAAGTATAATAGACCTGTCTGGGACATTTGAGATAATTGCTGATATCAGATACTCTTATGTGATCTTCCATATTCCTACCTTTTGCAAAATGATCAGTAAAACAATGAATGTTTTGTCATTATTTATATTTTAGTATTGTGATTCATGTTACAAAACCATTATATTAAATAAGTATTAAAATAGACTCCTTGCAGTAACACTTTTTACAAAAATAGTATTACTGTTGTATTATTTAGCTGAACTGAGATGAAATTCATGACAGAAAAAATTGGAATACTGGCACTTGGTCACGGAAGCAGACTACCGTACAATAAAAATGTAATATCCGGGGTTGCTGACCTTATTGCAGAGAAATACGAAAATACAGTGGTCAGGATAGGATTTATGAACATGGACGATCCCAACATGGATGAGGGATTAAACGCCTTTAAAGGTACGGGAGTGAGCACCATAGTGGCCGTTCCCATATTTTTAGCACACGGCGTGCATACCACAGAGGACATCCCCCAGATACTGGGTATCAGCAAGGAGAACCGCAGTACGACGATCCAGCTTAACGGCAATGATGTGGCCCTGGTCTATGCCGAGCCCCTGGGTGCTGACCAGCTGATAGCTGACCTGGCATATAAGAGAGCACTGGAAGCACTGGAATAAAAGCCGCACATGCTGTTCGAAAATAAAGATGTGGCTGTCATAGACCTGACCCACGGCGGCATCCCACTGGCACGCCACATCGCCAGACAAGCTCGAAGCGTTACCGGTATTGACATATACGGTACCGTGGGCGGTGAAATACTGTCAGGGCTTGAACAGGACGGCATAAAGACCGCTGGTAAAATAAATACTGATATCGACCTGATAGTTGCACCGGTACACTTAAACCCTGCCCTCATGCCGGATAGTGGTGAGCGTACCGTTATCACTCACCACAGGGCAGTAGGTGAACTCATATCAGGCATTCTGTACGGGAGCCTGGACGGGAAAGTTGTAGAAATAACAGGCACGCTCGCCAAGACAAGTACTGCCACACTACTGGCTGATATGGCATCCCGCAGCATGTCGGTCCTGTCCCATACCACCCGCGGAGTGGAGCACTGGCAAAAAGGTGTACCCATGAAGGTACATCACGGCCTCAGCATCGCACCGGGCAGTATCCTTGAGGCACTGGAACATGCCGCTGATATAAATCCCGACCTGTACATATTCGAAGTATCCCTTGGCGGTACCGGAGTAGCTGAATTAGGTATCATCAGCAGCCTGGATAACGAGTACACCATAGCCGGCGGCAGCAGCACATCTACCAGGGCCAAGATGCAGATGGCAGACTATGCAAAACACGGAAGCACGCTGCTTGTAAACGCATCTGTTGGCCAGATAGATCCACCCGATGATGTGAAAATTATCACCTTCAGTGATACACCAGGGAAGGGCGACGTGTATATGAACGACCCGCACACTGGGATTAGGACCATCAATTGCGAATACCTGGATTGTGGAACCATCAGGTTCATGCCAGGTCCGGGTTATGACCCATCGTCCTATTCCACAGCTATGGTCTGTGCAGCCGCAGCAGCCTGTATACTGGATGTAGAACCGGGGAATATCGAGTCTGCATTGCTCGATTTCCAGGGAGTGCACGGCAGGATGAGGCAGGTGGAGTGGGCAGGCCGGAAAATGGTGGATAACTCTAATTCCGGTATGAACATCAACTCAGTGGGGCATGCACTGGAATATGCTAAAAATATAGCAAAAACCGGCAACAGGCTTGTACTTGCACTTGGCGAAGAGGCAAAGCAGGTATGCGAAGGGCTTGACCCTGGAGATGTCAGTACCTTTACCATTGAACACGGCAGTGATGTGGATGATATTATCCTGGTTGGAGAAAGAATGGAAGGTATCAGCGGGAAAAACATCCACCATGCAGACAGCCTCGATCGCGCAATCGAGATGGCAGAGTCGCTGACAAAAGAAAATGATATTATAATTTCATGTATAAAATGTTTCAGATAAACAGGAGGATAATAAAAGAATGAGTCCGGCACCCAAACCCCTTGAACCCCTTATCATGCACCCCAGACCCAGTTCCATCGTGGCAGCACTGTATACCCTGCGCGACCTTGACGTGGACGTAGTGATCCTGCACGGCCCGGCAGGGTGTAGTTTCAAACATGCCAGGCTTCTTGAAGAGGACGGGCTGCGTGTGGTCACCACTGCACTGGACGAGTCCGGTTTCGTGTTCGGCGGCCATGATGAACTGGTAAATATACTCAATAAGGTTATCGAGATGTTCGACCCGAAAAGTATAGGCATTGTGGGTACCTGCGCCAGTATGATCATAGGCGAGGAACTGCACGAAGCAGTCCTGGAAGTGAACCCTGACGTCCCTGTGATAGAAGTGGAAGTGCATGCCGGGTACCGTGAGAATACCAAAGGCGTGATCATTGCACTGGAATCAGCACTGGCCGCAGGGATTCTCAGCGAGGAAGAGTTCGAACGGCAGAAGGTACTCTTAAATGAGGCCACTGAAGTAGAGAAACGCCACGGTGCAGCCAGTAAGGAATACCTGGAACCCAGCCGCGGCGATACTAAATACACAGTGGCAAAGCGTATCATACAATTATTAAAGGAAGGCAAGAAGTGCATCAACATCTTAAATGCCAAAAAGGAGACCGGGTACATGTTCGCAGATATCAATGCGGCAGTGAACCAGGTGGCAAAGGACCTGGGCTCTGATTCAGTGATAGTCAATATGGCCAACCTGGATGAGAACCTTGGACTGGACAGGGTCAGGGCTCATGCCCGCAACATTGCCCGCGACTTAAAAGGCATGGGTGTGGAAGTACATGAGATCATTGGCGGGCTGGACGAATATCCGGTAACAGGGGAAACCGTCAGCAAGCTAATTGCCGAAAAATACCCTGGATTTGATTTTGCCGTGATAACGGGCGTGCCCCATGCCATACCCATGGATAACCTGGAGGGTATGGAGGTCATCTCTGTGACCAACGGGCCCAGGCAGGTACTGCCTCTCAAGGAAATGGGGCATGACCATGTAATGGTAGAGATCGACCTGCACCCCAAGACCCTGGGTGTCAGCAATATCGTAGAGTCCGAGTTCGGGGCTACCCTGCGTGAACTGGCACGGGAGGAAATGAAGTGAAACAGATTGCCATCTACGGTAAAGGCGGTATCGGGAAGAGCAGTACAGCGTCCAATGTGGCTGCGGCATGTGCCGATGAGGGATATAGTGTCACCATCATAGGCTGCGACCCGAAGAGCGACTCATCTATCACACTGCTCGGGGGACATCGCATCCCCACTGTCATGGAACTGATGCAGCAGCGTGTTGAGATCACTGAAAAGGATGTGGTATTTGAGGGGTACAAAGGTATCAAGTGTGTGGAAGTGGGCGGTCCGGAGCCAGGTATCGGCTGTGCAGGCAGGGGCATAATCGTGGCTATCAAGATGCTGCAGAAGATTTCCACTGTCATGCAGGACTGTGACCTGATCATCTATGACGTGCCCGGGGATATCGTGTGCGGCGGGTTTGCGGCGCCCATCCGCAAGGGGTTGGTAAATGATACATATGTGCTTACTTCTGGTGAATACATGCCACTGTATGCAGCCAATAATATCTGCAAGGGCTTTGCAAGGCTGGGCAACCAATTGAACGGTGTGATCTGCAACAGCCGCAATGCAGAGAACGAGGAGGCTATTGTGAGTGCCTTTGCCAGGGAACTGGGCAGTGAACTACTGGCCTTTATCCCGAAGGACCCTCTCGTCCAGACCTGTGAGCGGGCAGGGTTCTCTGTTATCGAAAAAGAGCCTGATAGTGAGATTGCGAAAGTATACCGCAAACTTGCCCGCACTATCATTGAGCGCGACTCGGCCTGTGACCCCAAACCGCTGACAGATGCCAGGCTGCGGGAGTTGACTGGTTAATGTTCATGCATGAAAAACCTATCATCTGCAGTAACCGGTATACTCCGCACAAATTGTAACCGGACCCCTGCAGCTTTTCTTTCACAACCCAACCCTTACGCCCCATTCAGCGTGAACTCTTCCACCCACTCGAATCCGAACTCATCCATATATTCGCAGCACGCCTGCTCGAACTCCCTGCGCCTCTGCCTGAGCTTAGTGTGCCTGTCATCCCCTGGCTTATCCTCATCTGGCATAATAGATGTTTTATCCCGGCCAGTAGATAAGATTTATTGAACCCAGGGACTGCCAGGAAATAAGTTGGTAAAAAATTTTTGCAGTCCCATTCTCCATATCCTCTTGCAAGAGATTTTCATCTTACGGCGTTCTCCACCAATATCATGCACTTCAGTAGTTCTACCGGTACCAAAGAAAAAGGAAAGCCGCAGGTGGGAGGAGCAATACAAGTTTGATAAATCAATAAAAGTGCCAAGTACATTGAAGAGGCTTTCCATGCCCGGATGTGCGAGGCGGCTGAAGAACAGTGCGGGAATGGTGATGCGCAAGCGTGCAGGACGGCCTGCGAGGATTGCGGGATTGAGGAGGTCTGTGATCCGGTTTCAGTTCAACATTATCCAAAGAAATCGGAGTTAAGTTAGTATTATTTTTATACTAATAGAATATCTACTGAAGTAAAGGGATAATGGATGAGTTTGCCAATAATTAAAAATAGGCTTGAACTGTTAAAGGCAGATAATAAGCTGCATTATGAATGGGTAAAATCTT
>Ga0255457_1107_pt1 | contig 9554 bp, 9 predicted proteins | sample ANMaggQBNCT02L10_FD_182650 | JGI IMG/M metagenome (GOLD analysis project Ga0255457, IMG submission 182650) | Sediment cell enrichment communities from methane seep in Santa Monica Basin, California, United Staets - ANME aggregate JGI... | ecosystem: Environmental > Aquatic > Marine > Cold seeps >...
GCATTCTGGCGAAGATACCGGTGCTTGTGCAATAAACACCCTTAACTATTGCAACTGTTCACGGTTTACAGTTATCGGTTCACGGTTCCATACTTCAAGGTTAGAGAACAATGAAGAAATCAAGGCAATCAACCGTGAACTGTGAACCGACAACCGTAAATCGTAAACCGTTTTAGAGAGGTTCCCATGTCTGATAATATTATTCAGATCAAGATAGAAGTAAAAAAAACAGGTCTGAGAAAAAAGCTGGATGAGATCATTCGCTCTGTTGAAGGGATGCATGTTCAAATGTCCCATGATACTCGCAGGGCCGGCCTTTTGATTTTTGAGCTGGGGAATGATATTGATAAAGAGTTTCAACACATCCGGTCATTGTTAAATTCTGATGCGGCAGCCGAGGTTTTTCTAATCTCAGAGAATTCCGATCCCGCGGTGCTGATGCAGGCTATAAAAACCGGCGCAAAGGAATTTTTTACTCTTCCTCTTAAAGAAGAAGAAGTAAAGCAGGCTCTGAAAGAATTAAAGAAAAGAATAAAGAGAGCCAGCCGTAAAAACTCCCCGGAAATCGGGCAAATTATAAGTGTTGTCGGCAGCAAGGGAGGAATAGGAACAACTACGGTTGCCGTAAATCTGGCAGTCAACCTGGCTCAGAAAAAAAGCGTTCAATCAGTAGCGCTGATAGACATGAATATGATGTTCGGAGAAGTGCCTCTGTTTTTAGAGATCAAGCCGGGCTATGATTGGGGCGAAATAGTCAAAAATATTTCCAGGCTGGATTCTACATTTTTAATGAACACCCTTACCAAACATTCTTCCGGAGTTCATATCCTCCCGTCCCCGGGCAGTTTAAATGGTTCAGCATCTGCAGTCCCGGAGATGATGGGACATCTTACAGGTTTCATGCAAAAACTTTTTGACTTTGTGGTAATTGACGCAGGCCAGTCCGCGAATGAAATTTCCCTGAAAGTTCTGGAAATGTCAGATAATATTTTGCTCATATCTCTTCTGAGCCTTCCCTGCATGTCCAATACCAATAAGCTTTTACAATCAATTAGTGATTTGGGTTTTCTTCCGGAAGAACGGATCAGGATTGTTATTAATCGTTATTTGACAAAATCGGAGATTTCTCTGCATGACGCGGAAGAGAGCATTCATAAAAAGATATTCTGGACCATACCAAACGATTACAGCACAACTATGTCTGCTATAAATAATGGAAAGCCGCTCTCCGAGATTGCATCTAAAGCGCAGATAACCAGGAACCTGAATAATCTGGCTGATACCTTTGCGCCAAAAGAGGAAAATCAACCAACAAGGTGGTGGGAAATATTGAAAACAAAGCGGAGGTAAACGAAGATGAGAATGAACATAGAAAGCATGCCAAAAAATATCACAATGAATTATGTGCCGGACGAATATTTTGAGTTAAAGACCAGAATTCACGATCGTTTATTAGATCTTATTGACCTTTCCGCTATTGAAAGACTTGAGCCCGATGTTCTCAAGTCTCAGATCAGGGGCATTGTGCAAAGAATACTGGGCGAAGAAGACTTTGCCGCGCCCCTCAATTCAATGGAAAGAGAACGGCTCTTTACGGAAATCCAGGATGAAGTGATGGGACTCGGCCCCCTTGAACCTTTTCTTAAAGATCCTGCTGTTTCCGATATCCTGGTCAATACATACAAACAGATCTATGTGGAAAAAATGGGCAAGCTGGAACCTACTGATGCAAGGTTCAAAGATGATGATCACTTGATGAAAATCATCGATAAGATCGTTTCTGCTGTAGGACGGCGCATTGATGAGTCTTCTCCTATGGTAGATGCCAGGCTCTCGGATGGTTCAAGGTTCAATGCAGTTATACCACCTCTGGCCGTTGACGGGCCCGCGGTTTCTATCAGGCGTTTTGCCGTAAACCCCCTGGAGTTAAACGATTTGATCATGCTGAAAACATTGACTCCTGAAATCGCTGAAATTCTGAAAGGAGTTGTCAAGGCAAAGCTGAACGTCTTGATTTCAGGAGGCACCGGCAGTGGTAAAACCACTTTGTTAAATGTCCTTTCGCGGTTTATTCCCGAAAATGAAAGGATTGTCATTATTGAAGATGCCGCGGAATTACAGGTAAAGCAGGAACACCTGGTGCGGCTGGAAAGCAGACCTCCAAACATAGAGGGAAAGGGTGAGATTACGCAGAGAGAACTTGTGAAAAACAGCTTAAGGATGCGTCCCGACCGCATTATTGTGGGGGAGGTCCGCGGAAAAGAGGCGTTTGACATGCTTCAAGCCATGAACACCGGACATGATGGGTCTTTAACAACTGTCCACGCCAACTCTCCCCGCGATGCCCTGTTGCGGCTCGAAACTATGGTGGCTATGGCAAACCTCGATATCCCGAGTGAGTTTCTGAGGAAATTTGTCAGCTCTGCCATCGATGTTGTTATTCAGGTGTCCCGTTTGACTGATGGAACAAGAAAGCTGGTGTCTTTGGAGGAAATCACGGGAATGGAGGGAAATGTTATCACCACACAAGAGATCTTTTCATTCCAGCAAAAAAGTATAGATAAGAATGGTAAAATAGAAGGAGAATTCAGATTTCATGGTGTTCGGCCTAAATTCATCGATAAATTTAATACAGCCGGAATAGAGGTCTCCCATGATCTTTTTAATGCAGCAGTTTGAGCTTGAATGGAGTTAGAGAATGAAAATTTTTATTGCCATAATTATATTCGCTGTGTCAATCTTTGTCACAGAAATGCTTTTCTATGCCTTTAGAACCATACGCAACCCGGACCGCAAAAAGATCCGGAAAAGGCTGAAAACATTTTCATCCAGAAAAAACAAAGCCGGAGTTCCTGATATTCTACAAAAAAAACTGCTAAGCGATGTTCCCTTTCTGAACAAAATCCTTTTGCGCATTCCGGGACCCCAACATTTGAACCGGTTATTACAACAGGCTAATTCACAATATCATCTCGGTGTTTTTATATTACTTACAATTTTCCTTGCGCTAACAGGCTTTTTTGCCGGGTTTTTAATCACAGGCAATTGTGTCCTTTCCATAATAATTGCGCCGGCATTAGCTGTAATTCCTTTGTTTTATCTTTGCCTGAAGAAAAAGAAAAGAATGGAGAAATTTCAGAGACAATTACCTGAAGGTCTGGAATTGATTGCCCGTTCATTAAAAGCAGGCCATGCCTTTCCGAGCGGCATGAAGCTGGCGGCCGATGAGTTTGACGACCCGCTTGGCCCTGAATTTGATGAGACCCTGAATGAAATCAACTTTGGGGTAAGCGTTCCTGATGCATTGAAAAACCTTGCTGATCGAATTGATTGCCCTGACTTGAAATATTTTGTCATTGCCGTGATTTTGCAACGTGAAACCGGTGGTAATCTTGCCGAGATTATAGAGAGCCTGGCTTATATTATTCGTGAAAGGCTTAAGCTGCATGGCAGAGTCAAGATCCTGGCTGCAGAAGGAAAATTATCGGCTATAATCCTTGTCAGCGTCCCTTTTGTTATCATAATTGGTCTTAGTTTCATAAACCCTGATTATATCAATACCCTGTTTTCTGAGCCTGCAGGGAGAATAATGTCAGGCATAGCTCTATTCATGATGGCATTAGGGATTCTTGTGATGAAAAAAATGGTTAATATCAAAGTGTAACAGTAACTGCTCAGGTTGGTTAGGCTGAAGGCTGAAGGCTGAAGGCTGAAGAATTTCAACCTGTGCGGTTAGCTATTAGCGGTTAGCTATTAGCTGAATGTGTTATCTGTTTGATTTTTTAAGCTAATGGCTAATAGCTCAACTTATAACATAGAGGAGCAGGAAATGGCATCCACGATCTCAAATATTCCGATTTTAATTTCCGCATCAGCTTTTCTGGCAGTGCTTCTGCTTTTTGTGGGATTATATCAATATATTCGTCAAAATGCCGGGGCGCGTGAGCTGATAGAAAAAGTGCGGGAAACCGGAGAAAACAGAAATACGTTCAATAGAGAAAAATTATCTTCAGAAACCAGAGACGCGACCAGAACCCCAATCTTAAATTTCTTAAGTTTATTAGGTAAACGGCTAATCCCGGAGCAAGTTGCAGATTATACTCAAATGAAAACCAGGTTTCTTATGGCCGGCCTGCGTGGCGCAAATGCTCCGGCTCTTTTTTGGGGAAGCAAATTTTTGTTCGCATTTTCTCTGCCCGTCTGTTTCTTTCTTGGAATCATTTTTTTAAAACCTGTTGATGGTTCCACGAAGCTGTTTGCCTCCTTTTTCCTGGCCTTTTCAGGCTATTATCTGCCTGATATCTGGCTGCGCATGAAAACCTCTGCCAGGAAAAATAAGATATTTGAAGGACTTCCTGATGCGCTTGATCTGCTGGTGGTCTGTGTGGAAACAGGCACGGGGCTGGATGCAGCCATAAACCGGGTGGCAAAAGAAATAAAGTTAAGCAACGAAGTGTTGAGTGAAGAACTCAATATCCTGAACCTGGAAATAAGAGCAGGAAAGTCGCGTCAAGACGCGCTGAGAAACCTGGCAGAGCGGACCGGTATTGAAGAAATTCGCAGCCTTGTAACCATGTTGATTCAAACGGACAAATTCGGCACGAGTGTGGCCCAATCTCTGAGGGTTTTTTCTGATTCCTTTAGAACAAAAAGGTTTCAGAAAGCAGAGGAGATAGCGGCAAGGCTGCCGGTAAAGCTAACGATTCCCTTGATTCTTTTTATTTTTCCGTCCCTGTTTGTTGTAGTTATGGGGCCCGCAGTTATTCGCATATATCAGGCACTTTTGCAGGGAGTTCTGCGCCCTTAGTGCTTGCGCAAAAATGAACTTAGCTACCTTATTATTCAAACCAAGAAGGAGGTTTCATAATGACTCATCTGAAAAAATTATTGATAGCATTTTGCCTGCTTGCGTCTGCATCGTTTGCAGAAGCGTCAGGCGTTATTTCGGAGCAAATATATTTCCTGGAGGAAGATGGCCGGCACGCATTGATATATACGACCAGCCGCACCGACTACTCCAATTACAACATGTGGTTTCGGAACAGGGAAGGCTATGAAACAGAGGATTACGTCAAGAATTTTCTTTACATTTATCCTAATGAATACACATGGGATACGGCTTCAAAAAACGGCTATACCCTTCTGAAAATGCACGGAAGAAGCTTCGCCGGCATGGAACGGGTTGAACTTGAAGCCGGCCTGCAGGTCACTGAAGATGGTGTGTATAATTTTAGTAATTGCCGAGATAAAGCGAAAACGCCTGACGGCCATTACGGACTCTGGAACAGCCCCGACAACTTTGAAAAAATCGCTTATTCATGGGTGTTTCCCGCAAACCTGGAACCGGTTGAATACCGATCCAATCGCGAAGGCAAATGGGTACACCGGCACAACACTATCACATATTATGGATCAAACGTGAATGATCTTGAGTTTGAGATAACATACCGCCCGTCCACTCATGAAACCTATGATGCGCTTAAAGAGAAACTCGCAACTGAAACCGAGATCGAAGTTGAACAGGCGCCCACGGGCGTCAAGATTACAGTGGCGGCAACTGTACTCTATCCGTCCGGGATCGCAGTATTGTCTGACAAAGGAAAGTCCGTGCTTTGCAAGGTAGCGGAGACACTCAAGGATCGCAGGAATGTAAATATCATAGTTGAAGGACATACAGACAATGTACCGATCAGCCCTAAGCTTGCGTCAACATTTGCAACAAACTGGGAGCTGGCTTCTGCTCGTTCAATAAATATTATACACTTCCTCGTAGAAAAAGGGATAGAGGAATCTCGTTTTGGGTCGGGGGCATTCTCCTTTCAGCGACCGATTGCTTCTAATGAGACAGAGGAAGGCAAGGCAAAAAACCGCCGGATCGAACTCTTGATTGAGGAGAATGGCGGGGAATAAGCGGCGTGGGAAAAAATAAGTGTCGCACAATGGGAATTTAAGAATTGAGGAAATAGGAGGACATGATGAAAAAACATCTTTTTTTTGCTGTATTAGTAGTGGTAATATTTTCTAGCACATCGCTGTATGCTGGGCAGGACCATCTTGACCATTTCTATGTTGGAGCTGGTGGTTCTTATGCTGTTGAGGATTTTGATAATAGTTTTGATTATGACAATTCATGGGGAGTCAATGCAAAAATCGGTTATCACACACACCCTCTGTTAGACATTGAAGTTGACTTTGACTACCTGAATAACTTTGAATATAGTGAGACTTATAAAGTCTTCGGCACACGTTTTGAGGAGGAGGGGGAGGTGGAGATATTCACATGTATGTTTGTACTAAAAGGGTATTTTCCGATTTCCACTGAAAAAGTAAAGTTATCAACAGTTGTCGGCGCAGGACTTATGCATGCTGATTTTAAATCGGATGACGAGATAGATTTGTGTGCCAAGGTTGGATTAGGATTAGACTTTTTTGCATTTCAAGACATTTCCCTCGGCATTGAAGGAAACTACACATTTGGATTTGGTGACCTTGATGATATCATGTATTTTAACTTTACTATAGGAGCTGCTTATCATTTCTGATACTGTAGCCGTTCACATGGATCTGTGTTATAGATTTCCAGAATTTTTTGAGAAGTTACACCATGAACACAATAGAGGTTGCCGAATGAAAATAATGCATATCAGAATATTTTTTCTCATAGTAACTCTAATGTCTGGCATTTTATCAGGTTGCGCCGCGCAGGAGCAAAATCTGCGGACATTGGGCAGATACGAAAATCTTTACGAACCCTCAGATAAAAAAACTTTGCCTGACATGACAAGCGATGAACTTGAAAAATCAGGGGATGACTTATTGAGCAGAGGTAATTTCTACAAGGCTTTCGTGCAATACGACAAATCTCTGCAACTCAATCCGGACAATATCTGGGTCGTTTACAAAAAAGGTCTGTTGTTTGTTATCGGGGGATTAAATCAGGACGCTATTAAGGAATTTCAAAAGGTCATTAAAAAAAAACCGTGGCATGCTTTAGCTTACAAGGGCATGGGGCAGGCATTTTTTCAAATGAAGAAATATGACGAAGCAAAAAAGAATTTTCAAAAAGCCATCAAACTGGATCAAGGGCTTTGGAAGGTTTACAATTCTTTGGGTATTATCTATGATTACAAAGAAAAATATAATATGGCCATTCATAGCTATAACAAAGCAATCAGCCTGAAGCCTGATGAGGGATTATTGTACAATAATCTGGGGGTGTCCTGGTCCCTGACGGGAGATTACGAAAAAGCAATCAATGCATTTAACAAAGCATTAGAAACAAAATATTCCAAAAGCAAAACTTATAACAACCTGGGCATGGCTTTATCTAAACTGGAGAGATACCGGGAAGCATTGGAGGCTTTCAGAAAAGGAGGAAATGAAGCGCAGGCTTATAATAACCTGGGATGTATTTATTTAGAAGAAGGAAAGTTTGAAAAAGCGACCGCTTGCTTTGAAAAAGCGATAGAGATTAACCCCGGTTTTTATTTAAGAGCAAGCGAAAACTTAAAAAAAGCCGGAATAGATGATGAATCATTTTTTGATTAAAATATGAACATCGAACGTCCAACGTCGAATTTTGAATAAGGTATTCTGCCAATTTGTAAACTGGCGGAGCGAAGCGATTTCATCATTCGATGTTCAACGTTGGATGTTGGATGTTCGACGTTCAAAAAAACGCTTTACTCTGCCGTTCAATATTCTCTTATTCACGGCTAAGTCATTCTCTCCCATAACATATTGAAACAACATTTACTCAACCACCCAGACTGTACAGTTCCGCGCATAGTTAACGATCTTGCTGGAGACACTGCCAAAGAGGAATTCCTCGCTTCGTGAAAGCCCTTGTCTTCCAACGACTACGGTGCTGTATTCTGTCTCATCTCTTTCTTCCAGAATACATTGTGCCATGGATGGACAGTAGCGCAAGGTAGAGCGAACCGAAACCGCACTCTGATCAAAACCCCGCTGTAACAATATCTGACGGTAGTCTTTAAGCATTTTATCAGCTTTCTTTTTATACTGGCTGAGCCATTTCTCCTTTTCATCGGTTGTAGAAAAGTAATCTTCTTCCGGTTCATTAATTACATGCAGAATAGTAACACTGAAGCCCTCTGCGCCTTCCAGAAGTTGAGCTACATATAAAACCGCACGACGGGCATTCTCCGACTCATCAACTGCAATAAGAATGTTCTTATTAATAGTATGCTCTTTATTCATGCTTTTTCCTCCTTGCATGTTTTATGGTTTCTTTGTGAACTCTTCCAAATCCTCCAACATCTGGCTGGTATTATCATAAAACCAGTTGGCTCCACTTGAAAAATGCATGAGCACCCTGTTAAGAGTTTCAGGTATATAGGGATAAACCTTTTTTAAATTCGCCACACGATTGTGAAAAACAATATTAACATCATCATCTTTCAGTGAACTTAAAGCAGGATGGTTTTGTTTCTTAAGGTCAGTCATCATTACGTCGCCCATTCCTGTCAGAAATATTAAAATATTACCCAGACCAAAGAGATCATAGCCATATATATTCTCTCTCTGGCGGTAATTATAGTCAAAATCTATCCAGCGAAAATCTTCGCTGTGCCTGTCAATTAAAATATGATCTCTACGAATATCACCGTGTTTCTCACCATTTTCGTGTAGAAATTTAATAGCTTTAATGCACTCAATATATTTACTTAAAATGCCGGGGAACAGCTCATAAAAATAATCCTGGTGATCAGGCTTTAAATTTTGCACATAATCATGGAGCGGCTTTCCATTAACCACGTCCAATACTCTAACAACATTCCCCTTTTCATCCTCTACCGCATATCCATGCATGAAATTTTTATGACCAGCCACCAGCTTTAAAATGCGCGCCTCTTTTTTGGGGCTCCTGAAGCACTCAAAATCAATACCTGCAATATTAGCCATAAACTTTTCATGAAAAACAAGTTTTATGATCTTCCTGCTTCCATCAGTCAAGTCAACAGATCGCTTCACCCAAAATTTTTCCTCATCATCAAGCCCAAAACGTCCTTCCTTTGCATTATGCAAAATCAGAAATGGCTTTTCATTAAGAACTACCACACTTCCATATTCAACACGAAAAAAATCAGAGGTGTCTGTATAAATTTTAAACCGATAATTCTCCGCACGGGGAGATGTCCAGCGCGCAACCATTTGACGAAGAGTTTCTTGTGATATAGATTTTTCCATAAATACCTCTGTCTGTAACCGTTCACAGTTGTCGGTTCACGGTTCACGGTTTTTTAATAAATATTGAGACTCAACCATGAACATTAAAATCACCTACCACCCGTAGAACGGGGTGGTTTGATGAAGACCCCTCGAAAGGGTCTAAAAACATCTCAATTCCTGCAGATTACAATCCAATATTCAGGACGTAGCCGTCAAGCTAAAAAACTATGAACATCGAACATCGAACGTCCAACGTCGAATTTTGAATAAGGTATTCTGCCAATTTATAAACTGGCGGAGCAAAGCAATTTCATCTTAGGATCGCTCGGGCATAGCCCAAGGTTTAATTGAAAACAATTGTA
>Ga0255457_1005_pt2 | contig 9543 bp, 7 predicted proteins | sample ANMaggQBNCT02L10_FD_182650 | JGI IMG/M metagenome (GOLD analysis project Ga0255457, IMG submission 182650) | Sediment cell enrichment communities from methane seep in Santa Monica Basin, California, United Staets - ANME aggregate JGI... | ecosystem: Environmental > Aquatic > Marine > Cold seeps >...
CTGGCCAGATGTTTCGGCTGATGATGAGGCAGCGGCACTACAATATCTTGCCAGACATTTGCGTAGGGCATGCAAGTCAACACCAGCCTTCTGCAATTCCTCCAGCAGCTTGGCACCAATAACCCTGCCATGGAGGAGACAATGCAACAACTCACACATCCGGCGATCTCGCTCCGTTAGCCAACCGATTAAGTCATCTACTCCACCGTCTGCACCTCGGTACACCGCCAATGTTACCGTTTTCTCCCGCGAGAACGGTGAGTCATAGAGCGTCGTACCGGACGCCCGTACTCGGCAGGTATATAGACCGGAAATCGTTGTTTGGAATATCCCCGCGAACTGGCCGCTATCCATTTCATCGAGCGTTATGGTAAACCTGCTGCCGTCGGGGCGTGTGATGTCAGCCCAGACCGATGCTCGCGCTTCGACAGGTGCATCGTATTCCTTTAACCAGGCGTACAGTGACACTCTCGTTCCTGGGACATAGCTTTCCTGCTCGGCTTGGGCATCGAAGCGCAGGTTGGAGTAGGTATGCACAATCAGGTCATAGGGTAGAGACTGGGTGCGACGGATACTATCGGGGATATGAGTCATATGTGTCAGTGCGACTGTCGCAAACTCGCCTTGGGACTGTAAATCGTACAAAACATCGTCTTTAGGAGCACCCACTCGTAGGATTACATGCCAGGTGCCGGCATGGCTGCCGCTGGCGTTCCCGGGCAAAGTAGGTAGAGAAATGCGGTAGTAGCTGACGCTTGGTGCAATGACGAATTCAGCTGAACTCAAACCAAGTGTATCACTGGGAGTGATCACATCCCCGTCGGGCGTTTCCAGAGCGAACTGAACGTATTGCGGCAACGGGCTGAGCAGAATGATGTCAGCACCCATATCGGCTTCGCTTAGCGAGAATGGGATTCGGTGTTCTGTGCCGACCGCCAGCCTGCCGCTCGGATCAAGGACCACATCAGCGTTGGTAATCCCGGCGAGTATTTGCAGGAAGTACTTGCTTAAGCGGGTCGACTGGTCCGACGTCAGCGTCCCGGTGACTAGTAGATATCCGTTGTGTCCCTGAGTTAGCGTATTCAGGGCTGCCGTGGAGATGTTCTCCGGTTTGCCCAACCCAATCGCGAACGTGTTCGCCGTGATGCTACCGCCGACCGATGACAGCCTCGGTGATGTGTTTTCCTTACCATCAGTCAACACGACCATTGCCTTAACTGCATATGGGGGTGTCTCCGTAGCTGCATCTAGGATTTGCTTGCCCTTCAGCACACCGTCGCCAATCGAGGTACTCCCTGACGGATTTAACCCGGGGCCGTTGATGTGTCCCGATGCCGCAGTGCGTCCTGTACCACCTGTCGGTCCTACATTCGTCACATTCATCAGGATTTGGGCTGCATGGTTATAACTGACGATGCCCAATCCATCGCCGTCGAGCATGACATTGAGAAAGATATTGGCCGCTTCGCGCAGCTTCTGCTCTTTCGTTGTGCCGTCACCGGCGTTTTCTGTCATGCTGTAGGAACGGTCCAGTACTAGTGCTACAGCTGATTTTGGTCGAGCCACCGTGTTCGCCACGATGTTGATCGTCCACGTCTGCCCAGTTTCCACGCATTGTACGGTGACAGTGCCACTGGCTGTATCAGTGGCATTGGCAGATGTGTAGGATAGCCACAACCGTCCTTGAGCTGTTTGTGTAAATTTAGCAGGAGACACAACCTCTGTTGTACCAAGTGGCGTACCAAAGCCACCAGTCGGGCCGCTGGTGATGGTGAACGTTAGCGAGGTGCATGTAACCACCTCAAAGACAATCGCACGGTGTGTTGTGACACCGGTCCCGCCGATCCCTTCCGGTATGTCAATAAACGCGATGCTGGGGGTCAAAAGCGTGATCGACTGCGGGGCCAGGAAGGGATTGATGGTGTTGCGAATGGTACGCCGGCATACGGCACAGAATGGCTGCCCCAGACTTCTCATCTCACAGTTAAATTCGGGCCGATAGATGCCGCAGTGGAAGTAGCGTCCCCCTTCAAATGTACCCACTGTGCCAGCCGGTACCGGACTGGCTTGCGTGTCGCATTGGTTACAGTTCGCGTTAGAAGTTGTCGGCATCGCAGTTGTTGCCGCAATGAGGTCGCGCCATTTGTTGGTAGCGCGATTGGTGTCGATGGTGACGTTCGGCTCAGAAGGTTCAGCACCGGTGTAATTGTCATGATCGGTCTCACCCGAGCCACACCCGGCGTAATAAGGATATTCATCTGCCAGACCAAACGCCGCATGACCCAGTTCGTGAAGGGCGATTTCCGCTGCACTTGGATGCGTTGAAAAGGTTGCCACGGCACCACCTGAACCGCCGTAATCTGACGAGTTGACAATAACAAGCACCACATGATTCTGGGGCACTTGAGCGTTCGCAACGTTTAGTGCCGTTGCACTATTCACCGTGAGTAGGCGATGAATTTGGCCATTACCACAGAAAGTAGCATCGAAGTAAGTCGCTGCTGTAGCACCTGTTCCGCCGCAGTCACCACCGGCAGGATCGTCAGCACCACTTTCGTTGGATACTACGTCGACCCGATAGATATTGATCCCACACCACAGTTCGTCGAAGGGTGGTGTATTGTAGAACGTGTCGATGACGTCATCAACGTCTTGTTCGTACTTGCTCAGATCTGAAGCACGGTAACCGTCTCCCATAATAACAATGTTCCAGCGTTGGCTGGCCGTTCCATGATCGACGACTTTGGTCGTGCCAACAACATGTCCATCTGAAGTACCCATGATTAATCCTCCTTTATCCCGCCTTCCGCTTTCAGAATAAAACGGGCGATTTCACGGGCTGGCTCTCCAGTCGCTTTGGGTTCTAATGGACTGCTAAATAACACCAGCTCGCGTGCTTCATTTGTGTCAGGCACTAGAAGTTCGAAAGTGCCGCGCGGATATTCGACCGGCTGCCGGATTATCTCCTTACCTGGAACATCAAACACTTCGACATCTAAGCGAATCGGATTTTGCACCACCCTGTAATAGACTGGCTGACCATCTTTATCGTGCAGTTCATACCAGAAACCGGATTGCTTCTCCTGAGAACGTTTCGTCGTTGGAGCTGGAGGGATCATTGTCACACTCTGCTGACTTTCCAAGCGGATTTTATCTCCTTCATATATGAAAATAAGGCGCAAGCTACGTCTCCACTTTCCCTCTATAATCTGTTCTTTCATATTTTGTCTCCCCATAGTTTTTAAGTTAGCTATAAGTGGATATAATTATCTTGTACAGAAAACTGCTACCACCCACCAATATAAATTTTAAGTTTATTCTATTTAAACACTTTTAAATAAAATCATAATTATAAATTTAATAATTTTTGAAACTATTTAGCCACCTTATAGGGCTTTCCGTAGTAAACGGTGAGACCTTCAACTTAAGGATTTCTTGTTTGAAAACAATCTCGTTTGATGTCAGAAAACAGAGATTTTGTACAAAGAATCGTAACATGGCTCGAAGATAACAACATATTTTCACGTGAGAGGAAAAGTAATGAGCAAAGAGCATTAGGGATGCTTCTTTACTATGAGACCTTCAACTTTAGATCCCTTTTGACTCATTCTTCCAATTTCTGAACCGGGGCAAATACTGTTATCCACCTATACAACTTATTACCGTTCATTTTTATATCAAAAGTTAACCTTTGGAAGGGGGAATTTTAGACTGCTATTGACACTGCCAGCTCCTCCAAGAATATATCAAATTATAAGTTGTAAAAGCTGATTCTTGTAGTTCTAAAAAGACATACGGGAGGATCTCAAGGGTAGATGTCCATGTTAAGTGAAGCTGCTGCAAGTCCGATAGCTCCCTGCAGATGTAGAACTGGCCAGTTCAGTTCATCAGTTGTTCACTTCACTTTTCTTTATAAAAGTGAACTACACTCACAAAACCGTATGTAATTGCATAGAAATAACCCAATAACTTGTGTTTTACTTCACTTTTGATGCAAAAGATGAAGTAATAGTTCCAGTCGTGGTTATGAATGGCAAGTAGAATATGCGTTATACTGGACTGCACCCCTCAAAGTGGACAAATAGTTAAGCTATGTTCACTGTGAGGGGTGCAGTCCAGTTACGATTTGTTCTTTTTATGTTTATCCAAAACTTTGATTTTCTTATTTTTGGATAGGCTCTTAGTCGTAGTTACAATTGATTTGCATCCAGAGGGGGCTTTCTTGTTAAAATAATATATAAAATTTTTACATTCAATTGATTAGTATTACAACTGTTTTTCCACCAATATACACCGGGAAGCATCCTCTATATGTCTAAAAACATGTTCTCCGTTATAGGTAAAGGCCTTATATTCGATTACATATTTATTTTGAAAACCAAGCTTATCAAGAAGTATATGCTGCGAAACTGATCCTGTGGCCTCTCCAATAGCTCTTGAAAAGTTTTTTAATTTTGCTAATGTAAGGTTCTCTTCAATTAATGTTGTAACAATGTTCTTGCCTTCGTATTGTTTACTCACTCCTCCCATGAACAGGCGAAGAACATTTTCCTCATTTACCGTAACGGACTTTTTGTATTCTTCATCCAATGTATCCAGTAATGCCATAATGGGATGAAACTTTTCATGAATCGTTTCAATACCCTCTGGTGGTTCTGATGCAAGATTTCCTGATATGAGAAATCCTATGACATTACCTGACACAGTATCTTTTGCGATAACCGATAATCTATCCTTTATCGCTTTTTTGCAATACATTTCGGCAAACAGGTAAAACTCATCAGGAGTAATTCTAAGGGCTTTAGTCATCGGTTCAGCTCGTGGAAAAGCATCAATAATACAGGCAATTGTCTGTTCCAGATCACCTGGCTGCATTATTTCATGACGGATTCCTTCTTTTTCTGCAAGTAAATTCAACTTTTTTTCAGGCACAGCATAACCCCCTCTCAGGTTCAGACCCACGTATTTTAAATTTGTTACTATTGAGAAATGCATTTCGCCCCTAATTTTGTATCCTCTTACACGTTATATAACCTTTTTGCAAGTGAAAAAGTGCCGGTGGTACTACAGAACCGCAGGTCGTGGTCGTTCCCGCACACATCACGCTATCTGTTCTGCCCCAGTAAATCTTCACGGTACCATCATCTTCCAAAACGGCTTCGCAGGTGAACACCACATTGGGAACAAAGGGTGAAATAAGAAATCACAGAAGATAGCCAGCTGGAATTGACCAGGACCAGGGATATCATGATTAGGGAGACAGATTATGAGAGCAGCTCTTCAGGCCTGCATGCAGCTGTGGTCCTCAGCCGGCTGGTAGAATCCCGGGATATCCCTGGGAAATACTTGGCAGCTATACAGATGTCCTTGATGTTCCAGATGATCACCACAGTTGCAGATCAGTAGCCAGGTAAAGAGCAGCCAGCCTCATATCACAACCCCTGCCAGTGGCTTCCTGACCGTCTTGGATATCCCCCTGGCCAACTGTAACACCAATCGGTGACCAGTTGTAGTGCAGGCCTGCCAGGATCAAGGAGATAGACCAAGGGATTAGTTCTTCAAACATCTTCCTGGACGTCAAACACTAACACCCCTTTGCCGACATGGAGATAACGTATGATCATACCGTTTTCATAATTTGTTGACCTAATCAGATTTGAAATGATAGCAGTCCTATCCAAAAACAGAATCAACAATTTCCAATTTATACTCAAAAGGCGATTCTCCCCCATACTTCTCATGGACCTGGAGAGTATGACCCATTATCTCCTTTATCACCTGGATGTCAATTTGCTTTTCCCTGATCATCCAGAACCTGACCTGAGATCTGAAAAAATGCCTGCAATCATGCGGGGACCAGGGGATGTTAAGGTGCTCATTAAATATAGTATTGATGTTGCGAGGCGTTAATGGCAGCTGCATATTTGTGCTACGCATCCGGTTTATTACAAAAGGGCCCGGACTTGTATCTAAAAATGCTTTCAGGAGCGGATACAAACTTGAATTAACAGGCACTTCACGGCTCCTCATTTCATAATTGGAACCTTTTTTTACCTTTTTAGCCTTCTCGATCCATAGACCACGTGTGTGGTGCCTGTCAAGATTAATTCGCAGTGCACATGCCAGCTCTTCCCGTGCAATCCCGCACTCAGAAAGTAGCCGTATAATGATTGTCCCCCTGATATCACCAGATATCCTGGACAGTTCTTTTTTGTATTGCTCCCAACTGGGTACAAACCGTGACATTTGATTCACTCCCTGTGTTAAGCATAAAATGATATATGAATATTCCAGTATAATAATATATTAGTAAAATTATTTACAGGTTTATAGGTAAAATCGCTTCTCTTTTTTCTACGATTTCCTTTACTTTGTCTCCATGCATAGCCCAAGCTGCTTTGATACACCAGCGTATGGCTTCTGAGGTGTTATCTGTAACAAGCATCTTTTTAATCAGGTCTATCTGTTCAACTTCCTCATCTGTTAGTTTAGCAGCTTTAGTTGTTGTGCTTACTTTTTTTGTCTCTGGTGATTTACCAAGTAAAGCGTCTATATTATCAGTTTTTTTAAGGCTGGTTTCTCCTAATGCCATTTGAATTACCTCCATAGGTCCAATAATTCAGATGTAAGATCTGTGTATGCCTTGGCTCCTGTTGACATATCTGCATAATCGAAAATGGTCTGTTTGTGGCTGGGTGCTTCTGCCAGCTTAACATTTCTTGGAATGGTTGTGTTAAGTACCATATCTCCGAATATTTCGTTCACTTTTTCCTTGACATCTTTTGCAAGGTTTGTTCTTTCATCATGCATTGTCAGTAAAAATGCGCTGACCTTTAATTTTGGGTTTAGCTCTTCTTTGATCTGTGAGACTACATTCATGAGCAGCTCGACTCCTTCAAGTGCATAGAACTCGTGAACCGGTACAATCACTTCATCTGCAGCAACAAGTGTGTTTATCGAGATCATTCCGAGTGCAGGCGGTGTATCGAAAATAATAAAATCATATTCCTGCTTTACCTGGTCATCCAGGGACCTCCTGAGTATTAATTCACGTCCGATCTTTGATAGGAATTCTGATTCAATTGCTGCAAAGCTTAGCAGGGACGGGACAATATCCAGTCCATCCATAACAGATGTGCAGATAGCGTCATTTAGTTTTGTTCCGTAGAACACGTCTTTTATTGTAAATTCTGGCTGGTATCCAAGCGGCAGCAGGTTGATTGTGGCATTTGCCTGCGGGTCTGTATCAATTAGCAGTACTTTTTTACCTGCAAGCACCAGGCCTGCGGATAAATTAACTGCAGTCGTGGTTTTACCCACACCACCTTTCTGGTTGCTGATGCTGATTATTTTAGTCATTGTTGTATCCTTTTGTTATAGGTTTTAATGATATACTAGTATATATGTATATCTGATAAATTGGAATATTGATATATTCAATAATCACTTTGATAAGTAAAATCGTTAATTGGTAAACCAGCTAAATTGTAATAACTATTCAATAGAACAGTTTCCATGTGAAATGGGGGGCGTCTTACATCTACATGGAAAAAATAAACGGCTGATTTGATTCATATCACCTTGCCCGGACCAGAGACTTGCAGGGAGACATTCTGGCCATCCAGACAGAGCTGTAGAAGTGGTCATATGGCCGTGCTGCAGCTAAAGAGCGAAGAGATAATTTACCTGGTCGTGGGAGATTTTAATGTTGAAGGTCTCGTGCACCCCGACCGAAAAATCATCTGAGGGGATGAACAGAGGTCAGGATGCAGTCTCATGTATGCATCAAGTGGGATTAAACTTTTGGCTCTTCGCTAATTCATTTAGGTAATTGGAAATTCAATTGTCCCAATCGAGGGTAGATCATGAGACCTTCAACTTAAGACTACTTTTGAATCTTTCTTTCAATTTCTGAATCCAGCAAATGCTGCTATCCACCATTTTGTTTTATAAGGGTATCACCAGTATTTCTACTTACATACACGCTAAGGAATTAACGCCTCCCTAAATCGATTATTTTTGCTCAACGCATCGAAAAAGTGAAATAAGGAAATTTAAAGCTTTAGTTTGACCAGATCATGCTTTATTGCATTCTGATCTGACATCTGCTATTATCCGAATAATGCCAATTCTGCATTTGAGAGTTTAGCAACCTGTGCTAACTGTTCCTGGAAAAACTGCAAATCTTGTTTATGAAGATTTTCTTTCCTTTTACTGGAAATAAAAGGTCGAAAACCGATAATTTGGAAAACAACGACGTCTAATCACTTAGCGTGCGTGTACGTAGAAATACTGGTGATACCCTTATTAAGGAGAAAAACCAGGTTAGGATAAGGGATAAACAGGGGGTAAATAATTAGATTCCTAAAATTAAGTGTTTTTGGAATTTTCGGCTAAATCATTATAAATTCCAATAAAATCATGAAAAAAACAATCTAATGATTCTTTTTGAAACTTTTTATCTAAAACATATGCTTTTTCTTCAGACTCTTCCACTCTGAATGAATTTAAAATATTAATTTCTGGCATATCTGGACGAAATTTGAATTGAATTTCAAGATGAATCTTATAAGGTTCCGTTTTGTGAGCCATCTTCATTATAACCATTGGGAAATAGTAGCCTGTAGTTTCACATTTTTTGACGAAAGGATTAGTTCTTAAATTATGACCATTTAAGATTGCATCATTGATTCCTTCCAAAAATTCTTTATCCGTATCATCATCCAATTCTTCATCTACTCTTTTACCCTTTCTGACCCTCATAGATATTACTTCTTCGAATTTCCATTCATCATATTCAAATTGAAGTATTTTATCGAGAAAATCAATTCTTCTTTTTAGATCAAATCTGTCTAATAATATAGGCAATATATCCATTTTTGTTTCTTCATTTTGACCTATTGTGCTGATGATTTCTGTCACTGTTTTATAATCTTCGTTTTTACTGTGATTAAAAACTACAATTTTGCCGGTTCCATCATCACCTTTTTCAATGTTAAATTCCCCTGACCTTTCTTCGGCACTTATTAAAGTCATTTTCCCAGGAGTTTTTCGTTCGAATGAATATAATACTTTTATATTGTGCGTTTCAGGATCTACTATAGCAGTTTTAATGGTCAGATTGTTTTCATTTTTAATTACATCACCATTTTTAAAACCTACTCTAAGTTCTTCAATGCTCTTTGTAGTCCTTATTTCAAATCCACTAATTTTATTAAAATTCTGTTTGGTTGAAGTAATGGATTTCATCATTTCAAAGTCTTCAAAACCATAGATTATTCTTGATGCATATTTTGCAATTTCAGAACGTTTATTTGTTACAAATAATATGCCACTCTTTTTGAAGTAATCTCTTGCATTTTCGAAATTGATGAAATTCTTAAAAAAATCGTTGATTTCGTTATCAGGTGGATATTGTTTGCTATTCATTAGTTAACTCCCATGGCACATCTTGAAACTTGTTCATAGGTTTGAATATTATTTTTTTCTGACTGTATTGCCTTTCAAATTCCGCAATTTGTCCTCTTAATTCTTTAGAATAAT
>Ga0255457_1108_pt1 | contig 9436 bp, 8 predicted proteins | sample ANMaggQBNCT02L10_FD_182650 | JGI IMG/M metagenome (GOLD analysis project Ga0255457, IMG submission 182650) | Sediment cell enrichment communities from methane seep in Santa Monica Basin, California, United Staets - ANME aggregate JGI... | ecosystem: Environmental > Aquatic > Marine > Cold seeps >...
CTCACAATCTTTCCATGATTCTCAAGGCCATGACCTCATTTCTGGTCACGAAGGTGTATCTGCCAGTGTTTTGGCCAGAGGTGGAGCCGATAAGCCAGACTTTCGCCACTCCGGTACTAATGCCGTGTGGGTAGAGCTTGGCATTCGGGATGTTGAGGTTCAAAAGCTGTCCGATGTTGAAGGAATATCAGACAAAAATGATTTTAAAAAAGTTCCAATGAAGGATATGAAGGCAGGTTTGAGGAAGTACCTAAAAATCAGACAGGTGCTTGATACTGGGAAGGGAAAAAGCAAAGACTACTGGGCGGAAGTAGATCGGGAAAAAGGTTTATCATATCCAGATGGCTACCAGAGAATATATGAAGCATTTTACGGAAGAGAGCCAATTCGAATCACAAAAGACGGCAACAAATACACTGTCGAGAATGGCCGACATCGCTTATGGCTAGCCCAACAGATGGGGATTCGCGTTCTACCGGCAAGCATTGTTGAAAGGAAAAAGGCTTGAGTTATGAGCATGCTCAATCATGAAATTGAAAAGATAAGTAATGAATGGCGGATTTTGGAAAATCAGTGGAATAGTACTTGTCAGCATTGGAACGACAGCATGAGGCAGCGTTTTGAACGGGAGTTTTGGCAAGAGTTTGAGCGATTGGTGCCTGCTTACTTGAGAAAGCTCGAAGAAACGGACCAATTCATATCGAAAGTGTACCGAGAATTGGAGTTTTAGAAAAGTGAACTATCCAAAACCTGTCGGTTAACACTTACAAAAGGAAAAACAGTGATGAATTATAGAAAACCGAAACGTATCTTTGAAGACTCTGGGACAGTTGATCCGAAAATGTCATACCATGTTGAGTTGGAAAATGTTGTTAATACAAAAAACCAGGATATCAAAACCATGGTTGACATGGGAAGATACTTTTCTATATTTGCCCCGAGACAAAGCGGTAAAACTACGTTTTTTAAAGGTTTTAGCTCAAAACTTGAAAAAGATCCAGCCTATGTGTCCATGTTTCTTAGTTTTCAGGCATATAAGAACCTCGACAGGCAAAGGTTTTATCAGTTAATTCAAAAAGAGATATACAACCAACTGATAAACAGACTGAATGCTGTAAACTGCTCGAAACTGGATGCTATAAAGGCATGCTTAGATTCTCATAATCTGACAGATCATATCTCATTAAGTGAACTGTTTGAGGAATTAAACCGTATAATTGAATTCAAAAAAATTGTTATCTTTATAGACGAATTCGATGGCATTCCAATAAACGAACTGGAAAATTTTCTGACAACTTTAAGAGAGCTGTATCAAAAATACAAGGAACGTACAGATAAAGCTCTATACTCCGTAGGTTTAGTAGGCATACGCAACATCACCAAACTGATTGTCGGCGGTGTTTCCCCTTTTAACATTGCAGACCAGGTCAAACTCCCTCCTTTTACCCTGAAAAATGTCCGTGACCTTTATGCTCAATATACAGATGAAACAACCCAGCCATTTGCGGACGAAGCTGTAAAAAAAGTATTTGATGAAACATCCGGACAGCCCTGGCTAGTAAACCGTCTTGGAACTATTCTGACGGTTGACATAAAACCGGAAACCGCAGATCCGATTACCAAAGAAGATGTAGAAAAAGCTGTTGAAATTCTTTTGTATGAAGAAAACAGCCATTTTGACAACATAACCGAAAAGGCAAAACAATATAAAGAAACCTTCATAGATATTGTTTTTGACGGCGTTGAATATATCCCAGGCGATGAGGAGCAGTCCCTTCTTTTGACACATGGTTTGATCAAGGCAGAAGGAAAGAAAGTTCAGGTGAGCAACCCTATCTACCAGAAAAGATTTACCCGGATGTTTTTTGGGGATATTGCAGGAAAAGTTGATGTGTCCTTTACGCGTTATTATCTGCCTGACGGCGGTCTTAATATGAAAAGGGTGTTGATTGATTTTGAAAAGTACATTGCCCAGATAGGCGCGGCCGCATTTTATTCAACAAACAAACCAATGGAGGTGACCGGCAAATTTCAGCTTACAGCATGGCTCTACCAGTTTGTCTCTGAGGGAACGGGAGAATTATATTACGAAACCAGGACAGGGCATGGGATCATGGATATCATGCTTGTCTACAAAAATAGGAAATATATTATAGAAACAAAGGTGAAAAGATATAAGGGAACCGTTGACGAGGCATTAGAGCAGATTGCGGAAAAGTATCTTCTGCCTGAAAGAGTCAGCCACGGCTATATAGTTATATTTGATCCCAAAACCAGAGTGGGTGAGTTATGCACGCCGCAAAAATACATACTTGAGGGAAAAGAAATATTGAGTTTTAATATTGGGATAGGGAGGTAGAAAAGCGCGCTATATCAGAATGAAATAATAGAAACGGAAGTTTTCGGTACAGAATTCTTGACTTATGGTTGTTACCCGTGAAGGAGGTATATTCCAAAATGGGAAAGTTATTTAAAACTCAATCCTAAAGAAACCGAGTGCAACAATTTCATGATCCTGAGATAGGATTTTGAAGGCAATGAAATGATTAAAGGAAAAAATCCAGCCAATCCTGTCCAGGGTAACCAGTTATCTGAAAATCTATTTACTCTGACCTGAATTCCATTGTTTAATAAGTTCATCTCTTGTAACAATTGCAGATACATCATCGACTTGTTTGCGGATATTTTCCAGGCCGCCCTCCTGACGATCAACCAGAATTACCGCCTTTACTACCTCCAGCCCTTCTGAACGCGCTCTCTCGATAGCTTTAATAGTAGAACCTCCGGTTGTCGCTACGTCGTCTATAATCACAACTCGGCCCCCTGGCTTTATGTCGCCCTCTATCCATCTGACAATGCCGTGGTCCTTCCGGGTTTTTCTTATTGAAAAAGCATTTATTGGGTTCCCTTTTAATTCGGAAGTAAAAGCTGTTGCAATAGAAATAGGATCAGCGCCGAATGTAAGACCGCCGATTCCGTCAACATCTGAGTCCTTTATAGCTTCATATACAAGGTGACCAACAAGAAACATACCTCTGGGGTTTAATATAACAGGTTTGCAATTAACATATAAGCGGCTCATCTTACCCGAAACAAGCTTGAAAATTGGTTCATCACTGTATTTAAAAGACTTTTGGCAAATCATCTTAATCAGTTCTTGCTTCATTAACTAAACCCCTTCGGAAAGAAATTGTTGATTTTAAAGCAATAATCAGATAAAAAAAAGCCTCCACCGAAATGGAAGAAGCTTATTAATGGGAATCTGTGGAGGCTCAGAGCAAGGAAAACCGGAGAGCCGGCACTCCTTGAACTCAAGGATTTAATTATCACTAAAAGTTAAAGCAGTCAATCCAAAAACACAAGGAGTTAAACCTATTGCGGATTAACAGACCTCATAATAAAACCAAACCAAATGCCCGGCAATTATCTTCAGAACTATGGCTGTCCAGCTCACGTATGAAAATATACATTCTGTCTTTATCTATATTTATTTTTACACATTTCCTGGTTTCCCCCCTTTCCTATGCTGTAGAAGAACCCGCCGGAACCTTTACTCTTAAACATGCCGTAGAAGCGGCATTAAAGGCCAATATCGCTCTAAAGATAAGCAAAGAAGAAGCAAATGCGGCCCTTGCCGTTGAAAAAAAACAAAAGACAAATTTTCTCCCAACTTTTAATGCAACCTATCAATACGAATATATAGACGAAGAAGCAACTATAGACACTATAGTAGCGGGCTCACAAGAAGAATATGCCCTTATTTCCAAAGTCACTCAGCCAATTTTTACAGGATTCTCATTACTAAACCAGTACAAAATCGCAAAACTTGGTCTTGATGCTGCAAAGATTAATGAAAAGCTTAAAAGACTGGAAATAATATTTGAAGCAAAAAAAATGTTTTTCTCCCTTTTAAAGGCACAGAAGTTTCTGAAAATTTCTCAGGATACAGTAACACAAATAACGGCGCAAAAAGAGGTTGCAAAAAACTTTTACGAAGTCGGCATGACGCCTTTAAATGATTTGCTGCAGGCAAAGGTCGAGCTGGCCAACGCCAGGCAGGAACTTATTAGTGCCCAAAATAATCTGGAAATAGCTAAATCAAATTTTAACGTCCTTCTCCGCAGGCCGATAAATGAATCTGTCGAACTTGAAGATGTTCTTAGCTATACTACTTTTGCACATGATATTGACTACTGCTTTAAAACGGCAAAAAAAAACCGTCTTGAATTAAAAATTGCCAGCCTGGAAATCGAAATTGCTAAAAAAAAAGTAAAACTTGCACAAAAAGATTATTATCCATCAATAAACCTTGAGGGCAGCTATTTCAAACGCGGGACAGAATGGGACGTTGACGGAGGCGATTATATATACGACCCCGAGGGCTGGAGCATAACTGCTGTCGCAACATGGGATTTCTGGGAGTGGGGCAGGTCCATCTATGAAGTTAAAGAAAAACAGAGCCGCCTTTCTCAGGCACAATACCAAAAAACTGAAATTTTAGACAATATTCGCATAGAAGTAAAACAAGCATACCTTAATACCCTGGAATCTGAAAAAAATATAACCACGGTAAAAAAAGCGATCGAGCAGGCAAAAGAAAACTTCAGGATAAACAAAGAACGCTATAAAGAACAAATAGCTACTTCTACAGATGTTCTAGATGCTCAGACGCTTCTTTCAAGAACTATGACTAATTACTATAAGGCGTTGTACGACTTTAAAATTGCAAAGGCCTCTATATATAAGGCTATAGGGCAGGAAGTTATGGAATGATTGATGGTGAAGATAAAGGTTCAATAATCCAGATGTTCCATGTTCACAAGTATTATGGCTCAAAGAAAGCTCTTATTGACATTAGCCTTAATGTCTCCAAAAACGAATTTCTTTTTATCAGCGGCCCAAGCGGAGCCGGCAAATCAACCTTATTAAGACTTCTTTACCTTGGAGAACCGGTATCAGAAGGACAGGTTCTGGTGGACGGGATGAATCTGTCGAGGATCTCCAGGAAAAGAATCCCCTTTCTGAGAAGAAAATTCGGTATTATTTTTCAGGATTATAAACTGATATCCACAAAAAGTGTATTCGATAATGTTGCTCTTGTTCTTGAGGCATCGGGGAAAAAAAGGAAATTTATTGAAAAAAAGGTAAGAAGTGTTTTGCGAACTGTTGGAATAGAGCAAAGATTTAATGCCCTTCCACACAGCTTGTCAGGCGGAGAACAGCAAAGAGTGGCGGTAGCAAGAGCTGTCGTTGGGGTCCCCAAGATAATATTAGCTGATGAGCCTACAGGAAGCCTGGATTCGGATTCAGCCGACATCATACTCAACCTTCTTAAGGGGTTTCACACACATGGAGGCACTGTCATTATTGCAACCCATGATAAAGAACTTATCCGCAAAGCAGGGGGGAGAATATTATACCTTAAACAGGGACGTCTGCTTGGACCGACACCGATATAAAAAACAGGGTTCAGGGTTCAGGGGTTCAGGGTTATAAGAAACTTAGGCATTTGTTATGCATCGTTAATTCAATGCTATGCAAAGCTCACGATAAACTTTTAATGCAAGACCTTTAGAACCTACAAATCACCTGCCCGCTCGCCAAGATTGCGAGGCAGGCGGGATGGGTTGGATTTTCAGTAAACCCTGAACCTTTGAACCGTGAACCGTGAACCGTTACATAAATTCTATTGCCACTTATTATCATAGAGCTGTGCAGGATATTAAGGATAACGGTTTCCTCAGCGCTGTTACTATAATTACAATAGCCCTGTCTATCCTGATAGTCAGCGCTTTTGCTCTCTTTTTTACAAATGCAAACAACGTAATGCACTACTGGGAAAAGGGTGTAAGAATAATGGCATACCTTAAACCCGGCATAAGTCAAAAAAACTTCCCTGATATAAAACGCGAAATTCAAGGGATATACGGAGTTCAGGATGTAAACTTTATATCAAAAGAAGAAGCCTTTAAAAGACTTAAAGAACAGATGAAACGGCAATCTTCAATTTTGATGAATTTAAACGAAAACCCGCTTCCTGATGCATTTGAAATCTGCATGATAGCGTCATCACAACGTGGCGAAAAAGTTGAGGAAATAGCGACAAAGATTGAATCACTGCCCTCAATTGAAGACGTAGAATATGGCCAAAAATGGTTAGAGCGATTTACGAATATTTTTTATCTCTTCAGGCTGGCAGGATATGCAATGGGCGGCATATTCTTTATGGCTGCTGTATTTATCGTGGCCAATACTATTCGGCTTGTAATCTATACAAGACGCGAAGAAATTGAAATAATGAGGCTTGTAGGGGCCTCGGAAAAATTTATCAGGGGTCCTTTTTACATCGAAAGTATTATACAGGGAACACTTGGAGGAATTATAGGTATTGCGGTTCTTTTTATCACTTTCAAGTTAATAACCTCAAATGTTGAGCATAGTTTTAAATATGAACTTCTTAATATAAAATTTCTATCTCCTGAATTTTACTGTGGAATAATACTGTGTAGTATGTTTGTAGGTTGGTTGGGATGTTATATTTCTCTAAAACAATTCTTAAAAGCTTAATACTTACCGCTATCTTTATCATAACAGCTTTTTATCCTCCTGAAATTTATTGTTCAAATTCCAATGAAGACGCAAAACATTTAACCATTGAGGATTTTAAAAAAAAAGCGGCAAATATCAACCGCAAAATTGAACAACAACAGACTGAGATTAATACATTTACTATAAAGGAAAAAAACACTTTAACCAGATTGAATGATGCGGATTTTGCTTTGAACAAGGCAAGAAAAAGTGTTTCAGCAATAAAAAAAGAAATAGCCGGCATTGAAAAAAAGATAAAGGAAACCACTATGTCATATATTGACTTAGTAGAAAAAATTAAAACTAATGAGGCATATATATCAAAACGACTGGTTGCTCTTTATAAACTATACTGGCTTGGCAAGATAAACGTTCTCGCCTCGACGGAATCAATGTTCGAAATTTTTCAGCATGAAAATGCTTTGGAGAGAATTCTTGCCAATGACGAAGACAAGCAGGAAAAACTAATTGAAAATAAGGCGAAAGTTAAAAACCTGCTGGACATTATGAATAACAAAAAAAAGGAAAAGATCAATCTCGAACAGGAATTAATTGAACAAATTAATATTATATCTCTTGAAAAAGAAAAACGCTCTGAGCTCCTTGCTGATATTCGAAATAAAAAATTCCTTGGAATAGCTGCCATTGAATCCTTAAAAAACAGTGCAAATGAGCTTGATCAAACTATGAAAGCCATAAGTATTGAATTTAAGCAGTTTAAACAAGTTGAAAAAATAAAAACAAAAGACTTTACCTCATTTAAAGGGTTGCTTAATATGCCCGTCAAAGGTAAAATTATTTCATTTTTCGGTCCGTATAAAAATACAAAATTCAATGTAAAAAATTTCAGGAGCGGCATTGATATTAAAGCTGACAGAGGAGAGCCGATACATGCCGTATGTGATGGGCTGATAATTTATTCAAGCTGGTTTAAAGGTTACGGCAACATGATTGTCATAGCTCATGGAAGAAATTATTACTCTGTTTATGCACATATTGAAGAACTCTTTAAGACAAAAGGAGATAAAGTAGAAAAAGATGAAGTTGTCGCCACAGTGGGAGATACAGGTTCAATGGTCGGTTCCGGGCTTTATTTTGAATTGCGGCATCACGGAAAACCTATGAACCCGCTTGAATGGCTGAATTCAGGTGGATAGGTTGAAGGTAGAAGGCTGAAGACTGAAAAGAGCTTCCCCCTTCAGCCTTCCACCTTCAGCCTAATACGCTATTTTTCTATCATATCCTATATCATCAATAATAATTGCCACCTTCGGCAATTTTTTTGTTAATGTCGGCTCTGGTTTAGCTATTGGTTTTTTATAATGTATTTCCTTTTCCGGATAGATTTCGTAAACAGGTAGTTTATGAACCTTCTTTTTGTCGGCCAAAGATTTTACTGAAGGTTTTAAGGATTGTATCGACGATCTGCGCAATAGTAATTGATGTGCAAGGAGTCCGGCTAATATGACCAGAACTATCAGAAATAACAGGCCGCTAACAGCTTTTTTAAGTTGTGTCTTTTGAGTTCTGCTCTTTTTGGAGGTCTTTTTTTTCTTTCCTGATTTTTTAGTCATATATATTCAGGTGGATAGGCTGAAGACTGAAGGCTGAAGCTACCTTCCACCTTCTACCTTCAGCCTTCCACCTTCTACCTTACACCTTTAATTAATGCTTTTTAAAATTTCATAACCCATAAGGATCTCAAGTGCACGCATAATCTGATTATCTGATTGAAGTTCTTCGATCTTAAGTGGCCCGTGTTTTGTTTCAAGAAGATGCATTGAAGGATGCTTTTTTTCATCCTTTTGTTCCTCGGACTCTGTTTCTATTTTATCTTTTTCTACCGGCTCTGCTTCCAGATGATTTTTCAAATCTTTTTCTTTCAGCATCCGCATACCATCGTCAGTATCTTCATTACTAATAATTTTATATTTGACTTCAATATCAGGTACAATGCCCTGTGCCTGTATGGAACGTCCGCTGGGCGTGTAATATCTGGCTATTGTGTATTTAAGGCCGTAACCATCTCTTAATGTTTCTACTGTCTGGACTGAGCCTTTTCCAAATGATGTAGTACCCAGGATCAAAGCTCTTTTATGGTCCTGAAGCGCTCCGGCTACTATTTCCGATGCACTGGCGCTTCCTCCGTTAATAAGTACTACTATTGGATAATTACGTTTTATTTTGTTTTTATGTGCATTGAAAATTTTTGTATGCGTTTTTAGTCTGCCTTTAATTGAAACTATTTCACCTTTTTGAAGGAACAGGTCTGATACCTCAATAGACTGATTAAGAAGTCCGCCTGGATTGTTTCGAAGATCAATAACAAGTCCTTTTAAAGGAACATCACCTGATTCAAGTTGTTTTAAAGCCAGCTCAAGGTCTTGTGTTGTGTTGTCCTGAAAATTGGTGATTCTGATGTATCCATAGCCTGATTTTAAAACTATTGACCTTACACTTTCAATTGGAATAATATCCCTGATAAGCTTGAAATCAAGAGGTTCTGATAGTCCTTTCCTTACTATAGTTATAACAACTTCAGCTCCTTTTGGTCCTCTCATAATTTTTACAGCTTCCCAGAGCATCATATCTCTGGTTAATTTTCCGTCAATTTTAATAATTATATCTCCGGCTTTAATACCGGCTTTGTATGCCGGTGTGCCTTCAATAGGTGAAATGACGGTAAGGACTTTCTTTTGCATGGTTATTACTATCCCTATACCTCCAAACTCCCCATGGGTGTCGATTTGTAACTCTTCGAAGGCTTCGGGCGGAAGTAATGAAGAATGAGGATCAAGGCTGAAAACCATACCCTGAATAGCTTTTTCGATTAATTCTTTTGTTTCAA
>Ga0255457_1001_pt3 | contig 9321 bp, 7 predicted proteins | sample ANMaggQBNCT02L10_FD_182650 | JGI IMG/M metagenome (GOLD analysis project Ga0255457, IMG submission 182650) | Sediment cell enrichment communities from methane seep in Santa Monica Basin, California, United Staets - ANME aggregate JGI... | ecosystem: Environmental > Aquatic > Marine > Cold seeps >...
GGCATAACACCGCAGGCCATGACCGAAGATCAGATACAGCAGACCATCGAGGATTTTGCCCAGGCTGTACGTAGGGCACATGCGGCAGGTTTTGATGCGGTACAGCTTCACGTTGCCCACGGTTTTCTGCTCAGCAGTTTCATTTCCCCCTACACTAACCAGCGCACTGATAAATGGGGCGCTTCAGTAGAGAACCGCACGCGCATCATTGCAGAGATTATCAGGCGCGCCCGGGAGCTGGTGGGTGAGGACTTCCCTATCATGGCGAAGATGAACGCCACCGACGGCTTTGGGGACAGGGGACTGGATGCACCCGAATGTGTGGATGTGGCCGCAGCACTGGAATCGGCTGGTGGATGTGCGATAGAGGTCAGCGGCGGTATATTCGAGGCAGGGGACGTGATGTCCAGACCCGGTATCAATTCGCCAGAGATGGAGGCGTATTTCAGGGAGTATGCCAGGATGATAAAACAGGGTTTGGGTATCCCGGTGATGCTGGTGGGTGGACTACGGTCAATGGGTGTGATGGAGCAGATGCTTGCCAGCGGATGCGCCGATATGGTGTCCCTTTGCAGGCCGCTTATCAGAGAGCCGGACCTGGTTGTGAAGTTCAGGGAGGGGGCAGAGGAGGTAGAGTGTACTTCGTGTAACAGGTGTTTTGATGAGGGCGGAGTCAGGTGTAATTCCAGATAAGTGAGCACCTGAATTCTTAAGAAGGAAATCTATATGCTGGAAGAGTATAGCGGTCTTGCCTGACTGCCTGATCCCGGTCAGGCATATGATCCTTTCCAAGTGTCCTATTTTCCTGACCTCATCAAAGATAATCGGGTATTGGAATTACTTTATCAGCAGGGTTGATGCTGCCTGTCTGCCACCAGTAGTTCCTTTTTTTGAGGTAGGTTATTATAAATTCTTTATCCATATGCAAATATAGTACGCAATATATGTGTGAATGTTGCGGTGTGTATTTGCATTAAGTGGTGCAAGAGGGAATTAATTGGATATTGCACCTGTTATTAGGATATGGTAATACTGTTCCATAATCCAGTTATGTGCCATAAGTCTTCATGACCCTCAGTGACCAGCCATGACTATGAAAATATTATTTCCTGAAAAAATTCCAGCATTATGCCATTCCATCAACCTGACATCAGTCGTACGACAAACGGGTCTGCTCATCCGCAAGTGTCGGTTGAATGATCTCCTTCCATCGCGGAGAGTTCCATGTCCCGAGTTTAGTATGCATCTCATAGTAGTTCTGAGGGATAGGATGCGTCCCGATCACGACGTCAAGCCCATACTTTGCCTGGATAAAGTCACGAAAGTTGGTTATACGGGGGCAAGGAGGATATCCGACGACCAGTCCTGTGGCGAGGTGTATCACTTCTGCCCCGTTCTTCTTCATCTCCTCAGGAGCGTATTCGATATTTCCACCAGGGCAGCCACCACACGCAGTATATCCGACCAGTTTCACCTCGTTATCCTTATAAATGCTGAATGCCCCCTCCCTGTTATTGAGCGCCCTCAGACATTTGCCTCCGGCACACACATGGTAGCGGTCGCATATAATAATCCCAATCCGGATTTCATCACTCATTTTACGTCCTCAGTATCTTTTAATTTATGATACGGGTTCTTATGGATTGTGGGCAATAAATGCTTTTTGGAGGTACATAGATGATCTCTCATCCCTGGCCCTTTTCACTCCTACAACCAAAAATTAGTATCCACTTCAAAAAGCATGGTATTTTGACCGGATTTACAGGATTTACAGGATGTTGACGTTACGGTATATCCTGTCGATATTGTTAATCCTGTCTAATAATTTTTAAATTACCCTTAGATTTGAAGTGGATACAAAAATTAGGCTTTTAGAGATTCGTTCATACAGGACCCACGAACGATTGTAACGAAGCTATCACCCTGTCAATTCTATCAATCCGGTCTTATATTTTTATATTTATTATGTACAATAGCGTGCAAATTTTCAAAAAAATTACGGAAAAGTATTTCAACCAATAGCACCCCAATTTAATACTATGAACCTAACGCCTGCAGTGAAGACCATGCTGGTAACGGCACTGATTCTCGCATCAGTACTGGCAGGGGGATGCCTTCGGGAGTACGACACCACTCGCCTAGCCATAAATGAAGTAGACATCTCTGCCGGTATCATTGATGACGACATCGTCCGGCTCAATATCATCACCTACATAAGCAACAGCGGCAAGACCTCAGGTGAAGTCGAGATACAGGCAAAAGCCTACAACCTGGGTACCAACCTGCTCGTGGCAGATGAGAAAATATCCATGGGCAACATCGGCAAGGACAGGACCCAGAACGGTACAGTGGAGTTGAAGGTTCCAATTACAGGCAACTACCGCATTGAGGTAACACTGTACGAGGACGGCGGGCAGATAACATCGGGCACTGCCACCATATCAGGCCTCGAATCCCTGCTCACCAGCCCAAAGCATTCATACATCAACATCCGCGACGTGGACGTGGCCATGTTATCAAGAGGTGATACCACGACCATCCTGAAGGTGACCACCTTCCTGGATAACTACGGCAGGTCAGATTCGTCACCCTTAACAGCACTGGTGAAACTGCGGGATGCAAAGACCAACCTCATAGGCCAGAGCGGTAACATCAATGTAGGCATAGTAAAAGCAGATACCACCGTGGTCAAGGACATCGAACTTGAAGTGCCAAAGGACAGGGACTACAGGGTGGAGGTAATGATATTCGAGAATGACCGCATCATTACCGAATATGGCATATCATTTTTCATGGCGCCTGACAGTCAAGGTGATGAAGATGTGGTAACGAAGACCAGGTCTGTGAGTACCACAGAGACCATTACTACTGAGTTCGTATTGCCAGAATCCGCCCCTAGACCCCCTGATGATGTGTACAAAACAGGGGATTACGGAGCCCCGATGGCGGAAGGACCAGGTATATTGGGCGCAATTGTGGGTCTGATGGCAGTGGCTGTGATACTGGGAAGAAGAAAAAATAAGGTTAGGTGAGATGGATGGAAGAGAATGAAACTGTTAAGAAAAAAGGCCATACAGATAATATCAGGTTATTCAAGACAGGCTTGATTTTAATCATGCTGCTTATATTACTGGTTGCTTCCTTCGGGTTCTACCAGGGTATGCACAGTGCCATCTCTGACCTGTTTGATTACAGATATACCAACCTTATAGGTTCCATTTTTGACCTGGCAATAATAGCAGCCATACTCTATATTGTCAGGGAATTCTATATCAAGAAACAATAACCTTTCTTTGAGGCCGACCCAAATTATATCAAGCCTGCATACTATTATACTGTGAGAGAGGAAGGACGGCCGCCGGGTCACCTGACCTGAGGAAAGTCCCCCCACCACCCGGATACACGAACGCCTGTAGAGGGCGTAGGACGAGAGTCCTGGCAGCTGCCGTTTAAAACCGGTGGCTCACACGGTCTGCCTTATGACAGGCCGTATGATGGCACAGAAACGATACCGTACCGCGTTAATGCTATGATGCTGCAAAGCTGAGGTCGCGCGGGAGGCGGATGGAACGCGTGAATCCTCGTGGGTGCAAGCCAAACAGGGGCCATATGCCTGTCCGGGGCTGGCCCGGAGTTGGCGCTTAGCCGAATGCCGTTATATGGCGGATCACATCCTTTTGGGGAAGTGCCGCTAAAACAGAAGGGGGCTTACTCTCCTCACTCATTTCATAATTATTTCATTGACTTGAAGCACAATTTTGTATACTCTGACAATTGCGAGCATAATTGAGTAGTTCTTTGCTAAAATTACCTATATCGATATCGAAATGCGTTTATAATTCCCTTAACGTTGAGTAACCGGAGATGTGACAATAAATACCAGCTTTCTATTAATTTCAGTCGTCATCGGTTTTATTCTTGGTATATTCAGTGGGCTGGTGCCAGGCATTCACACCAACACGTTCTCTTTCATCTTAGCCGCATGTTCCCCCTTACTTGATGAACTGGGCTTTAGCCCGGTATGTGTTGCAGCTATTATCATATCCAATTCATTGACCCACACTTTTCTTGACATTATACCGTCTGTATTCCTGGGTGCGCCCGATGCCGATACATCACTGGCTGTGCTGCCAGGGCACCAGATGCTGCTGGACGGGCATGGTTTAGAGGCTATCAGGCTGTCGGCACTGGGCAGTGCAGGCTCGGTAGTGGTCTCACTGGTACTGATACTGCCCATGGCAGTATTCTTCACCAGTGTGTATCCGTTTGTGGACCAGTACATTGGCTGGATACTGCTGGCTATTGTGCTGGTAATGGTCTATACTGAGCGTGGTGAGGTGGTAGAGGGACAGGGGCCACTGGTGAGGATGAAATACAGGATGTTTGCTGTAGTGCTGTTTTTGGGTTCGGGTCTTCTGGGTTTGTTCGCTTTCGAATCCCAGGCATTGATGGACCCGCTTATCATGGTCGGCGAGCCTTCCATACTCATGCCCCTGTTCAGCGGGCTGTTCGGGGCGTCTATGCTGGTGATCAGTATGCTGACAGATACGGTCATACCTATGCAGGTAAGTTCCAGGCTGATCCTGCCCCCAAAGCGCATACTGAGGGGAACTGTTATCGGCAGCGTTGCAGGCTCGTTTGTGGCATGGCTGCCCGGTGTCACTTCGGCAGTGGCCACTGTGCTGGCAAGGCTGGCAGTGAAGGAGGACTATTCTGATGATGACACGGCAAGGGAGTTCATTGTTTCCATATCGGGTGTGAACACGGCAAATGCGATCTACGGACTGGTTGCCCTGTATGTAATTGGCAGGACACGCAGCGGTGCCATGGTTGCTGTGTCTGATGTGATGGGCGGGATGAGTCTGGATGCCAATATCCTGGTCATTTTGCTGATAATAATTGTCGGGGTGTCGATCGCTGCCTATTTTATGACGATATACCTGGGTGACAGGATACTGGATGTGCTGACCAGGATCAATTACCGCAGGATGTGCATGGTGATACTGACAGGACTGACATTGCTTGTACTGGTGTTCACTGGCTGGTTCGGGCTTGTGGTGTTTGCTGCGGCTGTTCCTTTGGGTATGCTTGCACCTTACCTGAAGGTGAGGCGGACCCATGCCATGGGTGCATTGATACTGCCGCTACTGATGTTTTATTTTTAATTTTCATTATAGCTGGACAGTTAGGTTAAGAGCAATGGGCCAGCTGCTGGCATCTTCCCAGATTCCCGAAGCCCAGCCCCGGATCAGCGCATACAGCCAGACAGAGGGCAGCACCCCCACCAACTGCTAGGATGATCACTGCAGCGATGATGATATATCCATATTTTAAGCCTGTTTCATTCTGGCAGATATTCACTCATAAGTCTATTAAAATCATCCGTAGCTTTGATATTATCTAAATCACTATCTTCTAATATATGACTTTTTAAAGGTGCAAATTTCATTTTCAAACTTTTTTCGAGCCACAAAAGAGAATCCTTCACTTCACCCAGTAAAGAATTAAAACAAGCGATGTTATAGGCCGCATAGCCTTCTTTTATCTCTTCGGCTTTCATTAATTTTTCGATAGATTGCTTAAATAAATCCTCAGCCTCTTTGCCTTCCTTCATCTTTGCCAAGTCTAATAAGGCAGCCCCCCAGCTATCGAGGGCTTCATGATTGTCATGTTTAATTTCCAGTGCGCTCTCATACTTTTCAAAAGATTGCTTAAATAAATCCTCAGCCTCTTTGCCTTCCTTCATTTCTGCCAGGTCTGATAAGGCATTTCCCCAGTTATTGAGGGCTTCATGTAAGTCATGTTTTATTTCCAGTGCGCCCTCATACTTTTCAATAGATTGCTTAAATAAATCCTCAGCATCTTTGCCTTACTTCATCTATGCCAGATCTGATAAGTCAAATCCCGAGTCATTGAGGGCAAATGCAAGATATTCATTTGCCTCAACAATTCCGCTTGAGATAACATCATCAAAAATTTCGTTTATTTGATCAAATCTGCTATGTACCCAAATATCTCTGATTTTACGGATAATTTCATCATCTTCAATTTTGTCCTTCTTAGCATTTTCGATATGTTCAAAGCCTTTACCTTCTTCAAACCCTTCAATTGCTGCATTTATCCACTTTTTCGTTTCTCTTGTTTGATCAGTCAACTTATCGTCAATGGGAAATTCTGTAATAGTGTCAATACCTTCTTTTAGATGAGAAAATGGTTTTGAAATAATCTGCGGTTCTGGTAAATTTAATTCTCTCGCAAGATTAAGGAAAAAACCATCTGCATCATATCCTTTTACATAATATCCAAATTTGTTTTTTGGTTTTAAAATTTTCTCTAAAACATGTTTTTTTGGTTCTTTATCTTTATTTCCAATCCAAAAGAGCTTATGTTGAAATACGTTAATCTCAGCTAATCGTTCAAAAACAGGATCATTTTCTCCGCTATATCCAATAACAATCCAGCATCTTCCCCTATCAACATCTTGAAAAACATTTACAAGCTTTTCTGAATGATTACTTATTTCATCTTCAGTATTCAGTAGTACAAACCCATCTCGTTGCCCATGAAGGTAAAAAACTGAATGCTGAGCTGCTCCTCCTGGGATAAAAGACTGAGATGCTGCAAAATCATAAACAGCAGGATATTTATTAAATAAAGCTAAACTCCGTATCACAAGAGGATCAAAATTTGTTGTAAGAATTCGATCTATATAATTTTCTTTTACAAGCGAACCAAGATATAAATGCGCCAGATTTATTTTCGCATTATCAGTAAAAGAGGCAATTAGTTTTTTTCTCTGAGCTGGCGCTAAGAGGCTCATATAAGCTGGGTAGGTTTCTTTTTTACAAGTAGTACACAGTTTGGGAAATTTTTCCTTAATCTCATCAATTATGCCTGTTGCGGTTGGTATTCCTGTAGAAACAGACATGCCAGCCCCCAAAAGTATTGCCGTGGAGTATCCATTGTCTTTAGCCCATTTTAACTGTTCGGCGATAATATTTACACCAGCGGTATTGTAGTCAAAAGTTCCCATAATTTTTCCTCTTTTCTGAAAAACACCCATTCTGCTCCCGATCAGATGCCCCATATTCCCTCAAAGCGCCAGCAACTTCTCCTTACCAGTTATCACATCCTCCATCGAGAACACTTCCAGGTTGTGGATGCCACCATACCCCAACTCCCCTATCACTTCCAGGTCAACCGTCCCGCTGCCAGGTGCCATATGCACATCCCCGTTATACTCATCAGTCCACACACCCATATTATCATGTACATGCACATGCACTACCAGAGGCCGCACAGTCTCCATAAACTCCCTGATCAAACCGCTCCTGCCTCCTATAGTCAGGTTGGCATGTCCCACATCAAAAGTAATACCCAGGTTGCCTGAATTGACCTCCTCAACTGCCCGCACCAATTCACCAGCCTCACAGCACAGATTCCCTGGAGCCGTACCCTCCTTGTTCTCCAGGCCCAGCATCACCCCGCAATTATCTGCAAACCCTGCCAGGCGCTTCAGGTTATCCACCATCTTCGATAAGCTATCCTGGCGGTTATTCCCAACAAGCCCGGGATGCAAAACCACCACCCTGGACTGGAAATATGCTGCAAGTTCAATAGACTCTTCCATGAGCCTGAAATCAGAACCTTTCATGTTCGCCGTATCCACGCACAGTTTGGCAGGATATGTGGGGACATTGGCATAGTAGGGTGCATGTACAGACGTCACACCGCTGGAAGTGGATAACATATCAGACACATTCCTTACCCGGTCATGCTGAAGTTTGCGCCCCTCATAGAGTTCCATCTTGGGCACGTACAGCTCCACAGAGTCAACCTCATTGACCAACTCCTCAAGCGGGGATGCAAAGGAAGATGCCCCTATGATCATTATTCTACAGCACCTGCCCCATGATGTCCAGTGCCCGCAGGATATCCTCATCAGATGTGGCATAGGACAACCTGATATGCCCCTCGCCCCCGGGCCCGAAGGCCGAACCAGGCGCAGTGATCACTCCCGCATCCAATAACTTCATGACAGCCTCCATTGAATTGTCAACCTTCGGGAATGCATAGAAAGCGCCCTTTGGTTCCACGCATTCAATGCCGAGATCCTTCAGTCCCTTCATCAATAAGTCCCTTCGCCGCATGAAACTCTCCCGCATCTCTGCCACGCATTCCTGGGGCCCGGTTATGGCAGCCAAAGCCGCTTTCTGGGCGATACTGTTAGCACATGCCTGCACGTACTGGTGAACCTTCAACATCTGCTCGGTAATATCATGTGGAGCAGCCACATAACCCAGCCTCCACCCAGTCATTGCATAGGTCTTGGATGTGGCATTGATGGTAACAACGTTATTGGAAATACTGGCAGGGCTCACATGCTCTCCTTCATAGATAATATGCTCATACACTTCGTCAGAGATGATGGTGATATTATGGTCATCTGCCAGTTCGCATAGTCCCTGCATCTCGTCGGTGGTCTGCACACCACCAGTGGGATTGGATGGCGAATTGATCACAAGCACCCTGGTCTTATCAGTGACATATTCGGCAACAGTCTCTGCATCCAGGGTAAATGTATCGTTTAAGGGCACACCCACTGCCCTGCCGCCTGAGAGATCGGTAAGTGCCACATATGACATAAATCCCGGGTCAGGTACCAGTACCTCATCCCCTGGTTCCACAAGAGCCAGAAGTGCTATGTGAAGTGCCTCCGATGCACCTGAGGTAATAATAATATCATCCGGAGCAACCTGGAATTTATTAAACTGTTCGAATTTCACAGATAGTGCCTGCCTTAATTCCGGCACACCGAGATTCGTGGTATATCCGGTGAACCCATCATTAATAGCGTCAATAGCTGCCTGTTTAATATGATCAGGGGTATCAAAGTCCGGCTGTCCAAGACCCATGTTGATAGCATTGGGCCCTGCCCCGTCGAATAACTTCCTGATACCTGAAATGTCTATCTTTTCAACCCTTTTGGCAAATCTTCGATTCGATGTCATTCTTCCTCCCTGTATTCCTTTTTGGTGATATTCCATCCTTCCATTGATCTAAGTTCATTAAATATCAGCATGATCATTGCCATACTCCCGTTCCAGTGGAAGGTCTTATTCACTTCCCCCTCTTTAAGTTCACTTACAATACTTTCAATGAAATAATTCAATGCATGCTCTTTTGAAAACTGGACATTAAAAATGACCTTGTATCCACCTTCGCCTCTTCCGTAGGATATTAACGTATAGTCATTATTTTCATACAAGGGGATCTGGTCATAATCACAGATGATCTCAGTCTCATGTACAAAAGAGGAAT